>Ga0310345_10004618_pt1 | contig 12468 bp, 8 predicted proteins | sample HC15DNA20500_MG_FD_204667 | JGI IMG/M metagenome (GOLD analysis project Ga0310345, IMG submission 204667) | Marine microbial communities from station ALOHA, North Pacific Subtropical Gyre - HC15-DNA-20-500_MG | ecosystem: Environmental > Aquatic > Marine > Oceanic | place: Pacific Ocean: North... | reverse complement strand
ACCTTTCTGGCGCTGGTCGCCGCGAATGGCCTCTTCAAGCTCTATATCAATACCTACAAGGGCCGCATGGGTGAGCGCATCATGCGGCGGCTGCGCTACCAGTTGTTCGACCGGGTTCTCCGATACCCGCTGAGCCGCTTCCGGCGCACCAAGGCTTCCGAAATCGCGTCCATGATCAAGGACGAGGTCGAACCGATGGGCAACTTCATCGGCGACGCCTTCACGCAACCGCTCTTTCTGGGCGGTCAGGCGCTCACGGGCCTTACCTTCATCTTTCTGCAGAATGTCTATCTGGGGCTGGTCACGCTGGTCGTGGTGCTGTTCCAGGCGTGGCTTATTCCCCGGCTGCGGCGCAGGCTGCTGGTGCTGGGCAAGATGCGCCAGATCGAGGCGCGCCAGATGGCCGGTCATATCGGTGAGGTGGTCGAAGGGATTCAGGACGTTCATGTCAACGACACGACCAACCGCGAGCGTTCGGTACTGTCGTCAACGCTGGGGCGCCTGTTCTTCATCCGCTTCGAACTCTACCAGCGCAAATTCTCGGTAAAATTCATCAACAATATACTGATGCAGTTCCTCGCGTTCATTTTCTACGCGGCCGGCGGTTATCTGGCGATCAGCGGCAGGATCGACATCGGTCAGCTGGTTGCCGTCATCGCGGCATACAAGGACCTGCCCGACCCGATCCGCGGACTGATTGACTACGACCAGCAAAGGCTGACCGTGCAGGTGCGCTATCAGCAGATCACTGAGCAGTTTGCTGCCGACGACCTGACAGAAGAGAGCATGCAGGCGCTGCCCGAGGAAGGCGTGGAGCCGCTTTCGAAGGGCTATGAAATCAACAATTTGCAGGTGATCGATGACACCGGGTCCAAACTGATAGAAAAGGCGACTGCGGACATAGGCCTCGGCGAGAACGTGGCGGTCATCGGCGCGGTGAACTCCGGCGCCACGCATTTCACCGAGGTCGCCGCGCGGATCTTGCGTCCGTCTTCGGGCAAGGTGGAGCTCAACAAAAAGCCACTTTACGAATTGCCTGAATATGTCACGGGGCGCCGCCTCGCCTATATGGATGGCTCGGCCTATTTCCCGCAGCAGACCGTCTATGACGCGCTGACCTATGTTTTGAAGAACCAGCCGCTCGACGAACCGGAGTTGGATGAAGAACAGCGCCGCGATCATGAACGGGCACTCAATGAAGCCAAACGTTCCGGAAACAGCACGCTCAACGAGAAAGCCAACTGGATCGATATGGAGCGCATAGGCGCATCAAGCCTTGCCGATCTCGAAAAGCAGATACATGCTATATTGGTCGATACCGACCTGGAAGCCGACATCCGCGCCCTTGGCCTTCGGGGAACGCTCGATCCGGAGAAACACCCCGAAATGGCTGAACACCTGATCGAGGCCCGACGGCGCTTCCGCGATCAACTGGATGATCTGGGGTTCTCCGGCATCGTCGAACCATTCGACCCCGAGCGCTACAATGAGCAGGCAACCATCGGCGAAAACATTCTGTTCGGCACCGCGACCATGCCCGCCTATCAGCCTGCAAATCTTGCGGGCAACGCCTTGGCGCGCGTCGTGCTTGAAAAAAGCGAAATCGACAAGGCCATGTTCGACATGGGCAAGGAAGTTGCAGCCACGACTGTCGAACTGTTTGGCGATCTGTCGGAGGACAACCCGTTTTTCGACCAGTTGACCTATATGGAGCCCGATCAGATTCCCGAATACAGGGCAATCCTGAACCGGATCGGCGACAAACCCATGAGCGAAGTGCCCAAAGCCGACCAGGAAATGATCCTGCGGCTGCCCTTCGCCTACACAGAGTCACGCAACCGGCTGGGCCTTCTAACCGACGAACTAAAGGAAGGAATTCTGCAGGCGCGCAGAAACATGAAGGAAGCCCTGGAAGGATTGGTGACCAATCCGGTCAGTTTCTACGACCCTGAGTCCTACAACCCCGCCGCCAGCGTGCTCGACAATGTACTGCTCGGACGTGTCTCGGCTTCCGTGGCAGGCGCGCAAGAACAGGTCACGGACGCGATCCGCAACCTGCTCGCCGAGATGGATCTTACCGACGATATCTTCCGCATCGGGCTCGATTTCAACATGGGAACCGGCGGCAAGCGGCTGTCGGAAACGCAGCGGCAGAAATTGCATCTGGCGCGCGCGCTTCTGAAGAAGCCGGACTTCCTCATCGTCAATCAGGGTCTCAACACGCTGGACGCGCGTACGCAAAAACAGTTGCTCGACATGGTGTTGGCGAAATCGAAGGGCTCGGACGGTCACAAGTTCGGAGTAATCTGGACACCGACCAATACGGCTTTTGCGAAGTCGTTCGACCGGATCATGGTGTTCAAGCAGGGAACCCTTGTGGCGGACGGTTCGCCAACCCAATTAGAGTCCGATTCGCCTGAATATGGCGAAATTGTTACATCCTGAGTGCAGGATCACTCTCATGACCCTGCGCGATGAAGTGATGACAACAGGAGGAAGAGCATGGCGACGCTGAGCGAGGAAGTCGATGTCCTGCGGCGCATTCCCCTGTTTGCGGCAATCGACCCCGCCAAGCTGAAGCTGCTGGCTTTCGCTTCCGACCGGATGGTCTATGGCGACGGACAGGCCGTCGTAAAGCAAGGCGAAGTCGGTGACGCCGCCTATGTCGTCGTCAAAGGTAAGGCAGACATCGTTGTCGAAACCGATAAGGAAGACCTGGTGGTGGCACAGGTCGGAGAAAACGCCGTCATCGGCGAGATCGCCATTCTTTGTGATGTTCCACGAACCGCGACCGTGCGCGCCAAGGGGGAGTTGGTTGCGCTGAAGATCAAAAAAGAGCATTTCCTCGGGCTGGTGTCGGATTTTCCAAAACTCGGCATCCAGATCATGCGCGAACTTGCCCTGCGGCTTTCGGCTACCACCGCCGAACTGACGGAGACCCGGCGCGAACTCGATTCCCTCAAGGCCGGCTGAACCGGCCGCCCACGGAGTATTGCGCAGCGTGTCTTCCGCCAATCAAAGTGATTTTGCCGTAACCTTCTGGGGGGTACGGGGCACGCTAGCGGCCCCGGCGGCCGAGTTCCAGAAAACCGGCGGCAACACGATTTGTGCGCAGCTCACCTGCGGCGACCGGGTGATTATATTCGATTCCGGCACCGGGATCCGGGAACTCGGCAGCAAGCTCGTCGAGAAGAACCCGGAGCGCAAGCTCGACCTGTTCTTCACCCATGTCCATTACGACCACGTTGAAGGCGTACCGTTTTTCGCTCCGTTTTTTACACCGGGTTGCACCATCAATGTCTGGATGGGGCCCATTGATGGAGCCAAGGGCACCGAAGATGCTGTTAAGGGACTGATGCGGCGGCCCTATTTTCCGGTCGGCCCCGACGTCTTTACAGCCGATGTCACCTATCGCGAATTGATCGGCTCGGAGAAGCTTGACCTGGGCGATGGCATCAAGGTGACCACCGCTCCGCTAAACCATCCAGGTGGCGCCACCGGATACCGTGTCGACTACAAGGGCCGCTCCTTCGCGTTCATAACCGACACCGAACACGTTCCCGGCCAGATCGACACCAATGTAGTCAGTCTCATCAGCGGCTGCGACCTGTTCGCCTATGATTGCTCGTTTACCGATGCAGAGTTTCCCGAATTTGCGGGATTCGGCCACTCGACCTGGGAGGAAGGCTTGCGGTTGCGCGAAAAATCCGGCGCCGGCGCAATGCTTGCGTTGCATCACATGCCCTTCCGCACCGATGACGAAGTCGAACTCATGGAAAAGTCCATCCGCAAACGCCATGCCGAGAGCGGCGTGGCGCGCGAGGGGCTGACAATAGCGCTGTAACATTCCTGCTTGCCGCCATCTTGCCATGCCAAAGTGGTGGAAGTCGCAGGATTCGCGAAGGCGGGATTACCCGATGCGCTGGTTCAACCGCAAGACACTACTGATATTGGCGCTGGCCGCGGCCGGCGTGGCGGTGGCCTGGCAATGGCGCTTGAGCGAACCTCGGCTGTTGGCGGATTTGCGCGACCTGACCTTTGACACCTATCAGCGCATCAAGCCGCGCGAACGACTGGGGCAACCCATCCGCATTATCGATATCGACGAGGCCTCGATCGAAACTTTCGGCCAATGGCCGTGGCCGCGGACCCTGATGGCGCAGATGGTGGACCGGCTAGGGGAACTGGGTGCGGCAACCATTGCGTTCGACATCGTGTTCTCGGAACCGGATCGCACCGGTCCAAAGGGGTTTATCGATCAGTTGCGGCAACGCCAGTCGCCTCTGCTCAATGAGATCAAGGGACTGGTAGCCGCCCTCCCCGACAACGATCTGCTCTTTGAAGAGGCCTTGGCAACTACCCCCGTGGTGCTCGGTTTCTTTCCGGATGCCACTGTTGATGGCGAACTCCCGCGAAAACCTCCGGGCATTGCCGTCGCCGGGAATGAGCAGCCCCATGATGCGGTGCCGAGCTTGTCTGGCGCCGTGATGAACCTGCCCGCGCTCCAGGAGAAAGCAGCAGGCGTGGGCGCAATCACCTTAACCCATGGCAATGACGACGTTGTACGCCGCGTACCGATGCTCTGGAGCAACGGGAAGAATTTCTATCCCGCACTTTCCATAGAGACCCTAAGGGTCGCGCAGAACAGGGACAGCTACGTGTTGCGCACGACGTCCGGCAGGGGCGGAATCGCGGCAGGCAAGGAGGAGATGGACGCCATCAGGGTCGGTCAGTTTGAAGTGCCGACCGACGAGACTGGTGCGCTGCAGCTCTATTTCGCCCGCGAAGACCCCGCCATCTATCTGTCTGCAACGGATCTCATGAACAGGCCCGCCGGTGAGGTTGCACCGCTGGTGGAGGGCCACATCGTTTTCGTCGGCGCTTCGGCAATCGGATTGCGCGATCAGCGCGTGACAGCACTTGGCGATTCCGTGCCGGGCGTCAGTATGCATGCCCAGGCAGTGGACCAAATGCTCTCCGGCAGTTTTCTGACCCGTCCGGATTGGGCGCAAGGTGCCGAAATCGCGACGATGATCGTACTGACGCTGCTCATCGTCGCCATCCTGCCGATTGCCGGCTCTGTTCTTTCTGCCATCTTTGGCGGGGTTTGCGCACTGGTAATCGTCTCGGCGAGCTGGGTCGCCTTCTCGCGCTACGGACTTCTTATCGATCCGCTGTTTCCGCTGGCAACCGGTACGCTGATCTTTCTGGTGACCACAATCCTGCTGTTCGCCTTCGCCGAGAAGGAAAAACGCTTCGTGCGCGGCGCATTCCAACGCTATCTCGCCCCAGACCTGCTGAACCAGTTGGAGCGCGATCCGCGTTCGCTCAAACTTGGAGGCGAAATCCGCGACCTGACGTTGATGTTCATGGATGTGCGGGGCTTTACGCCAATCTCCGAGAAGCTCAACCCGGAAGAACTGGTAGGGTTCCTGAACCAGCTGTTGTCGCCACTCTCCGACACCATCCAGAATCACGAAGGGGCGATCGACAAATACATCGGCGACTCAATCATGGCGTTCTGGAATGCGCCGCTGCCGGTCGAAAACCATCCCGCAAAGGCGGCACGCGCGGCCCTGTCGATGCTGGCGATCGTCGAGAAACTGAACACCGAAGATGCCTTCGGTTTTGCCGAACGCGGCATCGATATTGACGGTGTGCAAATCGGTATCGGCATCAACACCGGCGAAGGTTGCGTGGGCAATATGGGCTCTTCGACGCGGTTCAACTATTCTGTCGTTGGCGACACGGTAAATATCGCTGCACGCATCGAATCCTCATGCAAGGATGTCGGCTGGCCGGTGCTGCTTTCGGAGGCGACGGCATTGGCCTGTGAAGGCTTCGCGATGCTTGAGGCAGGGTCCATCCCGCTCAAGGGCAAGAGCCGCCCCCTGCCCCTCCACGCGCTGATTGGCGATGAGCAACTTGCCGCGACCGAAGACTGGCAGAAGCTGAGGCGGCTTCATCAGGAACTGATTGCCGCATTGAAAGATGGCAAGGAGGAATTCGCCGGCGAACTCAAGGGCATGTGTCTTGAGCTTGCGCCAAAGGGGCTTGAACCCTTTTACGAAAATCTAGTTGGGCAGGGCTTTACGGCAGTACCGGCTCAATAAAGAAACTTTCGGCGCGATGATCCGCTCCGGTGCGGGCGGCGTAAATGGCTGTGACCGCGACACACAAACAGCAGCCCAGTGAATTCCAGATCCGCCTCCTCCGACAGTAACGACAGGTCCAGACCGGCAATAGTCTGGTTTCGCGACGATCTGCGTGTTGACGACAACCCGGCGCTCAACGCGGCGGCGCAAACCGGCGCATCGGTTTTTCCGGTCTATGTGTACGACACCGTTTCGCCGGATATTCGCGAGTCGGGCGCCGCACAGAAATGGATGCTGCACTACGCGCTGGAGGAACTCGATGCTTCACTGAAGGCAATCGGCCTCAAGCTGACCATCCTGGCGGGACCGGCTGAAGACATTATTTGCAGCCTTGCCGATCATTGCGGCGCTCAGGCGGTGTTCTGGAACCGGCGTTATGGCGCTGCCGAGATCGAGATCGACATGGCGGTCAAGCGCAGGCTTGGCGAGGCGGGGCTGCGGGTAAAGAGTTTTCAGGGCAATCTGCTGCATGAACCGACGCAGTTGCTTACCTCCAAGGACGATCCCTACAAGGTCTACTCCCCGTTCTGGCGAGCGTTCGAGAAAACCGGCACACCGCGCCAGCCGCGCGACTCTCCTTCCGAACTCGTACCGTTCAGCACCCGCCTGACCAGTGATCTTGACCGGCTGGAATTAAGCGATCTCAAACTGCTTCCCCATACGCCTGACTGGGCGGGAGGCCTTCGCAAGACCTGGGCACACGGGGAAAAGGGCGCACAGAGGGTACTGAAGGAATTTCTGCGCGATGGCCTGAAGGGCTATGCCGGCGGACGTGACATGCCTGCGGACGGTCACTTTTCGCGGCTGTCTCCCTATCTTCGCCACGGCATGATTTCGCCCTACAGAGTCTGGCATGCCGTGGGGGCTTCGAACGCACCGGACCGGGACAAGGCCAAGTTCCTGAAAGAGCTTGGCTGGCGGGAGTTCTCCTATCACCTGCTCTATCACTTTCCTCAAATCGGCTGGCGAAACTTCGACGAGCGATTCGACGTATTTCCCTGGGAACACAAGCAATCGCGGCTGGAAGCATGGCAACGTGGCAAGACGGGCTATCCGATCGTGGACGCCGGCATGCGCGAACTCTGGGAGACCGGCTACATGCACAACCGCGTTCGCATGGTCACAGCGTCTTTTCTGGTCAAGCATTTGATGATCGACTGGCGCGACGGCGAAACCTGGTTCTGGGATACGCTGGTCGATGGCGACCCCGCCAACAATCCTGCAAGCTGGCAATGGGTGGCCGGGTGCGGCGCTGACGCTGCCCCTTACTTCCGCATTTTCAATCCAATCCTGCAGGGCCGGAAGTTCGATGCCAACGGAGCGTATGTGCGCCGCTGGGTCCCCGAAATCGCTGACCTCCCCGACAAGTATCTCCATGCTCCCTGGGAAGCCGATGATGAAACGCTCGCGCAGGCGGGCATCAGCCTCGGCGCAACCTATCCCAAGCCGATGGTGGATCATTCCGATGCCCGCGAGCGGGCCCTTGAAGCATTTGACGGGATCAAGAAAGCCGCATGACACTCTCCATTTCGCCACCCGCCAAGGCACGTAAGCTCGCTGTGATCGGATCAGGCATCTCCGGAATGGGCGCCGCATGGGCGCTTGGGCCAAGCCACGACGTCACGCTTTTTGAAACCCGAAACCGGCCAGGTGGCCATTCGGCCACGGTGGACATTGACCATGGCGACAAGCAAATCGCCGTCGACACCGGTTTCATCGTCTACAACAACCGCAACTATCCGCATCTGAGTCGCCTCTTCGACCATCTGGACGTTGAGACCGAGGAAAGCTGCATGAGTTTTTCGGTGTCGCTTGATGAAGGCCGGTTTGAGTGGTGCGGATACAACCTTCGGACCATCTTCGCGCAGAAGCGCAATCTGCTCTCCCCGCGCTTCCTGTTGATGCTGGGAGACATCTTGCGTTTCAACGCAAGGGCCAAACGCGATCTCGAAACCGGTGCATTGTGCGGTCTGACGTTCGGCGACTATATGAGTTGGAGAGGCTACTCGGCCTCGCTTCGCGACGATTATCTGGTGCCGATGACGGCGGCGATCTGGTCGACGCCGGCGGCCAGAATGCTCGATTTTCCTGCCGAAAGTCTGATCCGGTTTCTCGACAACCACCGCCTTATGCAGATTAGCCCGCCAAAATGGCGAACGGTCAGTGGAGGCAGCCGCAACTACGTTTCCCGCTTGCTGAAAGAGTTTCGCGGTCACACACGGTTCGGTGCCGGTGTGCGCCGCATCGAGCGGCAGGAGGGCAAAGTTATCATCGAAGACGCGTCGGGAACCCGCGAAACCTTCGATGGCGTGGTAATGGCCACCCATAGTGATCAGGCGCTTTCGCTGCTCGGCGACCCTAGCTCTGCGGAGCGCAGTGTCCTGTCAGCAATTCCCTATCGCAAGAACGAGGTCTGGCTGCATCGCGACCCGACACTGATGCCGCGCCGCCGCGACGCCTGGGCGGCGTGGAACTACCTGTCGGGACGGGATGCGGATGGCGAGCGTTCAGTTGCAGTCACCTACTGGATGAACAGGCTGCAGAACATTGACGAGCGGTATCCGGTGTTTATTACCCTCAACCCACCGCGCCCGCCGCGCGAAGATTTGACATTTGGTTTTTATGACTATGCACATCCCCAGTTCGATGCGACTGCCCTCGACGCGCAACAACGCCTGCCGTTGATCCAGGGTGAAAACCACACCTGGTATTGCGGCGCGTGGACCCGCTATGGTTTCCATGAGGACGGTCTGGCTTCGGGACTGCAGGTTGCGGATATGATCGGAACAACGGCGCCTTGGGATGGCAAGGTCGCCGATATCATGCGGGCACCGGTGCAGGACGTACCCCCGGCGCTGCAGGCGGCGGAATAGCGCGATGACGCTCGACGCGCCAGTTTGTCTCTATGCCGGCAAGGTGATGCATGCGCGCATGAGGCCGAAGGCCCATCGCTTCACCTACAAGATGACCTCGATGCTGATCGACCTCGACCGGTTGGCCGAGGCGGATAAAGCCTCGCCGTTGTTCTCGGTCAACCGCGCGAACATCGTTTCGTTTAGTGAACGTCATCACGGCCCGCGGGATGGCAGGTCATTGCGCGGTTACGTGGACATGCTTTGCCGCAAGGCCGGTCTTTCCCGCCCTGCCCGCGTGCGGCTGCTGTGCTACCCCGCGATACTCGGTTATGTCTTCAACCCGATATCGGTCTATTTCTGCGAGGGCGATGACGGCGAGATCACCGCGCTTATCTATCAAGTTCACAACACGTTTGGAGAAAGTCACTCCTATGTGGAGCCGGTGTTGACCGGCCAACTGTCAGAGGCGGGCATCCGCCAGGAACGCGACAAGGGACTTCATGTGTCGCCCTTCCTCGGCATGGGCATGCGATACTTCTTCCGGGTAAGGCCCCCACTGGATAACGTGGCCATACGCATTCTGGAGAAAGATCACGATGGGCCTATTTTGGCTGCGAGCTTCCACGGAGAGCGCCGGGAGACGGCCACGTCCAGCCTCATCCTTGCCATCTTGCAAATGGCCGGAATTACGTGGAAAGTTACCGCAGCGATACATTTCGAGGCATTCCGGCTCTGGCTGAAGGGTATCCGGCTTCATCCCCGGCCCACACCGCCGCCGGAGACCAGTATCGCCGGCACTGCGCGGGAGCGGGCGCATCCTCTTCCCGGTGAGTGAGTTAGCGAGTAGCGGACGGACATTGCGGGAGGTCCGGCGATGGGTAGCCAAACAATCACGGTCACGGCCGAAAATGCCGTCGGAATCGCGAAGAGCCTTCCTTTTCATCTGCGGTTCATCATCAGGGCCTTGGCGAAGCTGCGATATGGTTCGATCCGGCTGCGAACGCCGGACGGGCGATGTTTCGCCTATGATGCGTCCGAGAAAGGCCCCAACGCGGAAATCATCCTGAACAACTGGAAATTGCCGCGCAGGCTGCTGACCGGCGGCTCGATCGGCGCGGCGGAGAGCTTCATGGATGGCGACTGGGATAGTCCCGACGTCACCGAATTGCTGTCGCTCTTTGCCGCCAATGAGGAGGTGTTCGACACTGTCGCAGTGCCGAACTGGATCAACAACGCCATCGAGACGATGCGGCACTGGCTGAACCAAAACTCGCGGCGGGGTTCCAAGCGCAACATCGCCGCGCACTACGATCTGGGCAACGCTTTCTATTCCAAATGGCTCGACACCTCGATGACCTATTCATCGGCCATTTTCGAGCGGGGTACGAATTCGTTGCGCGCCGCACAGCAGGCCAAGTACCGCTCGTTGACGGAGAATATCGACCTAAGCGCGGACCATCACGTATTGGAGATCGGTTGCGGCTGGGGAGGCTTTGCCGAATTTGCCGCGAAGAATGTGGGCTGCCGGGTGACGGGTCTCACGATCAGTCGCGAACAATACGACTATGCGCGCGAACGCATGTTCCGTCAGGGGTTGAACGAGAAGGTCGAGATCAAGTTTCAGGACTACCGCGACGAAACCGGTGTCTATGACCGCATCGCATCCATTGAGATGTTTGAGGCCGTCGGTGAGAAGTTCTGGCCTGCCTATTTCGCTAAACTTCAGGAATGCCTGAAAAAGGGCGGGAAAGCCGGACTACAGATTATCACCATCCCAGACCGGCATTTCGAGGCATACCGGCGCCGGCCTGATTTCATCCAGCGCTACATCTTTCCCGGTGGCATGTTGCCATCGCCCGCAATCCTTTCGAAACTCAGCAGTGATGCCAGCCTGAGGCTCGCCGCAGAGCGCATCTTCCCGCACGATTATGCCCGCACGCTTGCCGACTGGCGCAGGCGCTTCCAGGACGCGTGGGAGGAAATCAGACCGCTAGGCTTCGACGAACGCTTCCGCAAGATGTGGGCTTTCTACCTGCATTATTGCGAGGCCGGCTTCCTGCACGGCAATATCGACGTCAGACAGATTTTCTACGAACGGCAGTGATGCAATTCATCATTAATCGAAACCATAAGAGATTACTCTATTTCTAATTAATCGGGCCCTGAGGCCTGTTCTTGTTGCCGCCACGTCAACTTTGCAAGACAACCCACCGGAGCTTTCGAATTTGCGAGCAAGTGTACCGGAGTTGTTATGGTTGCTGCCGATTTCCAGTTTCCACAGAGATTTATCTTGCGATCCATTATGGTCGCAATCCTCGCGGTTTGGGCGGGTCAAGGCTTTGCAAATTGCGGGGAATGCGGCGACTATGAGGGTGAACCTGAACCTCCCGCCCCGGCATCGGCACCCCAGCCCGATGGCAACAGCGAGGGGTCCGTCAAATGCGATCCCTATTCAGTTACCCAGATTCTTGACCTGACCGACAACCAGATCGCGCAGCTGCTGGCCAACAACCCCTACTCCATCATTATCATGGGGTTCGACCGGGGGCCGAGCCACTTCCTGATCGGCCATCTGCTCATCAATCGGGAGGAAGCCACAGCAATCCTGCTCGCTGCAAGCGAAGCGCCGTCCCTGGAGGCACGAAATGCCGCCCTTGACGTATTCGCCGAGCAGATCAACGCGGAGATTGCGGAACTGACAGCGCAACTAGCCACGAGCAATGATCCGCAAACCTTCCAGTCACTGATGCAGGCCTATACGCGGCTATTGACGATCAACTCGATCCGCAACAGCCCTATCCTGACCCTTACGACGAACTGGTGCCGTTAGCGCTTCTTTTTGCCAACACCTGTGAAGCTGGCGACAAGCGGAAAATAGAGCCTGTAGGGCAGCAGGTTCAACATCTTGAGCAAGTAGGTGAAGCGTTTCGGAAAGGTAATGTCGAAGGCGTTGGAACCCAATCCCTTCAGGAATGCCCCGGCCGCATCATCGACCGGCATGAGAAACGGCATTGGAAAATCGTTTTTTTGCGTCAGCGGTGTATCGACAAAACCCGGTGTCACCACCTGGAGACGGACATTCATCAGATCCAGATCGAATTTCAGGCTCTCGGCCATGTTGATCAGCGCAGATTTGGACGAGGCATAGGCTGATGCGTTCGGCAATCCGCCATAGCCCGATGAAGAGGCGACGATGGCGATGTGTCCCCTGCCCGCCTCTTTCATTGCATCCAGCGCGGGAATGAAGCCGTTCAACACGCCAAAGAAGTTGATCGCGAAGGTCTGCTCGAATGTCTCGTGTTTCAGATCGAATCCACGGTTCGGCAGGTAATTTCCTGCATTGAAGATGGCCAGGACCAAGGATCCGGCCTCCTCGATGATCCGCTCTACTGCCTTCTCTCCGGCAGCTCGGTCCGTAACATCGAGCGGCAGGGGCACGACACGGCCCTTGCCGGAAT
>Ga0310345_10004617_pt1 | contig 12469 bp, 12 predicted proteins | sample HC15DNA20500_MG_FD_204667 | JGI IMG/M metagenome (GOLD analysis project Ga0310345, IMG submission 204667) | Marine microbial communities from station ALOHA, North Pacific Subtropical Gyre - HC15-DNA-20-500_MG | ecosystem: Environmental > Aquatic > Marine > Oceanic | place: Pacific Ocean: North... | reverse complement strand
GAGAGGTTCAAGAGGCTTGGACGACTTGGCGGGAAGAGTCTCAAGAACATTCCCGGACAGTTTCAGCGGCCGAGAGTGATCTCAGCACAGAAAGTGCGGTTGCCCAGGTTAGCATCTTTGATCCGAATAACCCGATTGATGTGCAGGCTTTCGAAGGCGAACTCCTGACGAAAGAGGTTACGCTTGAGGCCTCTGTCGAACTGAACGGTTCCTCCGCGGATCGGACGCTGATGATCACCCTTCAGAAAGTCGAGCTGAGTGGTCCGGATGGCCCGATCGACGGCCGCTGGGTCATTAGCGACATTCATTAGAGTGTGGTGGTCGTTCGAGAAAAAGAGTCGGAAGGATAAGGAGTAGCCTCCGAACCCTATAGGGGCCGTCTCCTGACAGAAGATTCTTTCTCACATGCTGCCAATGACTCTGTGAAAGAGGTCCATCACGAAGCGTGGGTAAAGACCTAAAACGATAGATGTTCCAGCCACGACAAATAAAGGTCCGGTCATTGTCCAGCTTGGGTCAGAGAAATCTCGTTGTTGAAGTTCGGGACTGAGTGGCCCAAAGAAAATCTGCCGTGCGGACCCGAATGAGTACGCAACAGTAAGTACGATCGCGAGAAGACCGCCGGTGGCGATCGCGATACTGAACGGGCTGTCAACCAACCCTCGCTCGAAGACTCCAGTGAACATGATCCATTCGGCGGTGAAACTACTGAACGGCGGAAAGCCGGACAGCATCATGCAGCCGATGATCCACAATGTGGCCGTAACCGGCATCTTGCGCGCCAAGCCACCCAACTTCCGCATATCCCGAATCCCAGTCGTATAGACCACGATACCAGCGGTGGAAAAGAACAACGTTTTTCCCATGATGTGACTAAGAAAGAAGAACATCCCCCCCTCGACACTCGCGCTAGTCAGAGCGCCGAGCCCGAGGACGGAGTACGCAATCTGGCTAATAGTTGAGCATGCGGCGAGCCGTTTGATATCTGTTTGAGCCAGCGTGAGCAGGGACCCGTACACCATGGTGAATAAAGCCAACGCCATGAGAGGCACACCGAAGGGCTGGAAATCCACGCCGAGCGATAAGACGAGGATACGGATGATGAGATAAAGCGCCAGGTTTGCGTAGACGGCGAGCAGGCCGGCGATACACGTGGGATGTTCCGCGTGAACCCGTGGCATCCAGACGTGGAAAGGAACTAAAGCAAGCTTCATCATCAAGCTGATGAGAAACAACGCAATCGTTCCAGTGACCAACCGATGGCCTGCAAGTTGATGCAACGCCACGATCTCCAGAGTCTCCAGTTGGCTATACACAATTAGTGAGGCAGTAAGGAAAAGTAGAGCTCCGATAATGCCCCAGGCAAGACTGATGAAAGCGATGCGCACGCGCTCCAGATAACCAAAGTAAGCCATCAGAAAGAACAGGGCGATAGTGAGCACTTCCAGAAAGAAATAAATTGACACCAGATTTGTGCTGAGAATGGTCCCGATAAAGCCAACAGGGAAAAACAGGAAGAGGTAGAAAAATCGTGCATAGTAAGAAGTCTGGACCGACCCACTCTCATTGGTGTACAGCAACTCGACCCGGTGTTCGACATACCGGATGGAATAAAACGCTAGGGCCGTGCACAAGAGACACACAACGCCGAGAGTAGGAAGACTGAGACCATCCGCCATAAGACCAAGACGGATACCTGGAGCGATTAGGAGATATTCCTCTACGAGCACCTTTCCGCCGTAGACTTCAACGCCAACGAGCGTAACGAGGCCGGTGGTGTACGTTAGTGCCAACGCAGCGATCCACCCTGCAAGTCGTCCGAGCGTTCGGCGCGTCAGGAAAATTAGCAAAGATGCCAGAACTGGCGTCACGAGAATCTGTAGCAGCAAATTCGGCATTCTCAACTGGGATTCAAAAGCAACAAGGTTAGTAACAGTACAAACAGTACGAGCACATATGAAACGTTGTAGAACAGTTCCTCGGTATCTGTCCGCAGGTGTTGGAGCAATCGCTGAGAGCTCTCAGTGAATAGACGTGGCAACCGCCTGTGGACAACCTCATCCCAGCGGTTTTCCACGTCGTGTGCGACAAGCGTCGCGAGGTACCGTGTCCCGTCAACGAACGTCCTTTGATAGAAGGAATCGATGAACCAACGGTTCCAGAAGAAACCGCGGAGCACTACGAGAGAACGTGAACGCTCAAGCCAAGTCTCTGGAGATGCTTTGCGCGCGACGTAGAAAACGTAGGCAGGAAACGCGCCAGCCACGAGGAAAACCAAGGCAAGAGCTGAGACGACCGCATGAGATTCTCCAACCGCAGGAGTCTCTGCCTCGGATGTTACCGTCAGTTCGTTCGCCAAGCTGTTTTCAAAACTGTTGTGAAGCGTCGTTTCCACTATGGGCCCACCGATGCCCGCAAGGACGATTAGGATGGCGAGCACTCCCACGGCCCAGCGCATCGATGTCGTACCATCGTTGACATGAACGTCATCCCGGACGACCCGTGCTAACGACTCACTTAGTGATCCGTGAAAAACGAGTCCCAAGCAGCGCACGGTGTAGAACGCTGTGAGCGCAACGGTGACAAGCGCGAGTCCGAAGAGTGCTACGTTCGCGTTAAACACAACTAAGAGCACCGCATCTTTACTCCAAAAACCTGGAAGTGGCGGTACACCCATCAGAGACAGCGAAGCGATTAGGGTAAATAGCCATGTCAGCTTCAAAAACGTCCGAAGGGCTCCCATGTCTTGAATATAGATGGAGTGGGCCGCGTGAATCACGGTTCCCGCACACAGAAAGAGGCAGGCCTTGAATAACGCATGGCTCAGGAGATGAAAAATGCCCGAGGTATATCCTTCGAGGAGGAGGTTTGGCGCTAGCCCCGCCGCACCAAGGGCGAGCATCATGTAGCCGATCTGACTGACTGTCGAGTAGGCTAGGATCTTCTTGAACTCGAGCGCCACCATACCCTGTGTGGCAGCGAGCAGCGCGGTGAACGCACCAACCCAAGCCGTAACATGAAAAAACCAGCCAGCGGCTTCGATGCCCTCGCCCCAGTACCCTACGTAGAACAGCGGGACCAAACGTGCGACGAGATAGACACCACTCTTGACCATAGTGGCTGCGTGGATCAGGGCTGATACAGGTCCTGGCCCGGCCATCGCTTCAGGCAGCCACTCGTGTAAAGGAAACTGAGCCGACTTACCGATTGGTCCGGCCAGGAGGAGGAGGCTCATAAGAACAATCATTCCCGGGGTGGTCGCCATGTGAGAAATCCATACTGGAGCCGTGTCGTAGAGTTCAAGGAAGTTCAAAGTTCCAGCATAGAAATACATGATGAGGATTCCCCCCAACATGAACATGTCGCCGATGCCTGTTACGAGTAAGGCTTTGAGGCTAGCCTGTGATGGGGTCACATGCTTGGCCGGAGGTGGGCCGCCGATCCAGTAAGTTCGTTGGTCTTGATAGTAATATCCAATCAGCCCGTAGCTACATACGCCGACTAGTTTCCAACCTACGAACAGAAAGAACAAATTGTTCGAGAGAACGAGCAGCAACATGCTGCCGATGAAGCCGTTCATCCACATCCAGAAACGTGTCTGCGCCGGATCGGCTTTCATGTACCCAAGGCAATAAACCATGATGATGAAACTCACCACAGCCACGATGTTGCTCAGAACAATGCTCAAAGGATCGATGAGAACCCCGAATCCGATCTCGATGGGGTTGTCCAGCCAAGGGACGCGACTCTCTATCGGCAGGTTCTGGGGTTCGAAAAGAACAGGCAGCAACACCAATGCCGAAACCGCAGAGAGAAGGGAAAAGCACACTGCTCCGCCTCCGCCGGCACTAAGCGAGCGGCGGGCCAATAGGGGCGTTACGGTAGCCCCGATGAGTGGTGAAAATATGCAGATCCACGCTGCGCAGACGATTACAGTCACCTCAAGAAACTCTCCGGTATTACTGGGACGAGAAATTGTGAGACGACCTCACCGTTGAACAAACCCAAGAGGATCACGCCGACAGCCAAAAGCACAGTTGGGACAAGCATTGTCAGGGGAACTTCGTGACGGGTTAGTCCGGATAGATCGGAGGTGCCACCGGAGTTGTCGGGCCCGGTCACGTGTTCTTCTCTCGGGAAATAAATGTAGCGGATGACATTTGCGAAATAGACCAGAGCCAAGGCAGTACTGAATAAAATCACTGCTACGAAAAACCATTGCTCTGACTCGATAGCTCCGAGAATTAGGTACAGTTTGCTGAAGAAACCGCAGGTCGGCGGAATTCCGATCATGGAAAATGCGGAGACGGTGAAGGCGCCAGCCGTCCATGGCATCTTTACCGACAGATTTCGTAACCCGCGAATTTCACGGATGCCTGTCCGATAAACAATGGCGCCAGCCACCAAGAACAGACATCCTTTCATAAACGCGTGATTGACGATGTGTAATAACCCTCCGGTTAACCCATCTGCGTTAGCGAGTCCCACCCCGAGCACGATGTAGCCAATCTGAGCTACGGATGAGTACGCCAGCATGCGTTTGAGATCCGATTGCGCAAGAGCCATCACTGAACCCAGAATCATTGCGATGGCCCCCATCCAGCACAGCAGCGTGGTAACGGGGATCAATTCGACTGAGAAACGCGGCTCGAAGACAAAAAACAACATTCGCACTAATGCAAACGCCGCGACCTTTGTTGAAGTTGCGGCAATTAACGCGCTTACGGCCGATGGGGCATCCGAATAGGCGCCGGGGAGCCACGCGTGCATCGGAAACAGAGCCATCTTGATCGACAAACCGATAACTAAGAATGCGAAGCCCACGCGGACAGCGTTCGACTCGTAAAGGGAGGGGAGGATCTGAGCCAGATCGGCCATGTTGAGAGATCCCGTCACACTGTAGAGATACCCAACGCCCAGGAGATAGAAGGCCGCTCCTACCGTGCCCAGAATGACGTATCGAAAAGCCGACACCACAGCGCGGCCTCCCCCGAGTGCGATCAGCGCGTAACTTGAGAGGGACGAGATTTCGAGGAAGACGTACATGTTGAACATGTCGGCCGTGGCGACAATGCCGTTCAAGCCACTAACGAACAGCAGATACACGCTATAGAAAGGAGCTTCGCGGTCGGGAACCTCCTTCAGGATGCTCTGCTTCGAGTAGATCGCGACGAGTAGAGTAATGAAGCTCAATAACAAGAGCATGAGAACACCGAGCTGATCGATACGAAACTCGATGCCCCAGGGCGGGATCCAGCCCCCCATGAAATATTGGACGGGGCCGGAGGTTAGCACCTCTCGGGCGGTTAGGATCGATGTTCCGAATGAGATAGTTAGCGCCGTAATCGCCAGCGGGAAGACCCACGCCCGACGCCACCGCCCAACGACCGGAAGGACAAAGGAAACAAGTAGCGGCGCAGCGACGATAAAAAGAGGAATCGTGGATTGACGAATGTTCATCTGATCGCGGAGTGGATTTTTTCAAGCAGTTCGTCTTCTTCCAGCGTGCCATACTGCTTGTAGATTCTGAGAAGGAGGGCTAGCGCCACCCCAGTGGTCGCCACCCCAACCACGATAGCGGTCAGCATCAGTACATGTGGCAACGGATTGGCGTAGTGCGCGGCTTCGAGAATCAGTTGCTCGGAGCCGTGCGCCGAGTGCGAATTGCCGCGAACGATTGGAATCGTGGCACCACGCTTCGCACCGAGGGACACAAAAAACAGAACAATCGACCACTGAAAGATATTCATCCCCACGAGTTTCTTTACTAAATTGGTCTTGCCGGTCATAGCGTAGAAGCCAATCATCATGAGGACGACATAAGCGACAACGTTGAAATGGCCGATGAGGAAATCAATCACGGTGTATTTACTCAAAAGTAATTAGCTCGTAGAAAATCGACACCATGGCAGCCATGACAGTGATGCCAACGCCAACCTCAATACCCAGCATGCCCAAACTCCTCGGCTCGGCGCCTGGGAGCATGCTGTAATCGAGAAAATTTCCACCCAGTAGGACGCAGAGGACACCGATTCCGGCAAACAGAAAAACCCCCGTGCTCGTGAAAACTGTCAGAGCGGTTAAGGAAAACCGTCGCCGCATTTCTTCAATGCCATAGGCGATTGCCAGCAAAATAAAACTTGCTCCTAAGATGACCCCGCCTTGGAACCCTCCCCCTGGGCTGGTGTGGCCATGGATGACCACGTAAAGACCAAACAATTGGATGAAAGGAACGAGACGGCGACACACAGTTTTAACGATGAGGCTCTGATGCCGGTCGATCACGAAGCACTCCTACCGCGCCGCCCGCGCAGAATCAACAGAGTAGCCACTGCCGCGGCGAAGATCACAGCAACCTCACCCAGCGTGTCGAAGCCGCGATAGTCAGCAAGAACGGCTGTCACCATGTTTGGCACAGCGGTTTCTTTCAGTCCGTCTTCGATATATCGGGGAGACACGTGAAGGCTAGGGGGAGATCCGCCGTCGCCCAACGCAGGCATGTCTAAAGACCCCAATATTAGTAAGAGGCCAGTCATTCCGGTCACCACGAGGTGCAGATATTTCAATCCTTGCTCATTCTTTCTGTCTTGAACACTGCGATCACAAACAAGACCGTTGTGATTCCAGCCCCTACGGCTGCTTCAGTAAAGGCGACGTCCACGGCACTCATTTCGACCCAGAGTAGACACATGAATAGGCTGAACGCTGACAAGAGAATCACTGAGGCGAGCAGGTCCTTGACCGTGACCGCGCACAACGCACAAACCACCGTGAGCCCCAGAAGGAAGATGTCGAGTTGCCAGATCACCGTCTAACGGTCTCCTCCGGTCTCCCAGCTCTCGTTACCGTGTTATTAAGCGCAGCACGGGCGATCGCGTGGGTTGCCGTCGGGCTGGTCAGTAATAAAAAGAGCGCGATCAGCAAGATTTTTGCGCTAGCAAGACCAAATCCTTCATAGATGGCTAATCCTAGAAAAGTGAGTAGCACGCCCAATGTGTCGCACTTTCCCGCAGCATGCATACGGGTGTAGAAATCTGGAAACCGAAGAATCCCGACTGCTCCTAGGAGCAGAAAAAACACACCCGAGCAGACAAATACCACTGCAAGGACCGTCATTTACCAGTCCTCCAATCGTTTGCTCCCTTTCGCTCGAAATATTTTGAAAAGGTGAGAAGCCCGATAAAGTTAATCAGGGCGTAAACGAAGGCGATATCGATAAAAAATTCTATTCGTTCGAATAGAAACCCTGTTAATAAGATGATCGTAATGGTCTTCGTCCCGATGACGTTAAGACCGACAATGCGGTCGATGATGGCGGGGCCCTTGATCACCCGATATAGAGCCAACAGCACCGCCAAGAGAATCACCAACGATGTGGCGAGGAAAAACACCTGCACTATTACTCCGTTTTCAGAAAAATTCGAGCCACGCGACGTTCCATCTGGCCATTGGCAAGTTCCCGGGCCACCTTTTCACTTAATGCATGCACGATCAACTCATCGTCCTGGATGTCCATTGTGATCGTCCCCGGTGTCAAAGTGATGGAGTTTCCCAATATTGTCTTCGCGAGATCTCCCGACAAACGAGTTTTAACGCGAATGATTTGAGGGCGAATTTCGTTCGGACGAAGCACGAGATAGGCGACGTGAAGGTTTGCAAGAACAACCTGCAGGAGAAGCCAGGGCAGATAGGTAACTAAACTCCAAAACCGAAGCCGATCCTGTCTACTCGTATCGAAGGACGGTAGGTCGACTGAAAAGAAGGTCACCACCGCAGCAGAGACGATGCCCCAGCCAACGTGAAAGAGATCGTAGTGTCCGGACAGAACCAACCAGAATGTAAGCAGGACGAAGAAGCCAGCGAGCCTTTTCACTGAGAAGGATTCTAAAGGAAATTGATCAAACCGGTTCTAGCTTTGCGTAGCGGGCCAGTAATTTTTTGTCTCCAATTCCATCAAACCGGACGGTTAATTTAAGGTCATCGTGCATAGGTTCGACCGATTTGACAGTTCCGGCGCCGAAGGTAGGGTGACGGACGCGCATTCCAGGTCGGAAATGGGTTGCTGACTGGTCTTCATTTGAATCGTCGAAGGGGACAAAGCCTGCATCCGGGGCTTGGCGTTGTCGGAGTCCGCCTCGGCCTCTGTAACCGAACTCGCGCCCTCCGATCTTTTCACTATAGACAGGAGGTCCAGAAGGTTCGATTTCCTCCACGAGGGCGCTGGGCACCTCGGCCAAGAACCGCGAGGGCTCAGAAGCCTGATACTCACCAAAGACGCGTCGTCTCACTGCACTCGTCAAAACAAGTCGCGATTGAGCTCGTGTCATACCGACGTAACAGAGACGACGTTCTTCTTCGAGTTCGTCTTCGTCATCTACTGAACGGGCATGGGGAAATAGGCCTTCCTCCATACCTGCGATCATAACGAGTGGGAACTCGAGGCCCTTGGCTGCATGGAGTGTCATCAGCCAAACTCGTGCATCTTGGGCCCCATTCTCTTCGTCGGTCTCGGAAAGAAGAGAAAGGCGGTCGACGAAACCTGCCAAAGTCGCTTCAGCCTCGCGGACTTCGTAGTCTCGAGCCGCCGAAACTAACTCTTGGAGGTTGCCCATCCGATTCTCGGCTTCCTCTGTGCCGGCGTCGCGAAGCGCCGCGATATAGCCGGTCTGATCAAGCATTTTGGCAAGCGCAACCGATCCAGACTCATTCTTGGCCACCACGGTGAGGGAGGCGATCAAATCGCGGAACCGGGTCAGCGCTGTTCTTGCACGCGTAGGCAACAGATTTTCGTTGATAGCGCGCTCCAGTCGTGTCCAGATCGAGTCCGACAGCAGCGGCGGGTCGTCGTCGGAACTTGAGAAAAGGGGAGCGCCATCGATAAGTGAAGACGACGGAGTCGATTTGATTTGGTCAAGCGCCTTCAAGACTCCCTTTCCAATTCCACGCGCTGGCATATTGATCACGCGTCGGAGGCTCACATCGTCGTGGGGGTTAAAAAGCAACTTGAGATAGCCTAGGGCGTCCTTGATCTCTTTCCTTTCGTAGAAACGAACGTTCCCCACGATTCGGTAAGGCAGCCCTTCACGAGTCAGCGAATCCTCGATGGCGCGCGACTGCGCGTTCGTCCGATACAGGATGGCTACGGACTCGTCACTTTTTTGGTTGAGTACCTGACGGATCTGACTGATGAGAAAATCAGCTTCCTCGAGTTCGTCATGGGCCCGGTGGCAGAGAACAGGGTCGCCGCCCGCCCGATCGGTCCACAGGCGTTTCTCGCGCCGCCCTCGATTGCGTTGTATCACACTTGATGCTGCGTCGAGGATGACCTGAGTCGAGCGGTAGTTTTGTTCCAATTGGATAACAGTGGCGTCTTTAAAATCCCGTTCAAAGTCCAAGATATTGGAAACATCAGCACCGCGCCATTTGTAAATCGATTGGTCGGGATCTCCTACGACACAGAGGTTACGGTGTGAGGCAAGATGACGAACGAGCAGGTACTGGGGACGGTTGGTGTCTTGATACTCGTCAATCATGACGTATCGAAAACGCTCGGTGTAGCGCTGCCGAGCCGATTCCGAGGTCTCGAACAAAGCGACAGCCTTAAGCAGTAAGTCATCAAAGTCGAGCGCGTTGGCGTCGGCGAGTGCGCGGTTGTATTGTTTAAACACCTCCGGAAACTGGTTGTGGCTGAAATTCAAGATTGAGGAGCCCAGCGCCGCCTCTTCCTGCATCTGGTTCTTTGCGTGGCTGATCCGACTCAGCATCGCTCGTGGCGATGTGGCCCGGTCGTCGACATCAAGCGACTTCATGACTCGTTTAACGACACTTAGTTGGTCGGAGGAGTCGTAGATGACGAAATCTCTTGAGAGCCCGACCAATGGTGCTTCTCGGCGCAGCAATTTCGCGCAGAACGAGTGAAAGGTTGAGAGCCACAATCTGGGAAACTCAGATTCGAGCAATCGCTCGACGCGCGAGCGCATTTCTTGCGCAGCTTTGTTGGTGAAGGTCACGGTAAGGACTTGCTCGGGCTCAGCGTGCCCACCAGCTATCAGGTGCGCCAACCGGTAGCAAATAACCCGTGTTTTTCCGGAGCCGGCCCCTGCCACAATTAAAAGCGGGCCTTCACGATGCAAAACCGCTTTACGTTGTTGGGGATTCAGTTGGTCCAAGAACGACATATGTGTCGCGTGACGAATCGTAATTATTCAGATGTTACTCAACTCGGTGTCAATGACGGACGACTTCAAAGGGCGTTTAAGTTCATGGTTCACTGTTGCTAACTATTCCACGGTGACACTTTTCGCAAGATTCCGGGGTTGGTCGACATCACAACCGCGCAGGACGGCGATATGGTACGCAAGAAGTTGAAGAGGGATCACCATCAAGATGGGCGTAAGCATTGGCTGTATCAGCGGAATCGGAACAATAGCGTCATGTTCAGGGTCAAGAACCTCAGCGAACAACTTTGGGTCGGCATCGGTGACGACGATTATTGCCCCCCCCCGCGTCTTTGCTTCTTGGAGGTTGGACATCATTTTTTCAAACAATGGTCCGCAGGGCACCAGAGCAACAACGGGAAGATTTTCTTCAATGAGAGCAATCGGCCCATGTTTCATCTCTCCCGCCGGATAGCCCTCCGCGTGGATGTAAGAGATTTCCTTGAGCTTGAGCGCGCCTTCCAGTGCAATCGGATAGTTGATGCCGCGGCCAATATATAGAAAATTGTTTCTGCGATAAATGCTTTTAGCTATGCGGGCGATTGTCGCGTCAGACTCAAGCGTTTGCTGGATCAAATTAGGCAGATGTGTCAGTGCCTCGATTTGTTTTTTTGCTTCCGTTCGGTCCACGGTTCCCCGAATTTGACCGAGATGCAACGCGAGCAGATTAAGCGCAGCCAGTTGAGAGGTAAATGCCTTGGTCGACGCGACGCCAATCTCTGGTCCGGCGTGCGTGTACACGGTTCCGTCGGCGACACGCGTGGCCATGCTACCAACCACATTGCAGATGGCAATGCTCTTTGCTCCGCGCGATCCAGCTTCACGGAGTGCGGCTAAGGTGTCTGCGGTTTCCCCTGACTGTGTGATTACTACGGCCAACGTTCGTTCACCGACAATGGGCTGACGGTATCGATACTCTGAGCCGTAGTCTACGTCCACTCGGACGTCTGCAAGTTGCTCGACAAGGAATTTGCCTATGAGGGCGGCGTGCCAGGATGTACCACACGCCAAGATCACTACTTGCTCGACTGCCTTAAGGGCGTCGCTAGAAAGTTCGAGGTCGTCTAATAAGACCGAGCCGAGCTCTTCCGACATCCGGCCCAACACCGTTTCTTGAATTGACCACGGTTGCTCAAAGATCTCCTTGAGCATGAAGTGTTTGTAGCCGGCTTTTTCAGCCATAACCGGATCCCATTGGATCCGTTGGGTTGCTTTTGAGACTGTTTGGCCGGCGAAGTCAGTGAATTCCACTTGTTCTCTGGTGACGACAGCCATTTCTTCGTCCCCGAGAAAGACAACGTCTCGTGTGTGACTAAGCACAGCTGGGATGTCAGATGCGACGATAACTTCCCCGTCCCCCATGCCGACCACGATAGGGGGGCCGTTGCGGACGGCAATAATCTTGTCCGGGTCATCGGCGTCCACTAACACCATTCCGAACAAGCCGCGTAGCTGTAGCAAGGCGCGCCGCACCGCGTTCTCCAGCCCGTCGTCTTGTCGCTCCTCCTCAACGAGGTGGGCAACAACCTCCGTGTCAGTCTCGGTCTTGAAACGATGTCCGTGGGCTTCTAGATGTTGTTTCAAAGAAAGATAGTTCTCGATAATGCCGTTGTGGACAACGACGATATGACCGGTGCAATCGCGGTGTGGGTGTGCGTTCTCCTCTGTCGGACGTCCATGAGTTGCCCACCTGGTGTGGCCCACACCGTAATCCCCGGTAACGGGGTGTGCGTGGATCACCTCTTCTAGTCGCACCAGTTTGCCGGCGCTGCGCCGGACCTCGATCTGCCCCTTCTGAACCAAGGCGATGCCGGCAGAGTCGTAGCCACGGTATTCAAGCTGTCGGAGCCCGTCGATCAGAACGGGCACGACTTCTTTTTGTCCGATGTAGCCGATGATCCCACACATGCGCGTTATCCTTCACAACCAGCATATCGTCGCTGGTCTCTTTGGGCTAATCACTGCGGTCTTTCTTTTTTACCCATCCGATCTTGTTCTCCTGGCGGGCACGGGCGATCGCTAAGGCCTTAGGAGGGACATCGTTCGTCACACAACTTCCGGCAGCAACATATGCCCCATGCCCGATTGTCACTGGTGCGACAAGTTGGGTGCCGCTGCCGATGAAGGCGTGTTCGCCGATCGCGGTTTTGTGTTTGAACTGACCATCGTAGTTGCAAGTGATGGTTCCCGCGCCAACATTCACGCTTTGGCCTATTGCCGCATCTCCGACATAACTCAGATGGTTGACTTTC
>Ga0310345_10004615_pt1 | contig 12470 bp, 9 predicted proteins | sample HC15DNA20500_MG_FD_204667 | JGI IMG/M metagenome (GOLD analysis project Ga0310345, IMG submission 204667) | Marine microbial communities from station ALOHA, North Pacific Subtropical Gyre - HC15-DNA-20-500_MG | ecosystem: Environmental > Aquatic > Marine > Oceanic | place: Pacific Ocean: North... | reverse complement strand
TTCCATAACCCTTCAATATAATCATAAACTTTACCGAAATATGGATTCATTTGTACTACTTCTATAGGAATATGACCATACAGATATTGAAATGATTTCTGTTTTGATTCTTCATAATCACAACCATAAAATTTTGCCATATGTTCGTGTACTGAACCTTGTGGAAATTCATAATCTACTTTATCTGCAATCAATCTCAAGTGATATGCATCATAATCAAACTCAACCAATTTACCTTTACTACCAAACCTACTGATAAACTTTGCTCTACTACCATCACTCTTATTTAGAGCTGCAAAGTTAGTTCCACCAAATCTATTGGATGGACGACCTGTTGATGTGTATGGATTGTACTCTGAATATACCGTGTTTTCAGTCGTTTGTAGTCCATTATTTTCTATGTATATAAAGTTATCGAACATATCATCGTTGTATGTCATAATGTCAGGAGTGTCGTATTTAGAGACAATAACCTGCATCCCTGTTGCTATCTTGTACATATGAGAAGAAAACTTCATTATAGGAATAGATGCATTTATATCCTTTTTTTCATGATATTTCATATGATAATGTTGAATTATATCATCAGAATACAAATCAAAATTAGTTTTCTCTCCTGTATTCCAATAATTGAGTAGATTTACATCAATAAGATTATTTAACTTTGTAAGGTGATATGCTTGTTTTTTATCAAGAGTGTATATTGGCTTATCTTTATGATTTAGAATATTCAAATCACTAAGTTGTAAACATAAGCCATCAGTATGATTAAATGGTAATACATATGCATTTCCATCTACTAAGAAAAAAACAAAAGATACTTTTGTTTCGATTGGATGTTTTTTGTGATCTATGGGAATAGGAATTGAAATAATTTCATCTGCTATCTCATAATCGTACAAGAAAGCATTGAACTCTGTACTATTCTCTATGAATTTCAATGTATAACCTTTATTTGGTAATAAGTATTAACCTTTTTTATGAAATTCAACAAAATTATATATCTTCATTCTTATTTGTGGAAAAGTTTTTTCTACTCTAAGAATATTATTTAAATTTAATTTTTTTTGCTCTTCTTTATCCTTACTTAAAGACCATCTGACATTTTCTTTAAAATATACAGTATCCGCTCTCGCATAGTCTCCCTTTTTTACTTCTATAACTGGTGCTTTATCATCTGATGCTAACTGTAGGAAATATCTAGTAAAAAATCCTTTTTTATAATCTGCTTTCTTTGGTTCTACTTTTTTATTTTTAAAATATTTTGATATTGGTGGTTTAAAACTCTTTGCTACTAAGTAACCCTCTAATGTTGATTTATTTTTAACTCTCGATATTTTTTGTGAATAGGTATGTGGTTTATTAGATGTTTGATAAACTACCCTTTTATTTTTCGTTCTAATTTTATGATACACTACACCACTTGGAACAGATACAGTTGGATCATCAGTATACACAAATTCTTTTGGTTGAGTTACTCCCGCTGAAGGTTCTATGTTTTCTATTGTTTTATTGTTTTCTAAAAGTGGCATTATTTTTCTTTTTCTTCAATTTTTTGTTCTAATGTTTTTTCTTCCGTAGGTGGTGCTTTTTTATATGGTGATTTTTTACCAACATTACCTGACAAATATTCTGCAAATGATAAATACGGTGGTTCTTTAGCTCCTGTTGGCTTGGCTTGTTGTATCTTTTTCAATCTTTCTACAAGAGGTTCTTTTTCACCAAATCCATGATCCATTCTCATTATTCCTTTTAATCTAGTTTTCCATCCACTACTTTCGACTGTATGTGAAACATCCATTATTTGAAATACACATGAGTCTCTATATCTAGCAGGAATGTATGTACTTGAGAATACTTCTCCTGCATAAATTCCACCCGTACCATCTATCGTTATTTCAAATTCTATTGGTATTATTTGATCTTTTTTTCGTTCTATTGAATCTGGAGTTTGTTTTAAAAAATGTAGCAATGCATTTTTATAATGTGGCTTCATAATTCCAGTAGTACCATATAAATATCTATAATCCAATCTATCTTCCCACCAAGTAGCTATTCCTTTACCCAATACTTTAAATATCTCAGCCGTCAATGTATATCCTGGAAGATGTGTACCAACTTCTTTTAAAAATTTCCAAGTTTTATCAACAAAACCCTCTTCTTCACCCTCTGCATCTAATACTGGCGCACCATCTTCTAAAATCTCCATAATTTGCTTTTCAGTATGAATTTGAATTATTTCATCTATATCTATAACACTTCCTTGTACACCATCAAGATAATTACCTGGATCTACTTTTAACTCTTGAATCTTACCAGACTTGTCAGGATGGGCATTATAACCAAAATTACTGTAATCACTATTACCTAATACTCTTGCCATTCCTTTAAAAAGTTTATCTTCAGGATTCTCTTTTGCTTTGTGTAACCCTGAATTAAATAATTTACCAATATATTTAGCAGCAGGTTCTAATGTATTATCTTCACTAACAGCTTCTGATGGTGTTAAGTTTCTACCATATATAGCTTGCGTTGCCATTTGTGATGGTAATCTAGCAACCATATTTTGGTTATATACTATAGAATTTGTTTGCCAAGTAGGAAATATCATTAATCCATTTGGATTTTTTTCATATTGTTTATCTATCTCACCAGTACCTAAATCAATACTTGTATTGTCTAATAAATTTTTTACTGGCATTTCAACACTATTTGTTTCAACCATTCTAGCAGACATTCCATCTTCTGCAACTTTTAATTCAAAATCCCAAATGCCACCACAAGCATCACTAATTCTTTTCATTAAATTATCTAAACCATCATTTAATGTGTTGGCATTACCCATTTCTTCCTGTATTAAATTTACATGAATAAGCAAATGTCTCAAAAATCCTTTTTCTTGTGGTGGTGTACCACCTTTTCTTGATGCATTTTCTGTACTTGATTGGCGCTCACTAGCAACTCGTGATATTTTTTCTCTTACTTTAAATTTTTCTGATTTATCGGTTTCTTCAGTAGGAGTTACTGCAAATGATGGTAAGTCTCTTATCTTACTTAATAGTTTTGAAAATGCCGCCCTCTTTAGCGAATACTGTTCAAAATCTTCACCAATGGGTGGTGGTGCATCATATCCTGATATTTCTACTGACCCAAAATCCAAATCATATGGAAACTGACCTGGTATAATTACTTCGCTAGCATCTATTGTATATAAATTAGCAGAGTCATTATTAATTTTAACACTTTCATAATATTGAGTACCATCTTTAACCTCACCTGGAATCTTGGTTACTGAACGAATCTTGTATCCAAGTGTTTTATCCCCATGCACATTTGATACAAAACGATTTAAAATATTATCTTCAAACCAACCATATGTTATATAAGGACCAATATATCTTTCATCTAATTCACCGGAAGTAGGTAAAGCTATTTTTTGAACAATAATAGTTTTGTCATATTCTGGTTTTTCACCAATAATCATATTAAACAAATCAGCATCTCCACCTGCACCTAAAACACCACCATCAGCATAAATATATTTCATATTTAATAAAACTTCTTTTAGATTTTGAAAAAATACCTTTGGTGGTAAATTTTGTATATAATTATCATATTCTTCACCACCCTTTATTAACCCTAACTCCTTTAGACCTTCCTGTAAATCTTTATCGTCTCTTACATCTTTAACTTCTGATTCTCTCCAACTTAAATATTTTCTTTGTTCTCTAATTTGATTTCTAAGTTCAGCTGGTATTTCAAATGCTTCTTTATCTTCAGGATCACCTAACGGCGCACCAAAAACATTGGAAGCAGGTGCTATTATTTCCGTCATACAATCAAAACCACCATCATCTCGTCCAGTCCATTCAAAATTTTTAACTATACCATACACCATATCTTGATTACCTTTTCCTTTTTTTCTAACTACATCAGTTATATCACCAATTGATTTGGCATCAAGTTTTGTCCAATTATTATAAATAAATTCTTCTGGTATATGTTTTGGCCACATCCAACCAAACTCTAATGCTACAGATGCTCCAGGAGATAAAAAATATGGTGTTAATCTCTGTAATGTATCAAAATCCCAACATACCCATTTTATATCAGCAGAAACAATAGCTTTTGCAGAACTCTGAATTTTTGTATTTATAGATTTTAATCCTGCTATCGGTCTATTATAGTTATCTGTTTGATATATATCTTGAAATTTGCCAGCAATAATACCATTAATTTTTGAAGTTGTTCCTGTTACTGTTTCTGTTGCTTTTTTAAAAGTATTAGTTAATTTATTTTGAATAACTTTATTTACTGTTAGTGGCATTTCTTCTCCACCACCCATTTCACCAATAATTTCCTCACCAGCTGAAATTACTACAGGAGTATTAGGTAAATCTTTCGGGGATGACAATGAAATCATACGTGCCCATGAAGTTCTTGTTTGTAAATAATTAAACTTCTGTGTTGAGGACAAAGGTTCACCAGCAGGAAATTCTTTCCTCTGAGACATTTTTATTTTTTCGATGAGAGTTTTTTGAACTTCAGAATCTATGGGTTTACAATTAATCATTTCTTACTCGTTAATATCGTTATAATCAGCAAGTATTTTTGTTATGTTTCCTGGAATCCTTATTTGAAAGTTTGGGTTTAATATAGTTCTACCTTTACCTAAATTATTTGCTTGTGCTATAACCCACCACAAAGACGCATCTCCATAATATCTAAAAGCAACATTATCTAATCTTTCACCATCAATAGGAAAAGTAAATTTGTCTTGATCAGATAAAGAAATTTTAGGATATACAGTAGAAACAAGAGTTCTTTGTCCTTTTCTATTCATTCTTAATGGTATGTCGTCATATCTTCCCATAATATTTACCTCTTAAAGAAACTACCAATAGGGTTTGGAACATCTATACCAGTAAAATTAGGACTAGATTTTAAATTATTTATTGTTGCTGTCAATTCAGCTGCAGCTGCATCTCCTGCGAATAATATATCCATAGTATCAAAACCAATATTTGAATCAGTTAATTCATCCCACATACTCTGATAAGGTCCCGAACGATCTGGTTCTACACTACCTGGTAATGCTGGATCATTTTTAAATGTTCCATATGGTAAATTTTCTTGTAACCAATTTAAATCATAATGTTTGCCTGTAGTTTGTGGTACTTCTTTAGGTATAACTCTCATATCTGCTGAAACATTAATTAATTTTGGTAATCTCAAACCAGGTTTAATTTCCCAAGTAGAAGCTGCATCTATTGCATAATTTAAACTCTGAAAAATCATTGGTTGTTGATCAAACATATCACCTAAAGTAAAACTAAAAAATGGTGATATCATACGATTAGCTGTAACTGTTGGATATACTAATCCTCTTAAAAAATTTAATTTTTCCCAAAGAGTTATTAATTCTTGAACTGATTTAGGCGCTACCTTAAAACTAACATTTACATTTCTATCAGCTCCTTGATAAACATAAACTTTATCTGGTCTACCAATATATCTTTCCTCTGCATAATCTGGTGAAGCTGTATCAGAAATACTCTCAAGAATTGCTCTGAATATAATCCATTTACCATTTACCATATCTCTAAACTTTAATGGTACAAAATCTATATTAGTATCATTTATAACTGGATCTGCTGTAGTTCCACCATATGGATGTAAGTTTATTTTATCTTGTTGAAGACCTGCATATTTACCACCCATTCTTACAAGTTCACCATCATCTACTACTCTATTAGGACCTCCTTGATCACCCATACCTCTTGTAACATTTGCGTCATGTTTGGTTACTTTCTTTGAATAAGATTCACTTTTACCAAGTGAACCATAAGCAAGTAATTCATATTTTTGTAATCTAGAACCCTCTTCATCACCTGACTTATTAACAGTTGTTGGTATTTTTAAAGATTTTGGTTCTATATTTGCATTTATAAATAATTTCTTTTCAGTAAGTCCTTGTACTCCCCATTTTTGTCCAAAAAGAAATCCTGATTGAACAGCGTGAGGTAATCCACCTTCTTTTATTCCTTCTATTCTTATACCAGTTATACCATCAAAACCAAATTGATCAGCTTGTGAAGTTGGTTTCATGAAACTAGTATTAGCACCCGCATATTGAGTTAATTCATTATAAATGTTTGTCAATGGTTTCTTTTGATTATTATCATCATCACCTTTTAAATCATAATGAAATGCTGGATTAGAAACCACAGATCTTAAGTCCGATAAATCTCTAAAAGGATTTCCACCAAAACTAGCACCTATACCTAAACCACCTCTACCAGTAAACTTAGGACCAATTGGAAATATTCCTTTAGCAACATTTGATATTGCAGTAAATGTATCTCCGAGACCTGAAAGGTTAATTGATGGTAATGATGGAAAGTTTGGTAATGGTGGTAAACTTATATTTGGTATAAGACCACCTAAAAGTGATTTTGCTTTTCCAGCTAATCCACCCAATAGATTTGATAAACCAGTAAAAGTTGGTGTTAGTATTTTTTGTAAAGGTAATAATGTGTCTCCAAAAGTAGCTCCCATTGATTCATTACGACCTAATATCCATCGTGGTGCTTTTATATTATCTCTAAAAAATTTAGATACTCCATCTCCTAATGTAGTTAAATTAGTCGAAACTCCACTTACAATACCAGAAAAAGCGTCTGTAATTCCACCTGTAAACTGTATTGTTCCGTCTCCAAGATTAGTTACTAACTTAGATACATTATTTAATAAAATTGTACTTGGTGAACCAGCTGGTATCTGGTGTCTTACATAATGAGCACCAATTGGTAAAGAATGTATAATTGAAGTTGGTCTCCAAGTTCTTATATCACTTCCTGTAAGAAAATCGGATGTTGGTGGTGTACTTCCAAATACATCTCTTCCTGTTGAAACTCTTTGCATTGTTGGAAGATTTGTTGGTATAGGATTACCTAATTTAGTATTAATTATACCACCTATAGTTCCAAGACTTAATTCACCACCCGAATTCATTTTTTGTAAGATATCTTGTTTAAGTGAGAAAGCAACACCTCTTGGTGTAACTAAAAACTTACTAATCCTTTGAATATCAGCTACAGTTCTTGCTGCCTGTGTAACAATACCACCTCTTACTAATCCAAAATCTATAACACCTGCTCCACCTGGTCCCCATCTATCACCGATTGCTTTAAGAATAAATGGTTCGTCAAAACCAAATTTATCATTATTTCTTGCACCTATCGGATCGGTTTGACTGAATGCTCTATCGTAATATTTTTGTAAACCAGGTGTTTGTCTTTCTAAAATAGTTTCTGTAACAAAGGTATTACCAAATTCATAATTAAGTTGTTCACTTTGACGACTAAGAGCAGAAAGGTTTTTGGGAGATGGTATAATTCTTGGTGGTTCACCAAATGTTTTTTGTCCTGTAACTATAGTACTAGAATGACCATCAACAAAAGATTGAGGTGTTTGTTTTGAACCAACTCCTTTTGATAAATCTGATTTCATATCTCTTAATGCCATTATGCTACTCCAAGATTCCTTGTCTCACCAACTAATCGTTCTAACAATTCGTTAGTTCTATCCATACTAATGTTTTCAGTTCTTACTACAGATTCACCAGCGTGAGCCATAGCCGTACCACTTCTTATATTAGCTGCTCTACCCTCAGGTAATCCTTGAAATGATGGCATAGCTGCTGCAGCTGTAGCTCCTAAACCACCACCAATAGCTGCACCACCACCTGTCATTGCGGCTATAGTAAGTAAATCTTTTGGAACTGAAACTCCTCCTGTAAAAACTCCCTTTAATGATGCTATCAAACCAACTATTCCACCAATAATAACACCTATTCCTATAAATTTACCAAATTGTTTATTAGCTTCTTTATTAGCACCTTGTTCTTCTCTAACTAAAGCAGCCATTTTTTCTACACTTAAACCAATACTATCTGCTAATGCTTTTCTTTGTATAACATTCATTTTATTAAATTCAACTTCACCACCTACCTGTTTAACAACCTCATTCATCATACCAACTTGATCACCTGAAAATGCTAATGCTCTGGCTCTATCAAGATTTATATTTCTACCCAAAAGAACTTGAGCTTCCATTTGTTTCTGTATAGAACTTTCAAAATCAACTAATGAATCAGTTATACTTGCTACATCACTTAAATTAACACCTAATTCTTTAGCTCTTTTCGCTGCATCAAATATATTTGCACCACCATCTTTTGAAAACTTAGCAAAAAATTCTGCATTCTGTGCAACATCATCCATTATTGCTCTAAATGGAACACCTGCTTGTTTATATGTTTTCATTTGTGCGTGTAATGTTGTAAGACTTGAATCGGAAGTTGCTGCCATCATACCCATAATCTTAGCTTGGTTTTCAGCTGAAACTCCTGAGAATGCGGACATTAATTTCATGTTTAAACCAATTTTCATACTTGATTCATCCATATTACCAAATTCGTCTGCTATAGCTCTTGCTTCTTTACCAAAGAAAATAAATTCTGGTCTACTAAGAACATCCATAATACCAGAACCCATACTCTGCATACTATCAAATAAATTTTTACCTACATATAATGCTATAGCTAAACCTGCACCTTTGAATGCACTTTTCAAACCCTTTCCAATAGCTTCTGGTTTAGTATTTTTTCCACCAAGTGCTTCTTTATATGCATCTCCAAAATTACCTATTATTTTACTTAAACCCCCACCTATCAATGGAATTTGACCAGCGACTTCACCAATATTACTAATAGTATTAAGTTGCTGTTGTGCGACTTTTTGTATTTTTTGTTTTGCTTTAAACTCACCCTCAATACTTTTTAAATAATCAGCATGTCCATGATTACCTTGTCTTATAGCTTTGTTGATTTCTTTAGTAATATCTACATTTTGAATATTGGTATGTAGTATACCTTTTTCTTGATCAAAAAATTTCTTAGTGATATCAACAACTTCACCAAATTGGTCTTGTAGTTCATCAGTAGAACTTGCAAGGTCTCTTGCGTGTTTATCTAAGTCAGCGAAATGTTCAACTAGATTTTTGGCTGGAACTTCTGCTTCTCTCAAAGCTCTTTCCATAGCCCTCAAATCGCTACTAAACAATTTATCAGCCATTAATATTTCCTATTGTGTTGATGAAAAAGTTTATAATCCGAAACTTTTTAATAATGTATCCATTTCAGGATCAGATTTTCTCTCTTTGTCTTGTCTTTTCTTTAGAGCAACAGCGTCTTTTTCTATCTTAACCATCAGTTTTTTCATTTCAGGATCTTTAGCCATTTTTTTCATTAAACGGCGTTGACCAGCCTGCCCAGCTTTTTTTCCAAGAGCTTGAACTAACTTTCCTAAAAATTCTTTAAGAACTGCTGTATTTTTATATGTGTATCTGCCTATGCGACCTGACATAATTACTCCAAAGGATTGTTATTTTGATTCAATAATAAATATCAAATAGATAAGTTTTTCTATTTGTGTTATTTATAACTTCTTTCGCATCTTTTTTTGAGCTTTTTCTATTTCTATACCCTCATCTTTATATTGTTTATTGAGACGTTGTAGATAGAATCTACGTATAGATATTGGTAGGTTATATGCTTCGTTAAAGGTAAAACCACCTTTAGCATAATATATTAGATTAAATATTTGTTCGTGTATATCTTTTCTGTTTTCAGGCAGTAGGCCAAAAAAACTGAGCGGTGATCTCCACCGCTACCTCCTGTTCTGAACCATTTTCATAAGTAGCAGTAGTTGTCATATTTACATCTGGATTAATAGAATTTAAATATTTTCTTATTTCCAATGAATCTACTGATAAAAGTTCAGTATCAACAAAATTGTTTACAGCAGCTCTCTCTGAATTACCATCGATTGAAACAATAAGTTTCTTCATACGACTTGTCATTGATTTAACAAGTCCACCTGTTAAAACTTTCTTCAGAGCTTCTGCTTCTCTGTCTAATTCTTTTTCATCTTGATGTGTAAGAAATCTAAGAGTTATTTCTCTCTTAGCATTTGGTAATTTAAATGAAAATTCATTAACACCTTCTGTTAAACCCTTAAAAACAATTTTTTTGTCTTTTAATGTAGTTAAGTCTACTGTTGCGGTAGCTTCTTCTCCCATTTCATCATAAACTACAAAGTCATATTTCTTACCATAAGCAAGTATTCTAGCTGCAATAATAAGTGCATTTTTATCACCTATAAGTAAATCACCTATTTTAACCTTTTTGTCTACAATTAATGCTTCTAAAAGTTTATCGATAGCAAGTCCTTGTCTTAGTAAATTTGGTGAAGTAAGAATATCTTCTTCTCTTGCTGTCATATATTTCATTTCCACTTTGCCTGATGAAAGTGGGTTAGTTTTGGGATAAAAATATCCCTTTGACGGAAGATCCACTTCTTCCGTCGGAAAGTTAGTTTTTGCCATAGAGTTATCCTCTGATTATTATCATTAAGATTTAAAACCTGTTTATTATAACTATATTAGTAATTGTTGAAATTACAATTTATTTCTTTTTGGTTACTGCATCCCAGACTGGTTTTAGTACCATATCGAAAATGACATCGTCCTTCTTGGATGGACTAAGACGTACAATTTTTTCTATTGTATAAAATCCCAAAAGTATCCATTCCCAATTTTGTGCTAGCCATTCACTCATTTTTTTTCTCCGTTTTAATTAGAATTGTAATATTGCGTAATCGTATTGTAATGTTAAAGTAATGTCTGCTGGTTCATTAGAATCAAACGACATTTCACCGAAATTAGCAGTTTGTACATAAGCCCCTTTTAATGTCCATTCCTCTACTATATCTCCGACTGGACCTAATAAATTAAAAGTAATATCTTTCTTATAAAAATCTGCGTATCCGTCTCTACCTGTTACAGATTCGTGTCCTAAACGAACCCATTCCATGACTGCTTGTGCACCACTTGGAACAATTGGATCATATAAAGTTATATCAATTGGTTGCCAAGTTCCTTTTCCTTTAAGGTGTCTCTTAACGTTAATGTGGTCTAAAACCATTTCCTCAAACTGTATCTGAGGTCTTGCAGCTGCTTTAACCAAGTACGAAGGTATACCCTCAATGTACATAATAAACCGAGCTTTCGTTTTCGGTTCAAACGGGGTAAAAAATATTTCGTTGGTGTCGAGAATATCAGGCATTATTTGTCTCCATTAAAAGCATTTCATATCTTCTTCTAATATAAATATCAAAAACTTAAAAAATAAGTAATATGAATATTACATAGTTTTTATTAGTTTTATAGAAGTTTTATATAAAAAAAGAACCCCGACCTAAATCGGGGTTCTCTATTATATGTCAGCGTTGTTTATAAGTCAAACTTATTCAGGGAATGCTGCCCCTGTAGGTTGAACAACAAAATCCAACACAATGAACTCTGCAGTTCTTGTAGGTTGAATAAATATCTGTCCAACTAATCTGTTTCTATCCACAACATCAGGAGTATTGTTAGTTTCATCCATTACTACTTTAAATGCACTTAAACCACTATTGGATTGTACACTTTCAAGGTAAGGATTAACAATATTCAAGAATCTGTTTCGTGTAGCTACTGTATTCTGTTCGAATACTAAGTATCTTGAAGATGATGCGATGAATTTCTTCAATGCAATCAACAATCTACGAACATTGATTCTATCTAATGCTGAAGGTTTAGATTGTAATGTTTTCTGTCCGAAAACTACAACACCTTGACCAGGGAATGAAGCTATTGGATTAACTCTTTCTTCATAGAGATCATCTCTTTCAGCGTGTGTTAATCTTGTTTTAGCTTCTAATACTGTAGTCAAACCACCACGATTCAAACCAGCTGGTGCGAACCATTCGTGCGCCACTTTATCAGTAAATGCAATTACACCAGGTAATACAACTGAAGGTGGGACCCAAACAGGTTTATTAGTATCTCCATCTACTATCTTAACCCAGGGATAATATGTTCCTGCATAATTAGTATCCAACGCACTTACTGTACTTGTTGTTGTAGCGATACTATCTCCGTATGCTGCTGAATCCATAACATAGAAAGCGTCTGCTCTTGCTTCAACTTTCAATATTGCATGATTCGTTACTTTTGGATGTAATCTATGTATCACACCAGGTGTTACTAATAGATTAATATCAAACTCATCAGGATTACTTACAGCGTTGATAGCTCGTTTATACGCTATTGAACCACTTTTTGTTGAAGTTGAACAATCAAATCCTTGTGTATTTGTACTTGCAATATCTGTACCTGTAGAATAAGGTGTTGCTGGATTTCTACCATCAAATCCCCATTGTAAAGGAACTGCGAATTTTAATTGTTGTATTGCAGAACCTGTAAGACCAAGTACTACAGTTCCATCTGAATATGTACTTGATAATGAAGTATCAAAGTTAGTATTACCATACATATTTTCCAAGTGGAATACAACATTATTACCA
>Ga0310345_10004613_pt1 | contig 12474 bp, 13 predicted proteins | sample HC15DNA20500_MG_FD_204667 | JGI IMG/M metagenome (GOLD analysis project Ga0310345, IMG submission 204667) | Marine microbial communities from station ALOHA, North Pacific Subtropical Gyre - HC15-DNA-20-500_MG | ecosystem: Environmental > Aquatic > Marine > Oceanic | place: Pacific Ocean: North... | reverse complement strand
CGTCGTCCTGTGATCTGCAAGGAGGTCGCTTGTCGCCCCCGCATGTGGGGCATAGATAGGGCGCAAGTGCCGCCCTTTGCCAGCCCATCCGGCGATGTAAGGGGCGGGGGACCGAGTGTCAACGTCGCGCCCGGGACGCGTCCCCGCGCGGCTAGGGAAGGAAACCACATGATCCGCACGCTGCCCGCCGCCGCCCTGATGGCCGGCTTCGCCACGATGGCCTCCGCGCAGCAGGCCTCGGACGTCGTCGCCACCGTGAACGGTACCGAGATCACGCTGGGCGAAATGATCATCACCCGCAGCCAGCTGCCGCAGCAATACCAGCAGCTGCCGCCCGAGACCCTGTTTCAGGGCATTCTCGACCAGCTGATCCAGCAGCAGGTGCTGGCCGACACGCTGGAGAACACCCCGGCCCGGGTCGAGCTGGCCCTGCAGAACCAGCGCCGCTCGCTGCTCGCGGGCGAGGCGATCAACGCGATGATGCAGGAAGAGGTCTCCGACGAGGCGCTGCAGGAGGCCTATGACGAGGCCTTCGCCGACGCCGAACCGGTGCAGGAATACAACGCCAGCCACATCCTCGTGGAGACCGAGGAAGAGGCGCAGGCGGTGCTCGAGCGGCTCGAGGCGGGCGAGGATTTCGCCGAGGTCGCCAAGGAGGTCTCGACCGATCCGGGCTCGGGCGCACAGGGCGGCAGCCTCGGCTGGTTCGCCGAGGGCATGATGGTCGAGCCGTTCCAAGCCGCCGTCGCGGAGCTGGAAAAGGGCGGAATGACCGAAACCCCGGTCGAGACCCAGTTCGGCTTCCACGTGATCCGGCTCGACGACACCCGCACCCAAGAGCCGCCCTCGCTCGACGAGGTGCGCGAGGATCTTGCCAGTCAGATTCAGCAGGGCAAGATCGAGGAGCGCCTGACCGAGCTCGAGGGCGAGGCCGAGATCACCCGCCCCGAGGAGGGCGCGTTCGATCCGGCGCTGCTCACCGATCTCGACCTGCTCGAAGAAGGCAACTGATCATGGCCGGTCCGGTCTCGCCTCTGGCGCCCGCCGCCTTTCCTGCCCTGCCCGAGATTGCGGGCGTGCGTTTCGCCTCGGTCGCGGCCGGGGTGCGATACGCGAACCGGACCGACGTGATGCTCGCGGAGCTCGCCGAAGGGTCGGCGGTGGCGGGGGTGTTCACGCGCTCCTCCACCCGCTCGGCCCCGGTCCGCGATTGCGAGGCGAAGATCGGCGCGCAGACCTCCCGCGCCGCCTTCCTCGTCAATTCCGGCAATTCCAACGCCTTCACCGGCCAGGCGGGCGAACGCTCGGTGGCAGAGATCTGCGCCGCCGTGGCACAGGCCACCGGCATCGACGCGGCGCGCGTCTTCACCTCATCGACCGGGGTGATCGGCGAGCCGCTTCCGCATGAGCGGATCGTGGCGAAGCTGGGCGAGCTGAACGCCGCGCTGAAGCCCTCGGGCATCGAAGGCGCGGCGCGCGCCATCATGACCACCGACACCTTTCCCAAGGGCGCGACCGAGACGGTCGAAATCGACGGGAAGAGCGTGAAGATCGCCGGCATCGCCAAGGGGTCGGGCATGATCGCGCCCGACATGGCGACGATGCTGGTCTACATCTTCACCGACGCGAAGCACGACCAGCCCGCATTGCAGGCGCTTCTGCGCGAGATCACCGACCGGACCTTCAACTGCATCACCGTCGACAGCGACACCTCGACCTCGGACACGCTCTTGATGGCCGCGACCGGGGCCTCGGGCGTCGACGCGACCGGCAGTGCCGATTTCGCAGGCGGGCTGGAGCGGGTGATGCTCGACCTCGCGCATCAGGTGGTGCGCGATGGCGAGGGTGCGACCAAGTTCGTCGAGATCCGCGTCTCCGGCGCGGCTTCCGACGCCGATGCCCGCAAGGTCGCCATGGCCACCGCCAATTCGCCTCTGGTGAAGACCGCGATCGCCGGTGAGGACCCGAACTGGGGCCGCGTCGTCATGGCGGTGGGCAAGTCCGGCGCCGAGGCCGATCGTGACCGGCTTTCGATCCGCTTCGGCGAGATCCTCGTCGCCGAGAAGGGCTGGGTCAGCCCCTCCTACAGCGAGGAAAAGGCCGCCGCCTACATGAAAGGGCAGGAGATCGTGATCGGCGTCGATCTCGGTCTCGGCACGGGCAAGGCCGTGGCTTGGACCTGCGATCTCACGCATCGCTACATCGACATCAACGCCGACTATCGGTCGTGAAGATCGTTCTCGTTGCCGCCGTCGCCCTGATCGACGCCGATGGCCGGGTGCTGCTCGCGCAGCGCCCGGAAGGCAAGTCGATGGCAGGTCTGTGGGAATTTCCCGGGGGCAAGGTCGAGGCGGACGAAACGCCCGAGGCGGCGCTGATCCGCGAGTTGCACGAAGAGCTTGGCATCGACACGCAGGAGAGTTGCCTCGCGCCGCTCACCTTCGCCAGCCATGCCTATGAGAGCTTTCACCTGCTGATGCCGCTCTATGCCTGCCGTCGCTGGCAGGGCACGGCGCATGGGCGGGAGAATCAAGCGCTCGAATGGGTGCGACCGAACCGGCTACGGGAATACCCAATGCCGCCGGCGGATCTGCCGCTCATTCCCGTTTTGCGCGACTGGCTCTGACGCGGCTCTCGTAACCCTGCGTCGAAACCGGCCAATTGGTTCCATATCCTATCAAAAAGACGTCAGAGTGGTGTATTCTTCACACACCCGCGCATAATATGCGGGGCGTGAACCATCTCGGGAGTCCATTATGCTGCAAACCATCCTGATCGGAAGCTGCATCTCGGTGCAGGGTCTTCTCGTCAAGCAACTCGAGAACGGGCGCATGCGCATTCGCGTGGGCGAGCGTTTCTACGAAGGCCGCCCGGCAAACGTCGCGAAGGCTGCCTGATCCCTTTCGCGTTGCCCGCGTTTCACGAGTGTTCCGCACGCGAAGGGGACGGCTCCGGGCCGTCCCTTTTCTTTTGCCCTCAGCGATGCGGCAGGCCGAGATTGCCCCGCTTTACCGCCTCCGACAGGCCGTGCAGATAGGCCGCGACCTCGCCGCGGCTACGCAGGCGGTGACTGTCCTTGCCCTCGGGGATCTGGCCATAGAACCAGTTCAGCCGCGAGCGCATCGAATTCCGGGTGCGCCAGACCCATCGGTAGAATTCCCGGTCGAACCGCTCAGGGCAGCCCTGCGGCATGTCCGGCCGGGTCCGGCCATAGTGGCGCAGCGTTCTGCACAGCAGCCGCGGCAGCCTGCTCCGTAACGGCAGATCGAGCCAGATCACCGTGTCGGCCCGGGCCAGCCTTTCTCCCCAGGTCGAGGAATGTCCGCCCTCGAAGATCCATTCGGGCCGCGCATGGACCTCCGTGCAGAGCCGGTCCTTCTCGGCGCGCGACCGTTCGATCCAGGCGGGGGCCCAGTGGATATGGTCGATATGGACCACCGGCAGATGCGTGATCTCTCCCATCCGCCGCGCCAACCACGACTTGCCCGATCCGGGCTGTCCGATGATCATCACCCGCTTCATGGCTCATGGATCGCGGCCCGCCGATGCGGCGTCAAGCGGCGGACAGGTCGCATGACGGAAAAGGGGCGGCCCGAAGACCGCCCCTTTCCAATTTCCATCGCGCAGGATGGTCAGAGCGACCGCTCGACCGATTCCCGCTCGAAGATCTCGATGACGTCGCCGGGGCGGATGTCCTCGTAGTTCTCGAAGGCCATGCCGCATTCCTGGCCCGACTGGACCTCTGCGACCTCGTCCTTGAAGCGCTTGAGCGTCTTCAGCGTGCCCTCGTGGATCACCACGTTGTCGCGCAGCAGGCGGACACCGGCGGAGCGGCGTGCCACGCCCTCGGTGACGAGGCAGCCCGCGACCTTGCCCACGTTGGAGACCTTGAAGACCTCCTTGATGTTGGCATAGCCGATGAACTTCTCGCGGATCTCGTTCGACAGAAGGCCCGAGGCCGCCTGCTTCACGTCGTCCACGAGGTCGTAGATCACGCTGTAATAGCGGATCTCGACGCCCTTCTGGTTCGCGGCCTGGCGTGCGGGCGCGTTGGCGCGGACGTTGAAGCCGAAGACCGGCGCGCCCGAGGCTTCGGCGAGGCCGATGTCGCTCTCGGTGATCGCGCCAACGCCCGAATGCAGCACCCGGACCCGGACCTCGTCGTTGCCGATCTTCTCCATCGCCTGGACGATGGCTTCGGCCGAACCCTGCACGTCGGACTTCACCACGATCGGCAGCTCGGAGACGTTCTTGTCTTCCTTGGCCTTGGCCATGAGCTGCTCGAGGGTCGTCGCGGCACCGGCGGCGGCGCGCTTCTCCTTGGCGGCGTTGGCGCGGTATTCCGCGATCTCGCGGGCCTGCGCCTCGGTCTCGACGACGTTCAGCACGTCGCCCGCCTCGGGCGTGCCGTTGAGACCCAGCACCTCGACGGGGACCGAGGGACCGGCCTCCTCGACGCGCTCGCCCTTGTCATCCACGAGCGCGCGGACCTTGCCCCACTGCTCGCCGACGACGAAGATGTCGCCGCGCTTGAGCGTACCGTTCTGCACGAGGACGGTCGCAACCGGGCCACGGCCCACGTCGAGCTGCGCCTCGATCACGGCGCCCTGCGCCGGACGGTTCGGGTTGGCCTTCAGTTCGAGGATCTCGGACTGCAGCGCGATGGCTTCGAGCAGCTGGTCGAGACCCTTGCCGGTGATCGCCGACACCTCGACGTCCTGCACGTCGCCGGACATCTTCTCGACGATGACCTCGTGCTGGAGCAGGTCGGTGCGGACCTTGTCGGGGTTGGCGTCGTACTTGTCGATCTTGTTGATCGCCACGATCATCGGCACCTTGGCGGCCTTGGCGTGGTTCAGCGCCTCGATGGTCTGCGGCATCACCGCGTCATCGGCCGCGACCACCAGCACCACGATGTCCGTCACCTGCGCGCCACGGGCCCGCATCGAGGTGAAGGCCGCGTGGCCGGGGGTGTCGAGGAAGGTCAGGCGCGTGCCGTTGGCGGCGTCGACCTGGTAGGCACCGATATGCTGGGTGATGCCACCGGCTTCGCCCGAGACGACCTTGGTCTTGCGGATCGCGTCGAGCAGCGAGGTCTTGCCGTGATCGACGTGACCCATGACCGTGATGATCGGCGCGCGATCCTGCAGGTCCTCGGGCTTGTCCTTGACCTGCTCGATCACCTGCTCGACGTCGGCATCCGAGACGCGGACGACGCGGTGGCCGAAATCCTCGATGATCAGCTCGGCGGTGTCGGCATCGATCGACTGGTTCTGCGTCGCCATGATGCCGTTCTGCATCAGCGACTTGACCACGTCGGCCACGCGCTCCGCCATGCGGTTGGCAAGTTCGCCCACGGTGATGACCTCGGGCAGCTGCACGTCGCGCACCACCTTCTCGCGCTCGACATGACCGCCCATCGCCTTCTGGCGCGCGCGCTCCTGCTTGCGCTTCATCTGCGCCATTGAGCGCTGGCGGCCACCTTCGCCGGACAGCGCCTGGTTCAGCGTCAGCTTGCCGGAACGGCGGTTGTCGGCGCCACCCTTGGTCGCGGGCTTGGCCTTCTTGTCGGCGCGGGCGTCGCGGTCGCGGTCGCCGGCCTTGCGGGGGGCCGAGCCGGGACGCGGGCCGCCAGCCGGCATCTCGCCGGGGGTCGCGGCGGCGGCGGGCTGCTGCGGCGCCGGCTGGGCAGCGCGGCGCGCAGCCTCTTCGGCTTCGCGCTTCTTGCGCTCCTCTTCCTCGGCCTTGGCCTTCAGCGCTTCCTCGCGCTCGCGGTCCTCGCGTTCCTTGGCCTCGATCTCGGCGCGGCGGCGCTCGCGCTCCTCGGCGCGGGCGGCCTCCTCGGCGGCGCGCTTCTCGGCCTCCTCGGCCTCACGGGCCCGGGCCAGCGCCAGAGCGCGCATCCGGCGCTCGAGTTCGGCCTCGCTGATTCCGGCCGGGCGCTTGGACGGGTCGCCCCGCACCGCGCCAGTCGCAGCCGTGCCCTGCGCCGCGCCGCCCGGCTTGGGCACCACGACGCGCTTGCGTTTGGTCTCGACCACGACGTTCTTGGTCCGGCCATGACTGAAGCTCTGCTTGACGTTCCCCGGACGGGATCCGCGCAGACCAAGAGGTTTCTTGCCGTCGGTATCGCTCATCAGATTTACATATCCTTCCCGGAGGCCGTATCGCCGCCGTTGCTCTCTCGTAGACCGCGCAGTTTCGCGGCCTCCTCTACAACACGGTCGCTGAGTCCGCCAGCGGCGAGCGCGCCGTGTATCACACTTTGCCGGCCGAAAGCCAAACCCAATTCTTCCGAGGTCAGGCAGCCGTAATATCTTGCCCCCGTGGGGGTCCAGAGCTTGGACTTGCCGCGCACCGACCCGTCGGAGGCCTGAAGCAGCACGCGGACGTGATCGCCAGCAAGCGCCGCCTTCACCTTTTCGAAGCCGGCGATCGCCAGCCCCGCCTTGCGGGCCAGAGCGATCAGATCGACCACCCGGCGCGCCTGCTGACGCTCCACCTCGGCCGCCAGCCCGTCCGGCACCGTCACCGGCGCCTTGGCGGCGCGGGCGAATTGCCCGCGCTTCGCCGTTTCTATCACGGCCTTCTCGGCCGTCACGTAAATGCCCCGTCCCGGCAGCTTGCCGAGAATGTCGGGCACCACCTGGCCGTCGGGGCCGATCACGAAGCGGATCAGGCCGGATTTCGGCTGCACGTCACCAGTGACGATGCATTTCCGTTCCGGCCCGTCGGCCCGCTCCGCCTTCATTCCACCGCGACCCATGCGTGTCTCAGACCTCTTCCTCGTCATTCTCGGCCGCCGCGGCGGCCTCTTCGGCGGCGAGCTCGTCGGGATCGACCCAGCCCAGCGCCACGCGCGCGGTCATCACCAGCTCCTGCGCCTCTTCAAGGCTCACGTCGAAGGGCTCCAGCACGCCGTCATCCTTCACGCGCTCGCCGTTCTGGGTGGTCCAGCCGCCGGCCAGTTCCCAATCCGCGCAGGTCGCAAAATCCTCGAGCGTCTTGACGCCGTCCTTGGCGAGCGCCTCGACCATCTGCGGGCTCAGCCCCGGGAAGCCGATCAGGCTGTCCTCGACCCCCAGCTCGCGGGCCCGCTCTAGCGCGGCCTTGTTCTGGGCGTCGATATAGTCGCGGGCACGCGCCTGGAGCTCGGCGGCGGTGTCGCTGTCGACACCGTCGATCACCAGAAGCTCGTCCTGATCGACATATGCGACCTCGTCGAGATTTGTGAACCCCTCGGAGACGAGAAGTTGCGCAAAGAACTCGTCGAGATCGAGCGTGTCCATGAACAGCTTGGTGCGGGTCTCGAACTCGGCCTGGCGGCGCTTCGATTCCTGCTCCTCGGTCATGATGTCGATGTCGAGCCCGGTGAGCTGCGACGCCAGCCGCACGTTCTGGCCGCGACGGCCGATGGCGAGCGACAGCTGCTCCTCGGGCACCACCACCTCGATCCGCTCGGCCTCTTCGTCGAACACGACCTTGGAGACCTCGGCCGGCTGCAGCGCGTTGACGAGGAAGGTCGGCATGTCCTCGTTCCACGGGATGATGTCGATCTTCTCGCCCTGCAGCTCGCCGACCACCGCCTGGACGCGGCTGCCGCGCATGCCGACGCAGGCGCCGACCGGGTCGATCGAGTTGTCATAGGAGATCACGGCGATCTTCGCGCGCGAGCCGGGGTCACGGGCCACGGCCTTGATCTCGATGATGCCCTCGTAGATCTCGGGCACTTCCATCTTGAACAACTCGGCCATGAACTCGGGCGCGGTGCGCGACAGGAAGATCTGCGGGCCGCGGACCTCGCGGCGCACGTCCTTAACGTAGCAGCGGATCCGGTCGCCGGGGCGATAGGCCTCGCGGCCGATCTTCTCGTTGCGGCGCAGCACCGCCTCGCCGGCGCCGGGCAGCTCGACGACGATGTTGCCGTATTCCTCGCGCTTGACGGTGGCGTTGATGATCGTGCCGGCGCGGTCCTTGAACTCCTCGTATTGCCGGTCGCGCTCGGCCTCGCGGACCTTCTGCAGGATCACCTGCTTGGCCGATTGCGCGGCGATACGGCCCAGCTCGACCGGCGGCACCTCCTCGGCATAGACGTCGCCGACCTTGGGGTCCTCGAGATACTGCTTCGCCTGCTCGACCGTCATCTCGGCCTGGTAGTTCTCTAGCTCGTCATCGGCGACGACGGTGCGCACGCGGGTGAAGCGGGCGCGGCCGGTCTTGCGGTCGATGTTGACCCGGATGTCCATCTCGGCGCCGTAGCGCGACTTGGCGGCCCGGGCGAGGCTCTCTTCCATCGCCTCGACCACGAGGGCGGGGTCGATCATCTTCTCGCGCGCCACCGCCTCGGCGGTCTGCAGCAATTCCAGCTGGTTTGCGGACGTGATGGCCATCAGTCGTTCTCCTCATCACCATCAATGATGGTTTCAACATCGTCGAATTGGGTCTCGTCGATCTGCCCCGCATCCTTGCGGTTGCGCAGCACCTCGCGAATGAGCTCGTCGGTCAGCACCAGCTTGGCATCCGACAGCCATTCGAATTTCAGCCCGATCGTGCCTTCCTCGATCTCGATCAGCACCTCGTCGCCCTCGGTGCCCGCCAGCTCGCCCTTGAAGCGGCGGCGGCCGTCGATCAGCTCGTCGGTCTCGATCTTGGCCTCGTAGCCCTTCCACTGCTCGAAATCCTTGAGCCGGGTCAGCGGCCGGTCGATGCCGGGCGAGGAGACCTCGAGCGTATAGGCGTCGAGGATCGGGTCCTCGACATCGAGCACCGCCGAAACGGCGGTGGAGATCTGGCCGCAATCATCGACCTCGATTGTGCCGTCGGGCTTCTGCGCCATGATCTGCAGCGTCGTGGACTTGCCCGACATCAGCCGCACACGCACCAGCTCGAAGCCCATGTCACTGATGACGGGCTCGATGATCTCCTGGACGCGGCGGTCGATCGCGGCCTTGGCGATGAGGTCGGACATAGGGTCCTCCAAGCACAAAAAAACGGGCCAGCGGCCCGTCGATCTTTCCCGGTGGGCGCCGGTTGTGGAGGCCGGCGCGCCGCTGTTCTGAGGGGGATATAGAGGGACGGATCCGAGTCTGCAAGGGTGGCGTGCCGGAGCCCCCGGATCAGGCCTCCGGAAAGAAGGCCTCGGGCGCGCGAGCCGCCGGCAGCGCGCGCATCCGCTCGATCCAGCCGGCCATCGCCGGGCTCGGGAAGACGCCGGCCTCGGTCAACCACTGCACGTAGCCCCAGACCGCGCAGTCGCCGATCCCCGGCGCCGCGCCGTGCAGGAAATCGGCGCCATTCAGCATCCGGTCGAACCGCGCGCGGTCGACCGCGAAACGCCCCTCGAGCCAGTCGATCACCGCCGGATCGAAGTGCGCGCCGCCCAGCCGCCGCGCCTCCTTGAGCTGCGGCAGGCACATGCCGATGCGGTTGGCCTCCCACAGGACCACCTCGCGACCGCGCCGAAGTCCGGCCGCGCTCTCGCCGCCCAGCGTCCGGAATCGGCTGGCGATCTCGATCAGGATCGCGCCGGACTGGGCATGGGCCACGCCGTCGATCATCAGCACCGGCACCTCGGCCGCCGAGCTCGCGGCGAGAAAAGCCGCCGGGCGGCTATCCGGCGGCGCCCAGATGTCGACCCAGGCCGGACGCCAGTCGAGCCCGGCCAGGGACAGCGCCAGCGCCACCTTGCAGGCATGGCCCGAATCCGGGTGGCCAAAGAGTTCGAGATCGGTCATGCGGACAGCTTCCGCTCGGGCGCGGCCGCCGTCAATGCTCGGCCGGTTCGGGCTGCATGACGAAGATGATCACCGCCAGGATGGTGATATAGAAGCGGAACGCCGGTTGCTGGCCGTTCCAGATATCGGATTGCCACATCAGGAACCACTCGGCCCCGATCGCCATGAAGCCGACGAACCAGACCAGGAAACCGGTGGTCGCGCCAAGAACGGCCCAATCCTTGGCTCCATGGAAAACGGCCGCCGGCGCCCGCAGCGCCATCGCGAGCCGGGTCGCGCCGAAGCCGAGCAACAGCGCGGTGAGCCCCTCGCCCGCGATGATAAGCCAGTAGCCCGCGTGCCACATCCATTCGGTGGTGATCGCGCGGCCCATCAGCGCATTGCCTTCGAAGGTGGTGTCCATCGACAGCACATGCTGCACGAAGGCGAAGTTCGAGCCGTAATCGAGAATGTTGTTGAGCGTGACGAGGAAGGCGAAGAAGGCGAGGCCGAGCAGCATCGCGATCTTGGAGAGACGCAGGGGCATGAGGGTCCTTTCGGGCAGGTCTGAAAGCATGGCTGCCACGCGCCAGAGGCGAGTGTGACGGCAAGCAGCACCGACTAGAAGTGGCAGGCCGCCGCGCTGTCCATCGCCAAATCCCCCATGCCCTCCGTGCTGTGGCCCGATTGCCGCCCCCTTCTCCGGGGTGTCGAACGAGAACGGCCCGCCCTCCGGTCGGAGAGCGGGCCGTTCATGCGGCGCAGGGACGCGTGATCAGCCGTTGGCGCCGATGAACCACGCATCCTTGTCGATGGTGCGGCTGACCTCGGTGAACAGGTCGGCGGTGTCCTCGTCACCGGCATCGCCCGCTTCCTCCATCGCCTTGCGAATTTCGCCGCCGACGAACATGTAGCGCGATTTCAACTCCTCGACATGCTGCTTGATGTCGGAGATCTCGACCGGATAGGCGTCCAACTGCGCCTTCTCGGCCGCGACCTCGAGGGTGCCGCGGGCAAAGCCGCCGAGGATCACGGCGCGCTCGGCCATCAGGTCGGCGCCCTCGCGCAGCCGGTCGGCGGCTTGGTCGAGCAACTCGTGCACGCCGATGAAGCCCGGACCCTTGAGGTTCCAATGCGCCTGCTTCACCGCCAGCGTCAGGGCAAGCATGTTGGCAAGGTTCTTGTTGAGCAGATCGACCATCTGGGTGCGGACGTCCTGCGTCAGTTCTCCGGCGAAATTCTCGGGCATCTTGGTCCTCGTTCGTGACGATAGGTCATGTGTCAGGCAGCCAACGCCGCGACGAAGCGTCGGTTCCTGAGCGGTCGGGAGCGGTTGGAGAACAGGCAGCGGACCGGATTCGCCCCCGAAACGGCCGGGAAACCGGCGCCGATCGCGTACGGCGCCATGTCGACGAAGGCGGTCGCAACCTGAAGTAGCGCTGGCGGCGGGACTCTGCAGCGGGCCCGCGCGCGGGTGAGCGCGTTCCCGCCGGATCGGCCCTGGCAAGCCGTGCCGTATTTTTCAGCAGTCGATTTGCCACGTATCCGGGCAAGGTTCGGGCGCCAGGATCGAAGGGCGCCCCAGAGAGGAGACAAGACATGATCATCCGCAAGAGCATCCTCGCCGGCCTGTCGGCAGCTTGCATCACCCTCGCGGCGCCGGCCGCGATGGCCGCCCCGAGCCAAGAAGTCGTCGACGCCCTGGTCGCCGAGCTCGTGGAGCAAGGCTTCAACGGCGAGATCCGCATCCGCCCGAGCGGCGACCGGATCGAGGTCGAGGCCAGCGGTCCCAGCGGCTACACCGAGCGGGTCTACAGCGAGGATGGCGGGCTGCTCTTCGAAGAGGAGACCGAGATGGCCGACGGCTCGCGCGTCGAGCGCGAATACGACAGCGCCGGCCAGCTGGTGTCCGAAGAGTACGAGGCCAGCGACGAGGACGAAGAGCTTCGCGAGATCGAGGAAGACGAGGCCGAGGAGCGCCGCGAGCGCGAAGAGGACGAAGAAGAGGAGCGCCGCGAGCGCGCAGAAGAGGAAGAAGAGGAGCGCCTCGAGCGCGAAGAGGACGAAGAGGAAGAGCGCCGCGAGCGCGCGGAAGAGGAAGAAGAGGACCGGCGCGACCGCGAGGAGGACGAGGCCGAGGAACGCCGCGAGCGCGAAGAGGAGCGTCGCGACCGCGAGGAGGACGAGGAAGAGGAGCGCCGCGAGCGCGAGGAAGAGGCCAACGACAACTGAGGCCAACGACCGAGCCCCAAGCCGGCGGTTCCGCCTCCTTCAACGGAGGCGGGCCACGGCCACGGAGCCTCTATCTTCGGGACCTGCCGGGCATTCTGGCAGGTCCTTTGCTTTTGCACCGGCCGCCAGCGTATCGGATCGGACGCAACACCGGTGCCGTCGACCCTAGGAATGGGCCGACGGCCCGCGCCGGGTCACACCGACCAAACGAAAACGCGCCGCCCCCGGGGGGACGGCGCGGCAAATCGCGGAGAGCGGCTGGCCTCAGGCCATCCACCACCGTTCGCAGATACGGTTGCTGTCGAGATCGAACACGTTGCCGACCACCTCGGGGTGGCCGAGCTTGATGTTGTAGCCATCGACGAAGTTCGCATACATCGGGATCGCAGTCGCGCCCTCCTTCGAGCACAGCGCCTGCATCTCGTGATACATGTCGCGGCGCTTGTCGCTGTCGAGCTCGGCGCGCGCCTCCTTCAGCAACGTCTGGAACCGCTCGTTCTCCCAATGCGTGTCGTTCCACGCCGCGCCG
>Ga0310345_10004612_pt1 | contig 12476 bp, 7 predicted proteins | sample HC15DNA20500_MG_FD_204667 | JGI IMG/M metagenome (GOLD analysis project Ga0310345, IMG submission 204667) | Marine microbial communities from station ALOHA, North Pacific Subtropical Gyre - HC15-DNA-20-500_MG | ecosystem: Environmental > Aquatic > Marine > Oceanic | place: Pacific Ocean: North... | reverse complement strand
CGAGAGGGCATCTCCTACCACCTGACTCCCTTCTTCGGTCAAGTGTACGAAGTCCATGAATAGCTTCTCTCCGCCCTCTTGCCCAAGGGCCTCCGTCAAGGTCAGGTAGGGCAGCCCCTTCTCTTCAGCCGTGGATATGGCCCTTTTCAGCAGTCCGGAGGCAAATCGTTTTTGATCTCCTTCGTTTTGATAAATGTAGCTGGAGGGAAGAATCATGAGCAGAAATGGAATTTGTTGTTCTTTTAACAGTTGATGCATTGCATCGAGCGCTCCGAAAAGTCTCTGCCAACCCGCCTCGATCCTTGCTTCATCCAAGACAAACCGGTCAAATCCCAAAGTGTAGTAAACCGTTGATCCGGGAACACTGTAAAAAGGTTCAGTCGGATAGATCCGGTACAGCAGATTCAACAGTCGACGGACAAAAATGGTGTAGGTGTAGGTCTTCTCGAAAAGATGGCTTCCTCTGGAGTAGGTTCCCAGCAAATTCCCATCCCAGCCAACCAGATAACGGCCACCCACGATGGAATATGGAAACCCCTCACCGTTTTGTCCCCTCCAGCTGAGCAATGCTTCATCCGGGACATCGTTGCAAAGCTCAATTTCAACAATCACCATGCCGGGCTCGACCTGAAGTCCCTCCTCTCTCAGATAAACGTAGTAGCTTGAAGGACTGTATCCCTGTCCCCCCGCATTGACGACGCGATAGCTTCGGGATGAATCCAGACCATTGAGGCGACGTTCGGCGACCTTGCTGTAATGGTCCGCCGCTTCAATCGCCAGTCCGAATCCTACCGAGTCCCCCAGTGATAGGATTCGAAATTCCCCGGGAGGAGGTACTTGGGCAAATGCTTCTTCATCCCTGAATCCGTATTGGTTTGTGGAAAACGGTATGCCCAGGAGCTCTCCCCGAAAGTTGCTCTTCAGCCGGGTGGGCATGAATGAGGTTTCTTCAACGTCATACCGGCCCTCCTGATCTCCCAGATGAGACCGCCGGATCATCAGTTCCGTGATCAGAAAGAGAAGTGAAAAAAGAAAGGCGAAAAGAATAAAACTTAAGGAATAAAGATGAACTTTTTTCAAAATGACTCTTGGCCTGTCACCCTTCGGGAATCCGTCCCTGGAGGTCGGGAACCGGTATCATTTCCTGTTTTCGGCGGAATGTACCAGAGTGCCCAAAGGCGGTCAAGTGAGCCTGAACCCGGCCTGCCCGCCCATCCGTTCTTCGTCATTTCCCGGGTCCCGGTTCACAAGAGTGCTCAGGGTGGGCCATTGGGGTCATCACTGCCTTCTCGCCCGCATATTTAATTATCAAGGCAAGAGAATCGGGGTTGGCAGTTATACTTGGAAGCGACGTGATTGAAAAAACTCCAGAGAGGGAAAATCAGCTGAAAATAACACCGCTCATCTCCTTCATGGCCTTCTTTGCACTGATCTTTTTGATTCATTGTTTTTGGGAATCAAGAACCGATCTGCCGCCGATATGGGATGCAGCCCATCACCAGTTAAAAGGCTGGGAATACTGGCAAGCCATGCAGGCAGGAAAATTATGGGAAGGGTTTTCCCAGATCAGCACCCATTACCCGCCTCTGTATTATCTCCAGGAAGCCCTGGTCCTGTCTATTTTTTCTCAAAATCAATTCCTGCCGCTGCTTTCCAATTTTTTGGGCATGTTTCTTCTATCCTGCTGCACCTTTGGAATCGCCTCTTTTTTCATGAACAAAGAAGTGGCGGTCTGGGCTGGGCTGCTCACCCTGCTCTTTCCTTTTGTAGCCTGGACGAGCCGCCTCTCACTTCTTGATGGACTCATGGCGGGCTGGGTGGCGGCTGCTGGATTTTGCCTGGTGAAAAGCAGGTGGTTCGAAGGAAAGGGATGGAGCCTGGCGTTCGGACTGGCCTGTGCAGCGGGAACGCTGACGAAATGGACCTTTCCCGTTTATCTGCTCCTGCCGGTGTGCTTCGCTCTCGGTCAGGCGAAAAACCGGAAGCGAGCCCTGGTCAATCTGATGGATGCTGCAATCGTAGCCATTCCGATTATTTTTCTCTGGTTTCTCCCCAACTTGAACGGCCTTCTCGACCGCTATCCCACAACCGTACAAACTTCACTCATCCCGTGGAAGCCCTATCCGCGTCACGGCGAACCTGGGTTGACAACCATCTGGGGTTGGATTTACTACCCCCGAGCCCTTTCCAGCTACTTTCTTTTTCTGCCGCTGACCCTCGCTTGGATATGGAGTGCCCTTTACTCCTTGAAGAATTGGCGGGATGTTCCCGATGTCGTGCGATTTCTCTGGTGGTGGCTTCTGGGCGGGTTGGTTCTTCTTATTTTTGTAACACCAAAAGACCCACGCTTCGCCCTACCCCTGGTTCCTCCGCTGGCAGCGATTCTCATTTACCCGTGGAGAAAGCACAGGAAATGGGCTGCCGGAATCTTTCTGTTCGCCTTTTTCCAGTTCCTCAGCGTCTCTTTTGTATCTCCTTTACATCCGACCAAGATCGCTTTTTGGGAAACGGAGGATAGTGATTACCAGACGATTCAACAGGAATGGGTCCTCTACCAATCCCACTATTTTGAGGTGGCCGGACCGCCTCGTCGTGAAAACTGGAAATTCGAGGAGATGGTGGAATTCATGGACGACTCCCAGAGGGTCGGGTTCGTTCCGTCTCTCTCTCATTTTCACCCGGAGGCGTTAAAGCTCCATGCATTGAGGGCCGGTGTTTCACTCCAGGTAAGACGGCTAGGCGACAATACTGACTCAGTCGATGCCATCAACTCGCTGGATCTGGTGGTGGGGAAAACCGGATTTCAGGGACTGCGCTACATCACCGGTCTCAACAATGAAGTGTACCGCCGACTGAGAGAGGAAGGTTGGCACGAGGTGAAGACCTGGGACCTCCCGGATCAAAGCCAGGCCCGGTTGTGGGCAAACCCCTCCCCCCGCTAACACCGATCCATGATCATTCACAAGGGTTGCCCACCCGGTCACCGCCCCAGTGGATACCGTTGTTGTTCGGGAATGGGCCCGTCGTACTCCTTGATCACACGAAAGACATTGAACCACTCCCACCGTTCTCCACTGGTGATGCTAACGGGAAGAGCCCCGAACCAACTGCTATAGAATCCGGCATGAGAAGAAAAATCAAGGATACGAAGTGGATAGTCCATGCGAGGGGTATGTTGATCCAGTAGTTCGGAGTACTCAGGACCATCGTAAAGAGTAACCCATGGGGTGGCTAAAAAGGGCTTGATGATCACATCTCCTACCTTGGGTCCCACATCCGTCGCGGTGAGAAGTCTCGCCTCATTTCGCTCAAAATAGTAACGAAAGCCCCATTCTCCCGAGTACCACAAAGTCCTTCCCGGCTGGGCATATTGACGGGTGATCTCTTCGGAGATCCCGCGGTACGTCCCCGCAAAACGGTAGTCGCCGTAGCCAATCAGCATCGAGTAGATGGCGGTCAAAACAACACTTGCCCAGATCAGATTTCTGAGAAAGTAGACTTCTTCGATTCGCCTCTCCAATGCCCTTGTCCAGAGCAACAGCAGAGGGGGCAGAGCCAACAACGTATAGCGCACCGAGCCGGTGTAGTAGGCAACAAGACAGGTGAAACCAATACCCAGAAACCAGAGCAGAAAAAGTAACTCCCGCTTGCGCCATCTCACGAATTCCGACTGTTGTCGTGAGTTCGGCTCTCCGGACACCGGGGAGCGAAGCGCTCCAAATGAGTGTGCCAGGTGACCAAACCCGGAAAGCCGCAACTCCTTCCACCCACAGACCAGAAACCCGAAAGTCAGGCAACAGAGGTGCCACACTGCCAACAGACCCGAGGACAGAAACAGCGAAAACAAGAAGATCTGGATCCACGTCCATCCCGTGAACAGGGCATAAAAAGGCACAAAAGAAAGAAAAAATATCAACAGCAGGATCCGCAGGCTGATCCGACGGGAAAATCCGTACCACAGGGCCAGGGGAAACATGAACACCCCACCCACATTCAGGATAAAGCTGAGACTCTTGGCTCCCATCAGCTCCCAACCGAAGGCTTCTTGCTTGCTCATGAGAAGGAAGGTGTTGATGAGAACAAAGCGGTCATAGTGAAAATACGCACGCAGTTGCCAGATCATCCACAAAAGGATGGGAAGGGACAAAAGGCCGACCATCGGCCAAACCCATCTGCCGGCCGGCAGTTGCTCCCCCTTGATGCCTCCATTGATGATCAGGTAGGCCACCATCAGGATGATCAGCCCTGCAGTCAACATGGAAACGAAAGCGGCCGCCAGGAGACTCCATCCACACAACAGCCAGTCCAGCCTGCCGGCCTGACCCTCACAGATTCTAAAAAACCGGGAAAGGCAGAAGACCCAGAAGGCCACCAGGGGAACATCCGTCATCAGGGTGTGACTGGACACAAAAAAAGCCGGTGAAAACGCCAGCAGGCATGCGGTTGGAAGCGGAAATCGCAGGTGCCCCTTGGCAAGATCATAAAATCCGACCGCACCCAGAACAGGAAAGACCAGAAAGGCCAGATGATAGATCCATTCACTTTCGCTTCCCGTGATCACCTTCAGGAAGGCGAGGTAGTAGGAGATCAGAGGCAGATGACCATGACTGGCCGCATCAGGAGCTACCAGACCCTCAAAAACAATGCGATAGTCGAAGGGAAACAAGGGATTTTTCAGAATGTTGTCGGCGATCTCGAGATAGATCCGATCGTCAAGATGGAAGGCCTGCTGGATAAACGGTAGAGAACCGCACAGCACGATCAGGATGAGAACGAGTCGAGGAAATCGTTCAGTCACAGATGCTAAAAATGGCAAGCGCAGCGTTATTACCTCCTAAAGCCTCGAAGCGCACACGGCGCCGACCGGACAGCCTGCCCAGGCTGGGCAAGTGTTTTCGTCTTTTCCATCAAATGAAAGCGCCAGAGATAGGGTAGAAAATTCAAGCATCAACAGGCTAGTTTCGGCTAAAAAAATTGGTCATTCCACAAGAGGGACAAGGGTAGGCCTTCCAGAATCGGTAAGGCCGCAGGATTTTGACCAGGATGGACTCGGGATGTCCGGTTCCGCAAGAAAAACAGACGTTGACGTCTTCCGGCATGGACGTCAGGGTGCCTGCAACGGTCCGTTGCGCTAACTTCCGGGTTTCCTCCCGACACAACACCACCGCCCATCCGTAATGACTGAGATGAGAGTGAAAATGGCGATCCACAAACCGCACCAGATGATTCGCATAACGGAGAAAGGACAGCAACATTCCGGAGGGAATGCTTCCCAGGACCCTGGCACGACGCGGATAGTGCGGAAGCTTTTCCGGCGAGGGTGGGTTCAGGTAGACCAGCCCACTATGGAGTACCCTGTAATGAAGCGCTCGCAGTTCGGTTTCTTTTTCGAGAAGGTCCACAAAGGACTGTAAACTGAACTGATTGACGTGCCCTCCTCCTTGGAATACCAATCGGTAGAGTCGATCGTCACAGGAAAAACCGTCCGGTACCGCCGCCCATAGATGACCTCCCACCTTGAGAACCCGGTTTATTTCCTGCAACGCCCCTTCCAACTCGGTGAAGTGTTCCAGGGTATGGTTGCAAATCACAACGTCCATCGAGTGATCTTGAAGTGGAAGTCTCTCAGCCGCAGCAGTCAATGATCCCAGGCAGGCCTGTCTCTGTGAAGGGAAGGCCAGATCGATGGCCACCACCTGGGCCGGAGTTGAATCATATGAGAAGCTTCCACCTCCGGCTCCCAGATCTAGTACCTTTGCCGATGGCGGCAATCTGCATACGAGTTCATCCATTAAGTGTCTCTATTGTAAATCAAACCAGGTGAACGGTGGAGTGATCATGGATGAGGTGTCCGGTGGGTCGAAATGGAATCGACGTGCCTCCATTTCATGAACGCCACCCATATCAGCAGGAAAGCAAAGCGCGGGAGAAAGAGAAAAACCTTGGCAACCTTGCGGAGAAGGAGCCGACCCACTGGAACGGAGACAGGGGAACGGCGGTGGAACAGGAGGTGCGCGTTGCGCCAGCCGAGGTAATAGCACTCGAGATGTTCGTTGAAAACCAACCGGTAGCGAAAAGGGAGGAGGAAAAAAAGAATTTTTTGTTTCCAAAAGATGGGACGACCCGAAAAGATCACCCCGAGGATGTCCGAACCGGACCGAGCCAATTGCCAGAGAGTACGCAAACTCCCGAAAGGCTTTGCCGGATCGTAGACAACGATTTTTTCCACCTGTGGAAGGACTTCAAAGGCTGCTTGCTCTTTGGCCGAGCAAAAAACAGAAATGCGCGCCCCGGGGGCTACCTTCTCACTGGCTAGCACCTCGATGGCCTTGATCGTTGTCGCGGAATGCTCTGTCTGAAGCATGAGCACACGCGGGGCCGCCTTCAGAGAAACCATTGATGTCTCCGACTCCAGTAGCAGAGGTTCCCTTGAAACCATTGATGTCTCCGACTCCAGTAGCAGAGGTTCCCTTTTGAACATTCGAAGGAGGGTACGCGGCTTCAGGTCGTAGCAATCCAATCGAGCATTGAAGACCACTCGCCGTCGTGTGGGCAGACTGAGAAAAAGGATCTTGGGCCTTCTGAAGTAGGGTCTTCCTGAAAAGATGGCACACAAGACATCGGCATCCAGCTTTTTCAGTCTTTTCCACAACCGGAAATGGTCGCGTACCCCTGTCCTGCTGTAGGTCATCAGCCGATCGACACGGCGGTTGGATTCAAAATGACCTCGATCCTCCTGCCGACAGAGGAGCACGAGTTCTGATCGCGGAAACAATTTTTTCTCTTTCAGTTGTCCGATGACCTGCTCGACATGAGGAACCGTTTCTGTTTGAACCAGAAGTATCCGAGGCGGAACCTTCGCTGGTGAGACCCCATATCGGATGCGCTCCCAAAAGAACCTGCATAAACTCCGGACGCCCGCATCAAAGAAACGGCCGGTTTCAGGCACCACCACAATGCGAGGTAACCGGAGCAGAAAGGGAAGCAACCTCAGTAGGGCGAAGCCTGGTTCTCCGGAGAAGAAAACAACCCCAGCTTCGAAATGATGGCTGCCAAGATGGCGTCGGATCTCCTTGATCGGATTTTTCTGAATGCGGATGATCTGCGCATCCATTGGTATGATCTGATCCAGCTTTTCCTGGACCCTTCCCGGAACCGAACTGTGGCAACTTTCCACCAGGAGAATCCGCTTACCCAGCGGCGGTAGCGGGAAGCGCTGGACATAATCAAAAAATTCCTCATCCGGAGGATGAAGCGTCTGGATCCCCGATAAATAGAGACGCCTCGCAAAAAGCGGATGAAGCTCTCCCTGGTAGTCCACCTCCAGATTCACCGGGGAGGCAGTACGGGCTGCCCGCTTGATCTTCCAGTAACCACGATTCAAGAGAGGAAAAACGACCGCTTCCACATCCAGAGTGTCGGCCAGGCGTTGACCCTTGTTCTGGAGAAAATGGACTCCCTGAAAATAGGGAAATCGATCCAGGTAAAAATCCAACTGTGACGGTCCGCCAAATAAGGCATCCAGTTTCCATTTCGGATGGTGCCGGCGTAGTTTCTCGGCCAGGTAGAAAAACTGCGGAAGGTGACAGCACTGGACCAGAAGAATGCGTGACTCTCTCATCGGCCTCGCTGGCTCGGGTGAGTACGAGCTATGCTTTCGTAAAGGTTGATCATTTCCTTGCCCAGGCGATTCCAGTCGTAGAAATCTACAGCCGTCCGACGACCCGCCCGGCCCAACTGTTTGCACAAGCCCGGATCGCCCTGCAGGACAAGCGTCTGCCGCACAAATTCCTCTGCGCTTCCAGCGATCATGATGTTTTCACCATGATCCGCCCGAATGCCCTGACAGGCCAGTGGTGTGGCAACCATGGCCTTACCCGCCGCCCAGGCCTCAAGAATCTTACCCCTTATGCCCACACCCGTACGCAGCGGCACCACCACGATCTGAGCCTTTCGATAAAAATCGCGAAGGTCCTCAACATAACCCGTCACCGTCACTTGCGGACTGGTTTTCAAGGCCTGTATTGACTCCGGGGGTCCGCCCCCCACGATGTAAAGGCGAGTCTGGGGACGTTCCTTCAAAATTCGAGGGAAAAGCTGCCGGCAGAAGTAAAGCATGGCATCAACATTGGGTTCGTGACGAAAAGCACCCACGAACACTAGGGTGTCCGGCTCGAAGGAAACAGACTCGTTACAGGTAAAATATTGCGTGTCCACACCGGTGTTGACAACAGAAAGTTTCCTCGCCTCAACATAACCACCCAAGGAGGTGCGGTCTTCATCCGTCACGCATACCACCTGGTCCACCTTCCGACACAGCTCGACCTCCCGGTATAACGTCTGAAGACTGTTGTACAGCTTTCTCACCTTCTTGAGAGGATTCCTCTGCAGAGCCACAAACGTGTAGTGGGCAGCATAGTTGACCTCGACCTCGGTAAGCAACCTGGGAATACCCGTGAAAAGATCAGCATATTGCGCCATCTGAGGCCACTCGAAATGGACAAGATCAAAATCCTCTTCCGCCAATAGAGCTTCCAATTTCTCACGAAACTCCGGACAGTTGAACTCCTCGAAGGGCTCATAGGGAAACAGTGAAACAGGAAGATGGTGGGCGCGTTTAACCGTCTCGACTCGTTTGCAGTGTGGAAGCAGGAAAGATACGGCACCGGCCTCCTCCTCGTCTTCAACGAAGCTGACCAGAGTGACTTCATGTCTCCTGGCCACCTCTCTCAGCAGATAAAAAACGCGGTTCCCGCCGCCGTGACGGCCCAGACGAGGAAGGTAGGCACTGACGGTGAGAATGCGCAGGGGAAATCCATTGGCTCCTGCCCGGCCGGGATGAAAGTGATTCAGATAGGCGAGTGGTTGGCGAATCCACTGGAATAGATCACGCTCGGTCACCTGCCTTGGCACTGCCCGGATGCGTTCGGAAAGGATACGGGGCAATCTCTTCAAGCAATGCCCGTAAGTGGCAATGGACAGCTTTTTTGTCAAATGCAAGGGGAGCAACAGAAGATGACTTACCAGCCTGCTCGTTTGATAGTTCTTCCAGACATACCACAGTTTTCGCTCCTCCATGAGTCTTTCTAGCTGCAAGGGACTGAAGCGAGTTGAAGTGCTGCTGCGATGCTTGTGCAGCACCCGGCTCTTGGCGGCCATGAGCACTTTCCAGCCACGACGCCAGGCGCGATAGCTGAGATCCGTGTCCTCGAAATAACAGGGACTGAAAAGGGAAGAAAACCCTCCCAGTTCCAGAAATCGGTCACGGTGGAATGCGGAAGATCCTCCTCCGGCCCACAGCACGGGTAGATACTCGCGTATGTTGTGGGCACTTCGAACAGGTGCGTGGGAGAAGTGAGGATAACCCCATTTGAAGCAAATTTGAGTGTTGCCGGTTTCCTGACGGTGCTTTTCTTCGGGGAAGAATATCTGGCTCGAAACGGCAAACACCTGAGTATCGGCAAACGCATTCAGGAGCGGGGGAAGAAAATCTTCCGAGACAATCATGTCGTTGTTGAGAAGGACCACAACATCGTGTTCGGCCGCCTCAACACCCCGGTTGTTCCCTTCCCCGAAGCCCATGTTTTCCTTCAAGACGACGATTTCAATTCTGGGATGATTGCTCCGCAGCCACTCGACGCTGTCGTCGTGACTGCCGTTGTCAACGACGATGATCTGGTGTTTTTTTTCTGAAAAGCGGACAGCTCTTGCCAGAGCGGGTACGCTCTCCTCCAGCAAATGTCGGCCATTCCAGTTCAAAATGACAATGGAGCACAGTTGGTGAGAGGTATCTCTGTTCGGCTCTGAAACATCCGTGGGAGGCGCAGACCGCCGGCGAAAAACATTCAGAAAATCGCAAAGTAAAAATAGAAATAAAAGAAGAGACTGAGCCGGAAGAAATGCGAGCCAGAGGATGACGCGAATCACCAGCATGCCAGTATTATACGCGACCCCGCGAGCAGTGAACTCCCAAGCCGTGGAATTCAGTCTTGCCGGTCAAGAACCGGAATTCCAGTTATCGGCTGTCCCCAATTGGAAAGGGAAACGTCCAGTGAAATCAACCTGTAGTTTAAATTATGGAAAACAACCGTTAAGCTAGCTGGGGAGAATTCAGGGCATCTTTTTCGATTTCGGATCTACAAATGATAACGGTCTTTTAAGAAAGAAGGATAGCTCCAAAACACCACCCATGCTGGAATGGACGGGAGAGCGTTTCCTCCCCTGGGTTGAGGACGCGACGATCGCCTATGAACATTTGCATCGCTACGCTTTCGCCTCCCAGTTTGTAGAAGGAAAGAGGGTACTCGATCTGGCTACCGGCGAAGGCTATGGGGCCAGCCTGCTCGCCCGAAGGGCGACTTCCGTCATGGGAATTGATCTGGACGAGGACACCATTCGGCATGCCAGCGACAAATATGACCAGGCCAACCTGCACTTCATGGTGGGAGCCCTCACCCACATCCCTCTGCCGGCATCCCGAGGCTTTGATGTCATTGTCTGTTTCGAAGCGATCGAGCATATCGAGGAGCATGAACCGCTTCTGGAGGAGCTCAAGCGGGTTTTGGTCAACGACGGACTCCTCATCCTTTCCACTCCAAACAAGGTTGTTTATACCGACGAAACGGGTTTCGAAAATCCGTTTCACGTCAAGGAACTGGACTTCGAGAGCTTCAGCCAGTTGTTGGATCGGAACTTCAAAAACACCTGGCTTCTGGGACAACACCTCTATACCAACTCCAACATCTGGCCCGTTCCGGCCGAGCCCATCAAAGCGGAGAGAAACATTTCCGAATTTCTCATCGACAAGACTTCAGAGTTCACTCTGGCTGAAACCGATCGACGCACTCCTCGTTATTTAATTGCCCTGGCCACAGACGGGTCTACTGATTTCAACCCCAGGGAAAGCGTCCTGGTGGATGTGTCCGACCAGTTCACCCAACAAACCAATAAGGAAGCAAAACGGACTGGTCTGTTACACGAAAAAGCCCTGGCCGATCTAAGAGATCAGCTCGATGCATCCCAGAAATTCGTTCGCTCTCAGGAGGAGGCTCTGGCGTCCAGGGCGGATCAGGTCCGTTCTCAGGAGAAAGAACTGGCCGATCTGAGAGACCAGCTCGATGCATCCCAGAAATTCGTTCGCTCTCAGGAGGAGGCTCTGGCGTCCCGGGCGGATCAGGTCCGTTCTCAGGAGAAAGAACTGGCGACCCGGGCAGATCACGCCCTCCAACTGGGCCAACAGATCGATCAGTTATGCTTGGAGAGGGACCGGCTCACCAAGGACCTGAACCGCACCAGAGAAGAACTGGAAATCATCAAAGATGGGCTGGGATGGAAGGTACTCAGTCGGGTCCGTGCTCTCAAAGAGACGCTCTTACCGGCGGACAGCCGACGCAGAAGGATCTATGATCACCGGCTTCGGAGACGGGACTAGGCCGGACGCTACCGGCCGCTGGTCTTCGACCCGCGCGTTTCACGTTCCATGTTTCACGATTCCGGAGTGTGGGAGACGCCTCAGTGCGCCGAATCCGGAAGCCGCTCACAGAGCGGCCACTACAAAGGCTGTTGCTGTGGACGCACCCTTTCGGCCTCGCTGCGAAGCAGCGACAGGAGTCTGGGTCAGGGCGCCCCGCCCTGGGTCAGTCTTCTTGGTGTCTTGGTGTCTTTGTGGTGAATGTCTTCTCTGTGTCTTTGTGGTGAATCTCGCCCTGGGGAACCGTGGTCGCTCGAACCCGCATCGGAACCCGTAACTGGCCGTAGGTGGTACCGCTCTCGACAATCTCCAGGGCCAAAGCATTGTCCAGCCACTCGCACATGTCATATTGATCCAAACTGCCATCGGCCACGGCCGGTGAGAAATAGTAAAATCCCGCCTTCAACAACGGAAAATCCATGGTGAAATCCACTGAAATCCGATCCCCGGCCCGGGCAGCCGCCAGGGGCATTCCCTCGAACAGGGCATTGGTTCCCGTGACGTCTTCCCCCAGTCGGTTGCGCAGCATGAATCCAACATTGGGACTGGCGACGGGCTCTAGAAACTCGATCGAAATACGGATACAGACCAGATCGCCCTGCACGGCACTGGCCAGGGAGTGTCCTTCCCTGCTAAAAGCGCCGATACCGCAGATCTTCGCTTTCCCATTCCCGTATTGATGGTCGATATTGGGGACTTCCGACAGAAAATCAGGAATTCTATTCAGCGCCTCTGGAGAAACACCCAGGTCCGAGGAACTTTCCAGAGCCTGCCCCACGGTTTCCGTCTCCATGACTTCTCTGCTTCCCTTGCTCACCATGGCCGCCAGGTAATTCGAAACCACGTCGTCCGTCGACCCGTCCATCCGGGCCTCGCCATGGTCCATCCATATGGTGCGATCTGCCAGGCTGCGGACAGCTGCCAGGTCGTGAGAGACAAACAGTATGGTCACCCCCTCACTCTTGAGTTGTTGAATCCTGCGGATACAGCGCTGCTGAAAGAAAAT
>Ga0310345_10004611_pt1 | contig 12477 bp, 10 predicted proteins | sample HC15DNA20500_MG_FD_204667 | JGI IMG/M metagenome (GOLD analysis project Ga0310345, IMG submission 204667) | Marine microbial communities from station ALOHA, North Pacific Subtropical Gyre - HC15-DNA-20-500_MG | ecosystem: Environmental > Aquatic > Marine > Oceanic | place: Pacific Ocean: North... | reverse complement strand
TCGTTCGAAGAGCGCGCCGGACGGGGCTTCCCCGCGACCGAGCGCGTCGAGGAGGGCGGTGCTCTCCTCGGCCAGGGTCGTGCTATCCATCCCGTGTCTATGGTGGGAACGCCTCAACGTACGGTCTGACAACCGATGGTGGGCCGTTACGCGTTCGAAACGAGGAATTTGACACGGTCTGAGGGGGCTCGGCCCTGCCCCCTGGTCCGATCGGACCAGGGAGACGATCCCATCGGGGGGTACCATGAACGCGCACCCTCATCCCGAAGCCCCCGGACCGATGCACCGCCTCCTCTTCTTCGCCCTTATCGGGTTGGCGGCACCCGCCCATGCGCAGGACGCCCCGACGGACGCGCAGCGCGCGTTCTTGGTCGCAGGCGGTGCCACGGGCGGTGTGGCCCTCGTGGCTGTCGTCTGGCCGCTGGCCGCATGGGAGCCCGGCGTGTGGGCCACCGCCGCGGCCTTGCCAGTCGGGGCCGCGGTGGGGACGCATCTCGCCGGCCGGCTCGTCGGCCTCGAGGACGCGTTCGCTCCGACGCTCGGGAGGTCCACGGCGGGGGCGTTGGCGGGGTTCGGGTGCGCGGTCGTGGTGGGAGCCGCGGTGGCGAAGACGGCCCGCGCGCTGGGATCCGATGAGGGGTGCGGGTTCATCTGCCCGTCCGAGGCGTTGGGAGCGGGCATCGGAGCCGGGCTCCTCGTCGTGACGCCGGCGGTGTTCGCCGCCCACGGCTATGGCGCCGCGGCGGCCCCGGCCGCGCTCCGGACGCCGACCGGGGAGACGGCCCTCGGGGCCACGGTCTCGCTCACCCTATGAGCCGCGCCGTCCTCCTGATCGCCCTGCTGGCGGCCGCCGCCAGCGCCCAAGACGCCCCGCCTCGGGCGCCGACCGGCGGGGACCGGGCGGCCCTCGTGGCCGGCGCGCTGGCAGGGGGCGCCGTCGCCCTGCCGGCCGGCCCGTTCCTGATCGTCGGAGCGGGCGTCGGGACGTACGCCGCGAGCGCGCTCCTCGGCCTCGCCCCGACCGTCGGCGGCGTCCTGATCGACACGGCGGTGGGGGCCGGCGTCGCGGTGGCGGTCGGCGGCGGCACCCTCTGGCTCGTCACCGAGGTGGGCGGGGCCGACGCGGACCTCAGCGCCTCCATCGGGAGCCTCATGGTGGGGCTCGCCGCCGGCTCGGCGGCGGTCGGCGCCGTGCACGGGGCGCGGCTCGCGTGGCTCCGGACCGACGGCGTCGAGGTAGCCCCGACCGCGCTGCCGGTTCCGGACGGCGGCCCGTCGCCCGGGCTCACCCTGGCCGTCACCTTCTGACCCGCGTCATGCGCTCGGTTCTTCTCGCCTCCGTCTTCCTCAGTGCGGCCGCCAGCGCCCAGTCGGCGTCGCCCCACCGCGTCCCGACCGTGGAGGACAGCGCCGTCCTGACCGTGGTCGGGGTGGGGGCGTCCATCACGGCGTTCGCCGCCGCGGGGGAGCCCTCGCCGACCTTCGTCATCCCAGTCGTGATGGGCGGGGCGATCCTAGGGACGAGCTCCGCGCTCGGCCTTCGCCCGACGGTGCCAGGCGTCCTCCTCGACACCGTGGTCGGGTCGGTGGCCGGCCTCGCGACCTATGAGGTGTACCGGCGGAGCGCCGGCTCCGACTTCTGGGGACAGACCGAGGCCGTCGTCGTGGGCTCGGTCGTGAGCGCGGGGGCGGCGGCCGCGAGCCACGTGGTCCGGCTGGGGCACCTGCGCGGGGTCCGGGCGGCGCCCGCCGCGCTGGCGGTGCCGTCGGGCGAGCGCGTGGCCGGCCTCCGGCTCACGGCCGGTCTCTAGCCCGCCCCGCCTCGGCGCCGAGGCGGGGCGATACGCTCGCGACAGCCCTAGGGCGGAGAACTCCGGCCGAAGAGGGCGCCCCCGCGTACGACCGCGCGGGCTCGTGCGTACTCTGCGCCGGACGCGGATTCCCCGCGTCGGCGCCGAGTGCCGGCGCCTGCGACGCCGGTCGGGACGAGGGACACGCGCCCGGGCGGTACTCCCCACTCTCCCCCCGACTATGGCGTTCAAGGCCACCTTCGACTTTACCCAAAAGGCCCAAAACGAGGCCAAGGCCGACCGCAAGCTCCAGACCCCCTTCGACGAGCCCGACGCCGACCGCGAGGGCGCGGCCGTGGCGGATCTCCCCGAGTCGCTCCAGCAGGGCATCGAGGCGCTCGGCTGGCCGGGGCTCATGCCGGTCCAGGCCGAGGGCATCCCGTACATCCTCGAGGGCCGCGACCTCATCGTGCAGAGCCGGACGGGCTCCGGCAAGACGGGCGCGTTCCTCCTCCCGCTCCTCGAGAAGCTCGACGCCAGCGAGAAGACGACGCAGGCCCTCGTGCTCTGCCCGACCCGCGAGCTGGCCAGCCAGATCCACGCCGAGTTCGAGCGGATGAACGCAGGACTCCCCGAGGACGAACAGCTCGACGCGATCCCGGTCTACGGCGGCGTCGGCTACGGGCCGCAGATCGACGCGTTCAAGCGCGGCGTCCAGCTCGTCGTGGGCACGCCGGGGCGCGTGCTCGACCACCTCGCGCGCGGGTCGCTCAAGCTCGACAAGCTCCGGACCATCATCCTCGACGAGGCCGACGAGATGCTCTCGATGGGTTTCTTCCCGGACATGATCAAGGTCCGCCGGTACCTCCCGAAGCAGCGCGACTCGTACATGTTCTCGGCGACGATGCCGTTCCAGGTCCAGCGGATCGGGCAGGAGTTCCTCACGGACCCCGTCTTCCTGGCCACGGCCGGCGGGCAGATCCACGTCGAGCAGATGGCGCACCGGGCCTACCAGGTCGCGCCGATGGACAAGGACCGGTCGCTGGCGACGCTCATCGAGTGGGAGAACCCGACGGCCGCGATCATCTTCGCCAACACGCGCCGGGAGGTCGAGTACCTCGCCACGTTCCTCAACAACTTCGGCTACAACGCGGCCGGCATCTCGTCGGACCTCACGCAGAAGGCGCGCGAGAAGACGATGAAGCGGCTCCGCGACGGCGACCTCCGCTTCCTCGTGGCGACCGACGTGGCCGCCCGAGGGATCGACGTGCCGGACCTCAGCCACGTCTTCCAGTACGACATCCCGCAGGACAAGGAGTACTACGTCCACCGCTCCGGGCGGACGGCCCGCGCGGGCAAGGCCGGCGTCTCGATCGCGATCACGACGGCGAGCGACATGCCGACGCTCCGCCAGATCGCGCGGAAGTACGACATCCCGCTTGAGGAGCGCGAGATGCCCACCAGCGAGGAGCTCGCGAGCCGCGTCGGCCAGCGCCTGACGAACCTCCTCGAGGACCGGATGCGCGACCGCTCGAGCCTCGAGCGCGAGCGGCAGGCGCGGTTCGTCGCCGTCGCCCGCCAGCTCGTCGAGGAGGGCGAGCCGGAGGTCCTGGCGATGCTCCTCGACGAGGCCTACCAGCAGAGCCTCCACGAGGCGCCCGTGGGCCCGGCCATGGACCGCTCGGAGAGCGAGTACGACGTGCAGCAGCGCGAGGCCCGCGAAGCCCGCGAGTCCGGCGGCCGCGGCAAGCGCCGCCGCGACGACGACCGCGACGACGCGGACGCGAGCGACGACGAGCCCCACGCCGACGCCCGCGACGACGTCGCCACCGACTCCGCCGACCTCGGCGCCGAGGCGGAGGGGGCCGACGGCTCAAACGGCGAGGCGACGTCCAAGAAGAAGCGGAGCCGCCGCCGGCGCCGCAGCAAGGGCAGCTCGGACGACTAGGCCCCCGACCGCCCGCGTCGAGTAGGGGCGTATCCCGATCCGCCTCTCCGGCACCGGTCCACACGATCTCACCCTGATGATCGAGCTCTGCACCGCCGCCCTCCTGTTCGCCGCCTCGGCCGGCGCGCCGACGCCGGGCCCGTTCGTCGTCCTCGACGGCGAGGGCCAACGCGTCGAGCTCGGCGTCCTCTGCGACGCCCTCGCCGACGCCGACGTCGTGTTCCTCGGTGAGCTCCACGACGACTCGACGGCGCACGCCCTCGAGGTGGAACTGCTCGCCTCGGCTCATGTCACGGCGCAGTCCGCCGGCCGGCCGCTCGTGTTGGCGCTCGAGATGGCCGAGACCGACGTCCAGCCGGTCCTCGACGAGTACCTCGCCGGCTTCATCCGCGAGCGCGACTGGCTGGCCGGCGGCCGGCCGTGGGGCAACTACGACACCGACTACCGGCCGCTGGTCGAGTTCGCCAAGTCCGAGAGCGTGCCGGTCGTCGCGTCGAACGCGCCGGGCCGCTACGTGAGCCTCGTGTCGCGGCGTGGCGGGCTGGCCGTCCTGGACAGCCTGAGCGCCACGGCGAGGGCCTGGATGCCCGCCTCGGTGGCCCCGCCGTCGGAGGCTCTCGCGGCCAAGTTCACCGACCTCATGGGCGGGATGCCGCACGGCGCCGGCCCGACGGTCGAGGGCATGCTCGCTGCCCAAAACCTCCGCGACGCGACGATGGCGTGGCGGGTCGCCGAGGCGCTGGAGGCCCACCCCGACGCCCTTGTGGTCCACGTCAACGGGAGCTTCCACAGCGACGACCGGCTCGGCATCCCGGAGCACCTCGCCCGGCTCCGGCCCGAGGCGCGCCAGGTGGTCGTGTCGATGCGCCGCGAGACCGGGCCGGAGAGTGCCGAGGTCGGCGAGAACGACTTCGTGGTCCTGACCTCGTCCGGCGAGTAGGCCCACCTCGGCACCGAGGCGGGAGCGCCTAGAGGCCGACGCCGATCCCGATTGCGGGGCGCACGCCGTCGCCGGCCAGCTCAGACTCCTCGCCGCCTACGGACGCCCCGGCGCGGAGCCCGACGCGGTCGCCGATCGCAGCACGCAGGGCGGCCTCGCCATAGAGGGGAAGTGCGAGGCTCTTCCCGACGGGGCCGTACTGCGGACCGCTCCGCCGCACGAACACCGCGCCGGCCCCAAACTCGAACGCCGTCGGCACGCCCAATGGACGCCCGAGTGTGAACAGCGCCGCGGCCCCGGCCGGGACCGTGATCACGCGCTCGGTCGGACCGTCGAGGAAATACGTCTCCGTCCAGTACGACGCCCCGAGGCGGAGGCGGAGCTGACGCTCGGACGCGCCGGCCGTCCAGACGGCCTGCTCGATCCCGACCGCGTACGCGCCTGACGGGCCGAGCGCGTCGGCGAACAGGGTGGTCGAGGGCTGCCCGGTTTGCGCGGAGGGCGCGGAGGCGGCGAGCACGAGGAGGACAGCGGTGAGCGGGCGCATGGTGTGTGGATACGTGCGCCGGAGTGTAGCGCCTTGGGGGAGGGGGGCCGAGGTCGGTCCCGATCCCCGCCTGACGGCGTCGACCTGTCGGGTCGGCGCCGAGGTGGACCGGGTCAGCCCTCGCGCACCACGTGGAGCTGCGCCTGCCGGACGTACCGGACGTCGGCGCCGACGAAGGCGCCCTCGACGGCCGCGAGGCGGGCCGGGTCGGGGGCGCTCGCGACGAGGACGCCGCCCACGACGAGGCGGCTGACGACGGCGGCCGCGAGGGGCGCGAGCGTCTCAGCGTCGGGCGCCGAGAGGTGGGCCACGGCGACCGGCTCGCCGTCGGCCTCGGGGGCGCCCTCGCGGAGCGTGACGCGCGTGGCCTCGGGCCGGAAGCCGTGCCGTGTGAGCGCCGCCGCCGCGGCCTCGTGGTCCTCCACCCCGAACACCTGAACCTCGCGCGCCGACGACCGCGCATCGGCCATCACGACGGCCACGCCGCCGCCCGGGTCGCCGGCCACGACGAGGACGCCGGGGAGCCGTTCTTTCTCCGCGTCGATCACGCGCTCGTGGAGGTCGGCGAGGGCGGACGGCGCCAGCCGTGTCAGCCGCTCCCCGCGGACGGCCAGCACGACGGGCGGGGCCGTCCGCCGCGCGACCGCGTCGCGGACCGTCCCGGCGACGGCGCGGGCGAGGCGGAGGGGAAACGGGCGAGCCACGGCCCGAAACTAACGGGAAGGGCACGCGCTCTGGGCTGATCCCGGCGCGGCGCCGAGATATCTTGGCCGCCCTCCACGACCGCGCGACCGCCTATACCGTTTTCGGCACTCGACCTTCGTCTCCCCCGACCGAGTCCTAGCGGTATGCGTGTTTCTTCCTGGCCCCTCGCGGTCCTCGTCGCCCTCGTCCTCGCGGTGCCCGCCCGGGCCCAGGTGTGGGGCGAGCTGGCCGGCCGCGTGACCGACGCCGCCACCGGCGACGGCGTCCCCGGCGCCACCGTCCTCATCGAGGGCAACTCGTTCGGCACGAACACCGCCGCCGACGGGACCTACGCGTTCCGCATCCCCGAGGGTCGGTGGCCCGTCCGCGTGTCGTTCGTGGGCTACCGGCCGTTCCGCGACACCGTCGTCGTCGCGCGCGGCGAGACCACCCGCCTCGACGCGGTGCTTGAGGAGGCCGTCGGCGAGCTGGGCGACGTGGCGGTCGAGGGCGAGGCCGAGCCCGAGGCGGCCGGGGTCAGCCGGATCGACCCCCGCGTGGTCCGCGACATGCCGATGCCGATGGCCGACGCGATCCGCGGCGTCAAGACGGAACTCGGCGTGACGTCGTCGAACGAGCTCTCGAACTCGTACTCCGTCCGCGGCGGGTCCTACGACGAGAACCAGTTCTTTGTCGACGGCTTCGAGATCTACCGGCCGCTCCGGATCAGCCAGGGCGAGCAGGAGGGGCTCGGGCTCATCAACGGCGACCTGACGAGCCGGATGACGTTGTTCGCCGGCGGCTTTCCGGTCCGCTACGGTGGCAAGCTGGCCTCCGTCCTCGACGCGACCTACGCCGCGCCGGAGGGCCGGCCGAGCGGGACGGCCTACGCCTCGACGCTCGACGCCGGGGTCCAGGCCGCGGGTGCGCTCGGCGACCGCGCCGGCCTCGCGGTCGCGCTCCGGAGCGCCCGCCCGCAGCGGTTCTTCGCCGGCCAGGAGCTCGAGGGCGCCTACGACCCCGACTTCCGCGACGCCCAGGGCGTCTTCGACTGGCGGCTCTCCTCGGCCCACTCGCTCCGCGCGCTCGGGCTCTACGCCCGCCACCGGTTCCGCCTCGCCCCGCGCCAGCAGGAGACGACGTTCGGGATCTACCCGAACCTCGTCCAGACCGTCGCCAGCGACTTCGAGGGGGTCGAGGAGGACGGCTACGACATCGGCTTCGGCGGCCTCCTCCTGACGAGCGCGCTCGGCGAGAGCGCCCGGGCCGAGCACCGGGTGTCGGTGTTCACGACCGACGAGTTCGAGACCTACGACGTGACCTCGCGGACGTCGCTCTACCGCCGTCAGCAGCGGCCGGAGGGCTCGCAGGCCGACCTCGACCGGCTCCTCGAAGGGCAGACGCTCCAGCGGGACGTCGCCGAGAACGAGATCCAGCAGACGATCTGGACGGCGCAGGGCCGCTACCTCGCCGGCCTCGGTCGCCACGGCGTCGAGGCCGGCTGGCAGGCCCGCGCGCTCCGCTTCGACGACCGGATCAACGAGCTGACGACGTTTACCGGCCAGGTCGAGGGCGGCGCGCAGCGGACGATCACGGCGGACTCCGTCGCCGCGGACACGACGTTCGCCTCGTGGCAGCTCGCCGGCTGGGTCGAGGACGCCGTCCGCCTCGGGCGGCTCACGCTCACGCCCGGCGTCCGCGCCGACTACTTCGCCTACAACGAGGAGCTCACGCTCTCGCCACGCCTCTCGGCCGTCTACGCGCTCTCGCCGCAGACGTCGCTGACGGCCTCGGCCGGCGTCTACCACCAGGCACCGACCTACCGCGAGCTCCGAGGCGACCCCGACCCCGGCGAGTCCGCATTCGCCACGCTTGACGGCGACATCGCGAGCCCGCGCGCGACGCAGGCCGTCGTCGGGCTCGACCACTTTTTTACGAGCCGCCGACTCGCGTTCCGGGCCGAGGCCTACGTCAAGACCTTCGACGACCTCATCTCGTACGACGTCAACAACGTCCGCGTCGTGTACTCGGCCGAGAACGACTCGGAGGGGTACGCGGCCGGGTTCGACGTCCAGCTCCGCGGCGAGCTGGTGCCGGGGCGCGAGAGCTGGATCAACTACGGCTTCCTCTACACGCGGGAGCGGTTCTACACACCGGAGGCGACCGACGAGGAGACCCTCGCCCAGTTTGCGCTCCGCGGGGGGGGCGACTGGATCCCGCGCCCGACCGACCGCCGCCATAACCTGTCGATCTTCGTCCAGGACTACGTCCCGGGCGACGACACGTGGACGCTCCACATCCGGACCCTCTACGGCTCGGCCCTGCCCTACACGCCGCCGGCCCGCGACCGGGAGCGGTCCATCGACGCGATCTCGGTGTTCGACGAGGGCCCCCGGAACCTCATCCGACCGCCGGACGGCTACTTCCGGTTCGACCTCGGCGCGACGAAGCAACTCCAGCTGGCGAGCCTTTCGGACGGTTCCCCGCTCGAACTGCTGGCGACGGTCGAGGTCCTCAACGTGTTCGACCAGACGAACGCCGTCGGCTACTCGTGGGTCGAGCAGTTCTCGGGCGACCGCCGGATCTACACGGCTGTCCCCACCCGCCTGACGCCGCGCACCCTCAACGTCCGCTTCCGGGTGGACTTTTAGAGGCGGGGCCGCGCGGACTCCCCTTCCCGGACCTCGTCATGCCACCGCGTCAAGCCGCCCTGTTCGCACTGTCCGCGGCCTTCGCCTGGGCCGGGTGTGACTCCGGGGGGGCGCCTCCGACCGAGCAGACGCCCGTCGCGGACGTGTGCCCGGCAGACACGTCCGAGGGCGCGGCGTTCTCCGCTGCCCTCGGGACGGCGTGGTCGTATGACCTGACGACCTACCGGAAGCCGACCAGCAGTCTCGCCACGCGTTCCACGGGCCGCGTGGAGGTCGAAGTTGTCGAGGCGGAACCGTGCTCGGCCCGCACGCAGCGGCTTCGAGTCCGGGAACGACGCGCGGAGTTGGTCGAACATGAGAGCCCAAGGGACGGGAGCTACTCCGACCTCGAGTGGGTCGCCGACGAGGACTCGACGGTCGCCGAGCGGTTCTACACGTGGACCGTCAGAGATTCGACGATCACGACAGATGCCCCAGACCTTCAGGGGCGGGAGGCCTTCGGCCCTCCGCCGTTCGGTCGGGAGGCGCCGCGCGCGTGGGTCGGCGAGACGAGGGTGACTTGTTTCTACTGCGCGTTCGGCCCATTCGTGACCCTCACGCGTGCCGTCGGGCCGACCCGGTACTACGTGACCCCGCTGTACGGGACGGCGGGCCAGGCGTACGAGGAGTGGACGTACGTCGGCGACTAGGCCGGTGGCGTCAGGCGCCGAGCGCGTCCGCCAGCGCGGGGAGGGCGTCGCCGAGGCGGGCGTCGAGGGCGACGGCCGCGTGCCGGTGGCCCCGCGTCTCGCCCAGCGTGACGATGGCGACCGGCGTCCCCTCGGCCTCCGCCTGCCGCACGAACCGGTAGCCGCTGTAGACGGCGAGGCTGGAGCCGACGACGAGGAGCGCGTCCGCCCGCGAGACGATGCCGGCGGCCTCGGCCACGCGCGGCTTTGGGACGCTCTCGCCGAAGAACACGACGTCGGGCTTGAGCGCGCCGCCGCACGCCGGGCAGCGCGGCGCCACGAACCGGGCGATGCCGGCCTCGATCTCCACGTCGCCGTCGGGCGCGACCCGCCCCGCCTCGGCACCGCGGCGGAGCCAGCCCGGGTTCTGCCCACCGATCGTCCGCTGCACAGCTGTCCGTGATTGGCGGCCGTCGCAGCCGAGGCAGACGACGCGGTCGAGGGCCCCGTGGAGCTCGATCACGCGTCGCGAGCCGGCCGCCTGGTGGAGCCCGTCGACGTTCTGCGTGATGACGCCCTCGACGAGGCCCGCCCGCTCGAGCCGGGCGAGCGCGCGGTGGCCGTCGTTGGGCCGGGCGCCGGTCATCCGTGCCCACCCACGGCTGGCGCGTGCCCAGTACCGCTGGCGGGCCGCCGCGTCGCGGACGAAGTCGTCGTACTGGACCGGCCGCCGCTCGATGTGCTTCGTCTCAGGCCCGCGGTAGTCGGGGATGCCCGACTCGGTCGAGATCCCGGCGCCGGCGAGGACGGCCAGCCGGCGGCCGCGGAGGAGGTCGACGAGCAGGTCGAGGGCGGCGGGGGCGAGGGCGGGCGGTGCGGGCATAGCCCTCGAACGGGGCCTCGGCGGCGGTGGTGTGCGGACGATGAGGGCAACGGTCTCGTCATTGTGAAGGGTCCATGACGACGTATGTTGAGGCCCCGGCGTCGCCTGGTCCCGGCGCCGACCCTCCGCCACGCGGGTGGAGCTGGTGTCCTCCTTTTCGCTGTCCATGGTGCGCCTCGTCGCCGGCCTCGCTGCCTTCGCCCTCGCGGTGGGCGCGTCTGCACAGACGGTCGTGAGCGGGACCGTGACGGACGCCGAGACGGGCGGTGTGCTGATCGGCGCGGCCGTCTACGCCCCGTCCCTCAACCGCGGCGCCGTCACGAACGCCTACGGCCACTACAGCCTGCCGATCCCCGCCGACACGCTCCGCCTCGTCGTGACGTACGTCGGCTACCGGGCGCGGGAGATCCGGGCGGACTCGGCCGTGGGCGAGCGGCTCGACGTCGCGCTCGACCCGGCCGGCCTCGGCGAGGTCGTCGTCGAGGCGGACGCGGCCGGGACGCGACGGCCGGAGTCGACGCCACGGATGGGCCAGGCCGCGCTGTCCGGTGCGGACGTTCAGGCCCTCCCCGCCGTGCTCGGCGAGGCCGACGTGCTCAAAGCGGTCCAGCTGCTCCCGGGCGTCCGCGCGGGGCAGGAGGGGACGGCCGGGCTCTACGTCCGCGGCGGCTCGCCCGACCAGACGCTCGTGCTCCTCGACGGGACGCCGCTCTACAACGCGAGCCACCTGTTCGGTTTCCTCTCCACGTTCAACGCCGACGCGGTGAGCCGCGTCGAGCTCACGAAGGGCGCGTACCCGGCCCGGTTCGGCGGGCGGCTCGGGTCCGTCCTCGACGTCCGCCTCCGCGACGGGGACATGGAACAGCGCCGCGTCCAGGGCCAGGTCGGGCTGCTGTCGACGAAGCTGCTCGCCGAGGGGCCGATCGTGCCTGGGCGGGCGTCGCTCCTCGTGTCCGGCCGGCGGACCCACATCGACCTGTTGGCGGGCCCGTTCATCGACCGGGCCAACGAGCGGGCGGCCCGGCGCGGCGAGGCGCGGATCGACCCGAGCCTCTCGTTCTACGACCTCAACGCCAAGCTGAACTGGCGGCCCTCGGACCGCGACCGGCTCTACCTCAGCCTGTACCGTGGCGGCGACGCGTTCGCGTTCTCGGCTATCGACCCGGAGATCGACTGCGGGACCGGCGACTGCGCGGCGACGGGCGTCGAGGACGTGACGGGCGGTGGGCTCGACTGGGGCTCCCTCGTGGGCTCTCTCCGCTACACGCGGGCCCTGTCGCCGCGTCTCTTCGGCGCGCTCACGCTGACGGCTAGCGACTACGGCTTCGACGTGGAGGTCACCTCGGACGAGGGCCGAGGCGGGCCGAGCCCGGTGACGGCGGCGGCCCGCTACCGAAGCGGGATCCGCGACCTCGGCGCCCGGCTCGACTTCGACCTCGCGGCTGGACATGGCCACGCGCTCCGCCTCGGCACGGCCCTCACGCACCATCGGTTCACGCCCGGCGCGCTCTCGGTCCTCGGCGAGGACGCGGCCGGCGGCGTCCCGGCCGACACGACGCTCGGCAGCGGCCCCACCGACGGCCTCGAAGCCATCGTCTACGTCGACGACACGTGGCGCGCGGGGCCGCTCACGCTCGGCCTCGGGCTCCACCTCGCGGCCTATGCCACGGGCGAGGCGGTCTATCCGTCCGTCGAGCCACGGCTGGCCGCCTCGATGACGCTGCGGCCGCGGCTGGCGCTCAAGGCGAGCGCGGCCGTGACGCAGCAGCCGGTCCACCTCCTCACGACCGGCGCCGGCATCGGCCTGCCCGCCGACCTCTGGGTCCCGGCCGACTCCATCGGCCCGGAGCGCGGGTGGCAGGTCGCCGCCGGGCTGGCAGGCTCGTCGCGGTCCGGCCGCACGACGTGGTCGGTCGAGGGCTATGCCCGGACGATGGAGGGCCTCGTGGCCTACCGCGACGGCGCGGCCTTCTCGACGCCCGCCGACGACTGGCAGGAGCTCGTGGTCACGGGCGAGGGGCGGAGCCGCGGGCTCGAGGCGTTCGTCGAGCACCGGACCGACCGGCTCACGGCCTGGCTCGCCTACACGCTCGCCAAGACCGACCGCCGCTTCGACGCCATCGCCGACGGCGCGTGGTTCCCGTACCGTTACGACCGTCGGCACGACGTCTCGGCTGTCGTCCTCGCCCGCCTCATGCGGTGGCTCGACGTGTCGGTCGCGGCGGTCTACGGGACCGGGGACGCCGTCACGCTCCCGGCGGCGAGCTACGACGCCACGTTCCTCAGCTCGGGCTCGATCCCGTACTGGACGCAGTCGGTCCCGCAGGCGGCCTCGGAGGTGGCCTACGGCCCGCGCAACGGCCACC
>Ga0310345_10004608_pt1 | contig 12478 bp, 4 predicted proteins | sample HC15DNA20500_MG_FD_204667 | JGI IMG/M metagenome (GOLD analysis project Ga0310345, IMG submission 204667) | Marine microbial communities from station ALOHA, North Pacific Subtropical Gyre - HC15-DNA-20-500_MG | ecosystem: Environmental > Aquatic > Marine > Oceanic | place: Pacific Ocean: North... | reverse complement strand
CGATGCGGATCTCGTTCTCGAGGTTCCCATCCGGGCTGGCAGTCAGGTTCCTGAACACGTAGGACCACTCGTCACCACCGGCAGCCGCCGGAATCTGGAAGACGTGGCCCTCCAGAGTCGGTTCGGAGCTGTCCCACGGGTAGTCGAAGAAGACCTTCCACTCGTAGAGCTCTATGCCCTTCTCCCCTTCGGGGGCATCGGGGTCGTAGCTCTCACTAGCATCAAACGAGACGCTGAGATCTCCTGTGTCGGACAGCCTAGCTCGGTATATCGGCCACTCCACTTCGGCTACCGTCTTGGTGCCGTCGAGGGTGATGTACTCGCTGCTGGTGGCGTCTTCGACCATGACTGCGCTAGCAACAGGTCTGAACTCGTCTGCAAGAGTGTCGTCTGTCACCATGCGGATGTAGGTCATTCGGGTGTGTCCAGCATCGTCGTGCAGATACAGAGTGAGCAGCCACTCGGCGCCGATCCGGCAGCCTGTGGTCGAGGTCGTATCGCCGACGCAGAAGGAGCCGAGGGTCGGGATGCTCGGGCTGGTCTGCTGGGTGTGGCTGTACTCTCCCGCGTCGATGACCAAGCCGTCCCATCCCGTCACCGAGTCATTGTTCCCCGACTCCAGGGTCCAGTCAGCGACGACCCCCTCGACGGAGGTCGCGAAACTGAAGTCGAGGTCGGAGTTGCTCTTGATGTACATCGTCGCATAGGCGCCAGACACGGTGTCTATGGAGGGGGCCTCGCCGTTGATGGTTAGTTCGAAGCTCTCGCCGGCGATGCCGAAGTCGGAGGGGTATGGCGTCAGGTGATAGGCCAGCATGTTGGACAGCAGTGGTATGCTCGCCCCGCCGTACTCCTCGGAGACGCTCGGGTTCTCGACATCGATGGTGGTCACGATCAGACCCCCAGCACCCCGATTGCATATCGAGAGCAGGGACTGGGTCTCGTATTCGGAGTCGCGCATCAGCGTATGGAAGGTCCCTGTCGGATCGCTGATGCGACCGCCGCACACCTGCGGTATCTGGGTCGATTGGACCTGTGCCGCATCGAGTCCGGCCAAGGCGACGTGCGAGCCACCGTTGATTCCGCTGAACGCGATCGGGTTGACGTTGCTGAGTATCGGGTGGTACTGGTCGATAATGGTCAGGTTGCTGAAGTGGACTCTGTTGTCGACGGTGAAGTTGACCTGGTTCCTCATCGCGATGTCCATCCCGAAGGGCAGCCTGTTCGGCTGGTACTCGTTGCGATACGGGCCCAGGTGCATCTGAACGGTGCCGCCGCCGCTCATGTAGTCCTCGAGGGTCTCTGTGAGGCTGAGTCCGTCGCTCTCGCGGGTCTCGGCCAGCGCCTCGTAGTACTCTCCGTAGTAGACGTTGTAGTCGGTCTGCCACGGCAGCAGCACCTTGTCGAAGTGCTCGATCCAGTCAGGCGTCCCGTAGGTGCCCCAGTTATCCATGCGCAGCTGGGTGTACGTCTTGCCCATCGCCTCGAGGTCCTTCTTGACGCTCTGTAGACGGTTCTGATCAGTCGGGTTAGACAGGATCGCGACATCGATGTTGTCGAAGAACTGTATCTCGAAGTAGCGGTCGTTGCCCGAAGGATCTAGGGATCCGTTCTCCTGGAAAAGGTTCGCGTAGAAGCTGATGTTGTAGGTGTGTCCATCATACCACGAATTGTAGGGGTTGGTCCAGTTGGCCTGCCCCCTCTCGTGCGGGGCGAGGGTGAACGGCCCGTTGTCGCTTGATTGCTCGTACACGGTCTGACCCGTGCCCAGATCGACGACCTTCATCGTGATCTGGTACTCGCCGGCGATGACTCCGTTCAGAAGCGGCACGGCGAAGCTGTGCGAGGAGGCGTCGTCAATCGGGTAGACGCACTCGTAGGTGATATCGGCCACGCACTCCATCACGTCTGGCTGCAGCAGCGTGATGTCGGCGCTGGCGATGCTGAAGATGATCGACGAGTGGTTGTTGGCGGTGTTGACCTCGGTCTTGTTGTACCAGGATGTCAGAGGGTCTGTGTTGTCGAAGATGGTTGTCACGTCGATCTTGTAGATGCCGCTCTGGAAGTCGTGGGTGGCGAGGTTGACTATCTCTCGCTCCGCGGCATCCAATCCAGTCACGTTGACCGTGTAGGTGCCATCGTCCTCGAAGGTGAATTCCTCGACTCGGATGTTGTCCACGCCGAAACCGGACAGCCCGGCGTTGCCGTTGACTCCGTCGTCGTTCGACTGGAACCTCCAGGTCAGGGTGACTTCGGATCCGGAGAGAGTGGTGCACTCGTCGCGCCAATCGCCGGTGTCGGCGCTGGTGCGATTCAGTATGACGATGTGTGTCAGATCAACGGTCGCGGACTTGAGGATGTTCTCGGAGTCGAACCAGACTACTGAGTTGATGTTGTCCGAGTGGTCGCCGAAGTACTCGACCTCGTCGTAGCCGTTGAGGTCGAAGTCCTCGCAACGGTGGAAGTTGGGGTCATCCGAGTTGGTGTTCTGGATGCCGTTCTCGTTCAGGTCGGTCCAGGTCCCGTAGACCACCCCCTCGAAGACCTCTCCCTGCTTGGTCCAGGTGATCTCTAGGTTGGCCGCGTCCCGGATAGCCAGGATGTTGCCGTTGTTGTCCTTGAGGTAGTCCCCCTCGGCGTAGTAGTCGAAGGTCAGGTAGGTGAAGTCGGCTCCGGTAGAGGCGACCGGGATCGGGTCCAGCGTCACGGTCTCGTTCCAGTTGTCGCCGTAACCGTCGCTCGGGTGACCCAGCCAGTAGGCGTGCGAGTTGAACACGCCGACGTTCTGGGGCAGCATATCGTTGGAACCTGTGGAGTCGTCGAGCCTACTGCCGTTCTCGTTGCCGTCGTCGGACCACATCGGCTCGATGCCGGAGAAGTCCTCGATGGCCACTAGGTCGGGCTCGGCGTTCTGGACGGATGCTTCCAACTGGAAGTCGGTCAGGGTGTTGCCACAGTTCTGGACCTTGACTCGGATGTCGCGCTGGCCCGAGGCATAGCGGACCCCGTTCTCCAGTTCGACCCAGTGCTCCTCGGCGAGGCACGGGTCGAACAGGTTGTTCACCGTCAGCTGGAACTTGATCTCGTCGTTGAGGTCGTCCATGTTGGTGAATCCAACCGGGTTGGTCAGCTCGGTCTTGACGTAGTAGGTCCTGTTGTCGATGAAATCGGCTGTCAGGACGACCTCCTCGGATGCTCCGGCTGCGAAGTCGTTGAATTGTAGAGTCTGGCTGACGGTCTCGGTGGTGCCGAAGGTCACGTCCCTCTTCCTGATGGTGATGTTGTCGAAGGCGAAACCGTCCAGTCCTGTGTCCTGTGAGGATCCCGCGGGTCCCACGGAGCCCATCAGGCCACTACGGAAGCGGAACCGGATGTCGACAACCTGTCCTGCGTATCGGGTGAGGTCGATTGATTCGGCCTCGTTGGGGTCCGGGGACGTCCCTCCTCCTTCAGTGTAGTTCAGCCATCCTGTTGCTGTGTTGGCGTATTGGTTGCCGTTGTAGGTGTTGTACTCCGGATCGACACCTTGCCAGAAGATGCGGAAGAAACGCTCGTTGTCCCAACCGCCGTTGAAGAAAACCGACTCCCATCCGTTGCCGTCTGTCCAGACCTCGATTCCGCAAGAGTCCTCGTAAAGCCAGCGCTCGACTACCGAGTACTGCTCGGCGAGATAGAGTTCGAAGTATGCGGTGGTGCACATGACAGAGAGGTCCATGTACGCCGCATCAGCGCCGGTCAGGTCCACGTTCTCTAGAATGAGCGCCTCGTCCATGTTGTTGTAGTAACCAGAGTCAGTCTCGTTGTCGCCGTTGTAGTCCACACCCGCCCAGTAGTAGTCGGTCGGGTTGTTGTCGGCCTCGTACCATGAGACGTTCTGAGTGTCAGCAGTAGAGTTGGTCTCTATGTGCCACGAGGACGCGCCGGTCCCGTACATCCCGGTGTAGGAGTGCTTCACGAAGGCGCAGTTGGCGCAGTTCGTGGTGTCCTCATTGCCCTCGAAGTCGTTCGAGTAGACCACGGTGTCGGTCCCGCCGAGGACCTCCTTGACCTCGAGGTCGACATCCACAGATCCGGTCAGGGGGTTGAGTCCTGTGTTCTTGACGGTCACATTGACCCATCTTGTACCCTCGCCGATCTCGGCCTGACCGGTAGCTGGGTTGTACGAAGCGGGAGCAATCGTCACCCCTGTTATGCCGACGTCCTCGTTGTCCAGAGTGAGTACTGAGAGGAAGTCGCCCGCTCCTGCCCAGCCTTGGGTGTCCAGCCACATGGCGCCGTCGGAGAACCGGTAGGCGTAGTCGCGCTGGCCGATTATGATCTCGTAGGCGCTGTCGTCGCCTCCCTGTAGCTGGCCGGGAATCGCCATGGTGGGACGGCGTCCGACATCGAATGACAGTGAGGAGAGGTATCCGGGCCCGTTTGGGTTGGCGAGGATAATCTCGACCGAGTTGATCTCGCGGAGGTTCTCGAGCAGCAGGTAAGTCTGGTTCTGCGCCGACGAGTCCTGCAGTCGGGTCAGTGTGACCTCGGTAGGGACGAAGAAGTCGACCTCGCCGTCCTGGTTGACGTCCACGATGGTGATTGAGGCACCGAGGTAGTCACCGAGGGCGACGTAGTTCTGGGTGTTCCAGCTGCTGCCCGACCTAGTGGCGTACGAGATGTTGCCTGTGATGCCGTCTACTGCTGCGATGAGGTCTATCTCGTTGTCTCCATTGGTGTCGGCGATGTCGATTCCGTACAATGGATAGTTGTGCTCGGCGTCGAGCTTGAACTCGTGGATGCCCTGAGCGGTGGCGTCCAGAGGATTGGGGTATTGGTCAGTCAGACAGTCATACTCGAGTACTGTCATGTTGTCGTAGTGCCCCACTGAGTAACCGACGCCGGTGTTGTAAGGGGGAGTTCTGAGAAGCCACAAGTCGAGATCCTCGCAGTCACCCAAGCCTCCGGGAATACCGCCTCCTTGGACAGTCTCCCCCCAATGACCCAAGCGAGTTTCTACGTACATGCCATTCGTAAGAGGGACGGGGATCGTCTGCTGGTTGGTCAGCAGAGAGGGATCTGGTCCGCGGTAGATCTGAATGTACTGGTTGGTGGCTGTGGCATCGCTAGTCAGCAGCACGATGTCGGCATTGTCGTCATCATCGATGTCACCGACCTCCATCCCGAGGTGATAGGGGTTGGAGACCGTGATCTCGGTGTCGTCCCACTGGTTCACCCTCTCGGAACAGTCCCCCCACATCGTAGTCAGGTTGCCCGGTCTGACGAAGCTCTCTCCTACGAAGCGTATGTTCTCCTGGTAGTAGATGATGTCATTTGCACCGTCATTGTCGATATCGGCTATCTCGACATCGACGGAGTTGGCAGTGTCGACGAAACCGGCGCGCTGCGAATCGTTGTTGGAGATGAACACGTCCTGCCTGTCTGCGAAGTTGCCCTGTCCGTCGTTGTACAACGCTGTGATGTAGTGCCCCATCACGCTGACTGAGACGATGTCATTGTGGCCGTCGCAGTTCAGATCGCCCACTGTGAGTTGGGCCGGATCTCGTTGCACCGCGTACTGCGTGATGTGCGAGGCGCTCACTGCTGGTACGAGCGCCACCATCAGCGAGGTCAGCATCAACAGCACCATGAAGACGGCCTTCCGACCCTCCTTGGTTCGATTTCGGGTAGACTCAGACGTACGCAGCATGCTCAGCCGGAGTTTCGCTCATCACTTATGCCTTCGCCCCAAATGAGTTTGACAACTCCATAGGAGTTGGTGGTTTCAACGCGGTATTACCGCAACTCCAACCAACTGGGGTTCGGTGCGTACTGGGTCTCAGCCCCGCCGTGTATCCTCTCCAGCCTGCCCATCATCCACAGGCGGTCGAGGAGGATCTCCAGATCCACTCCGTGCCGATTCGTCCTGTCCCCCACCGCCTGCTCTATCGAGCTCAGCGGCAACGAGGTGTGGCCGTGCTCGCGGACCACGAGGGTGAGGAGGAGTTGAATCCAGGCTTCGGCCAGCGGTTCTCCCGACATATTGTCTGACAGCGGCTCCACCTCGTCCTCCAGTTCATCGAGGATCTCTATGATGGCCGCGATATCGGGATCGCTCCTCTCACGGTCACCGAGCTCGGCGAGTTCAGAGTCCACATCGAGGCTGCCGATGACGCGGACCACCGAGGGGATCCTGGACGGGTCCGGAGGAGGGCCTGGGAGGACTGCTTCCTCAGGCAGGGGCATCTCCTCGAACATCCCTTCTTCGTCGCCCATGGCCGACTCGGATTCGGGCTCGTCGGGCTCAACCAGGCGAGCAGCCAGCGGCTGCAGCACCCCGACATCCCCTGAGAGTTCCAACTTCTCCCGCACCTCAGTGACCCATCCGGCATCTCCCTCGAGCAGCACATCGACATCGTGCTCGGGGGAGCGGAATCGGAATCTTACAGTGCCTCTCAGTTCCATGCTCAATGCTCCGTGAATCGGCTTCTCAGCCACCGGGCTGCTAGGACGGCTTTCATGCTTCGGCCAGATTCCTCAGCACGGTCGGTAGAATACCGCCGTTCCTGTAATATTCGACCTCGACCGGGGTGTCCAGCCTGACGACGGCTTCGAACTCGACTGCGCTACCGTCGGACCTAGTGGCTGTGACCGGAATCGACGACATCGGCTCCATATCGGCTCTGGCCGGGATGTCGAACGACTCGGAGCCGTCGAGGCCGAGGCTGTCGGCGTCCTCTCCCTCGGGGAAGGTCAGGGGTAGGACGCCCATTCCCACCAAGTTGGAGCGGTGGATCCTCTCGAACGAGGTCGCGATGACTGCCCTCACACCCAGCAGCAAGGTGCCCTTGGCAGCCCAGTCCCTGCTGCTGCCGGTCCCGTACGCAGAGCCGGCGAGTACGATTAGGGGGGTGCCGTCATCGCGGTACCTGTTGCTGGCCTCGTAGATCGAGGTGGTTTCACCTGAGGGGAAGTGGGTGGTGAAGCCGCCCTCGGTGCCGGGAGCGACATGGTTGCGCATCCGGATGTTGGCGAAGGTGCCTCGCACCATCACCTCGTGATTGCCGCGACGACTTCCGAACGAGTTGAAGTCGCGCGGCTGGACCCCATTGCCCATCAGGTACTGGCCTGCGGGACCGTGGTGCGGGAACGCCCCGGCCGGGCTGATGTGGTCGGTGGTGACCGAGTCACCTACCTTGACCAGTACCCTGGCGCCGTTAATCGGCTCTATCAGAGCCGGCTCGGGCTCGACACCCTCGAGGAAGGAGGGCAGCCGGATGTAGGTCGAAGAGTCGTCCCATTGGTACAGCGCGCCGGACTCGCTGGAAATCGCGTCCCAACGGGGCTCTCTGAGAATATCCTCGTACCTCTGCTTGAACATCTCAGGCCCGATAACCGCGTCAATGGTCGAGCGGATCTCGTCGTCGCTGGGCCAGATGTCCGCGAGCGTCACCGGCTCGCCTGACGCGGTGTATCCGAGGGGGTCTCTCGAGAAGTCGATGTCGAGAGTGCCGGCGAGGGCGTAGGCCACCACGAGAGGGGGGCTTGCGAGGTAGTTCGCCTTGATCCTCTGGTGTATTCTGCCCTCGAAGTTCCGATTCCCCGAGAGCACGCTGCCGACGACTAGATCCTCCTCGACAATCGCAGCCTCGATCTCCTCATCGAGAGGCCCTGAGTTGCCTATGCAGGTCGTGCAGCCATAGCCGACGACGCTGAATCCAAGGGCGTCGAGGTCCTCGCTCAGGCCAGCGGCGTCGTAGTACTCTGTGACCACCCTGCTGCCCGGAGCGAGGCTGGGCTTGACCCAGGGCTTGATCGACAGGCCCCTGTCACGGGCATTGCGGGCAAGCAGTCCTGCGGCGATCATCACGCTGGGGTTGCTGGTGTTGGTGCAGCTCGTGATGGCGGCGATCACGACATCGCCGTGCCCGAGCTCTGCATCGCGCCCGGCGATTGCGACGCTGGCATCGTTGCGCGAGGGGTCGACGCCGTGGCCCTGATGACCGATGGGGGCGTTCAGGCTCGCCCTCCAGTGCGACTTCATCTCAGACAGTGACACCCTGTCCTGAGGCCTCTTGGGCCCAGCCAACGAGGGTTCGACGGTTGAAAGATCGAGCGAGAGGGAGGTGGTGAACTGCGGGGCTGGCGTGGAGTCGGTGTAGAACAGGCCCTGCGCGGTCAGATAGCGCTTGACGTTCTCGACGTGCGAAGGCTCGCGCCCTGACAACAGCATGTAGTCGAGAGTAGCCTCGTCCACTGGGAAGAAGCCGCATGTGGCGCCGTACTCGGGGGCCATGTTGGCGATTGTCGCTCGATCGGGCAGACTGAGGCCGGACAGTCCGGAGCCGTGGAACTCGACGAACTTGCTGACGCAGCCGTGCTCCCTCAGCATCTGCACCACTCTCAGAGTCATATCGGTCGCCGTGACGCCCGGCTGGAGCGAGCCGGTGAGCTCGAAGCCGACCACCTCGGGCAGCAGCATGTAGATCGGTTGGCCGAGCATTACCGCCTCGGCCTCAATCCCGCCGACGCCCCATCCGAGAACGCCGAGGCCGTTGATCATCGTCGTATGCGAGTCGGTGCCCACGAGGGTGTCGGGAATCCAAACTTGCCCCTCCTCGCGGGCCACGCTCGCTATCCACTCGAGGTTGACCTGGTGGACTATGCCGCGCCCTGGAGGAACGGCACGGAAGTTGTCGAGGCTCTGTTGGCCCCACTTGAGGAATTTGTAGCGCTCGAGGTTGCGCTCGTACTCGATCTCGAGGTTGCGCTCCCGGGCGTTTGGGAACAAGCCTGAGACATCGACTTGGACCGAGTGATCGACGACCAGGTCGACTGGTACCTGTGGGTTGACCTTCTCCGGGTCACCGCCCATCGCCACCATAGCGTCGCGCAGCGCGGCGATGTCGACGACTGCAGGCACCCCTGTGAAATCCTGCAGGATGACCCTACTGGGGCTGAAGGGAATCTCCGCGGGAGTCATCTCAGGGGACCACGAGGCGATTCTGAGGACGTCTGCCTCGGTAATCAGAAAGCCATCGCACTTGCGAAGAGCTGTCTCGAGAAGAATGCGGATTGAGACGGGTATTTCGGCTAGGTCGCAGGCCCCGGCCCGCTCCAGCGCGCCGATGTCCACGAAGTCGGCGGTCGAGCCATCACTCGCAACGAAGGTCGACCTCGCATCGAAGGGATCGGCCTCGCTCATGTCATCACCTACGGTGATGTCGGCAGGGATGGGCTCCATGAAGTTGACCCATTGTGAAAAGGCGTCAGATGCTCAATCATTCACAGTGACGTGCATCAAGCGGACCTCGTTGATTGGAGTGTCCCCGCTCCCATCATCTTGCTGCGTGGAGTTCGGAGTATCGACCTCGCTGATAGCTGTGATGTGATCCAAGCCGACGGTTACCTTACCGAAAACCGTGTGAACCCCATCCAAATGACTCGGGGTGCTGTCCTCTGGCACGATGTAGAACTGGCTGCTACCAGTATTGGCGGCCGAGGTCTTTGCCATAGCGAGGGACCCGGGGGTGTGGAGGAGTCCGTTGTCGGCCTCATCCGGTAGCGTCCAACTCGATTGGCCACAGGTGTCCGGGCTGTGTCTATTTCCTGTGCTATCGAACTCCTCTCCATTGCAGTACCCATACCACTTCCCGGTATGCCCTCCGGTTCCATCTTGGTTCTCAAAGTCGCCTCCTTGAACCATGAAATCGTCGATGACCCTGTGGAACTTGGTGAAGTCGTATCGGAAGTCCTCCGCGAGGAGCAGGAAGTTCTCAACATGAAGCGGGGCCTCCTCCGGATAGAGCTCGATCTCGATGAACGCTGTGACTCTCTCGGTGCCTCCGGATGGCATGTACGATATCTCGAGGGTGACCACAGGGTTATCCTCGGATGTTTCGAAGAAGTCCGGAATCGCCTTGAAAGAAACTAGAATCATCATCCCGACTACTAACATGATTGTCAGACCAAATGGAGTTGGGTTGCCCTCGTCGAAGACCTGCAAGCCGAGCCCGAGGGAGACCGCCCGCTCGTCCATCATCGAAGCGAGCTTGTTCATACGTCGCCTGGTCTCCTTGTTCTTGGGATCGAAGTTAAGCGCCTTGCGGTAGTTCTTGTGGGCGCGCTGCCAGTGGCGCTTCTGGTTGGCGGTGTCCTGCTCCCCAAGGGCTGTACCCGCGTCCGCGGCGAAGCGCATGGTCCTCGCCTGCTGGGCACCGTTCTCGCAGGCATCCCAAGCCTCGGAGCGCAGCAGTTCCAAGGCTTTCTCCGGCTCTCCGGACTCAGTCAGGAGGTTGGCCTCGTCCCAAGCCCTCTGCAGTATCTCGGGGATGGGCATGAGCGGCGGAAAGCGCACTCATTGAAAATGCCAACGGATGCGCAATCGTCCCTAATCCTGTGAGTTGGTAACGGTAACGGCTAAGACCGGATTGTCACCGGGTCACTCTGCGCGAACCCCTAGGTGGTGCCGAGCCGAGCCATGGAGAAGCAGGAAACGATGAAGCGTATCTGCAACGACTTCACTATAAATATAGCAACAGCGAACGGGACTGGTTCCCAATCCGCTAACCTGATTGTGCTCAATTCGATGTTCCAGATGGGCGTTCCCGTGAGCGGGAAGAACCTCTTCCCGAGCAACATCTCGGGACTTCCGACCTGGTTCATCATCCGAGCCAGCGATCAGGGCTACCAGGCACCGGGAGACAAGGCGCACATCCAGGTCCTGATGAACAAGGACACCTGGCACAAGGACCTCGCGGGCATCGAGCCTGGGACCGTCGTGATCTACAACGAGGATGCCAAACTCCCCGTCGACAGGGATGACTGCCCCTCATTCGGCATGCCGATGACGAAGATGGCGAGGGGGATCAATCCCAAACTGGCTCGCCTGATGTGCAACATGTACTATGTCGGGGCGCTGGCGCATCTGCTCGGGATCGACGATGCCGCTATCGGCGGGGCCCTGAACGGCCAGTTCAAGGGCAAGGAGAAAGCCATCGAGTTGAACCTGAGGGCCATTGGTGAAGGTCGCGCTTACGCAGCCGAGAACTGGGAAGAAGACATACCATACTGCATCGAGGCGCGTGACAAGGACCCAGGCAGCTTCCTAGTAGAGGGTAATGAGGCAGTCGCCCTAGGTTCTATTTTCGGAGGCATCAACATGCTGTCGTGGTACCCTATCACACCATCCTCCTCCTTGGCAGAGAGCATCATCGAGTGGTTGCCGGAGCTGAGGCAGGGCGACGATGGCGGCGCGACCTGCGCCGTTATTCAGGCCGAGGACGAGTTAGCCGCCGCCGGCATGGTGATCGGCGCCGGATGGGCCGGCGGCCGGGGAATGACCTGTACCAGCGGCCCGGGCATCTCGCTGATGTCCGAGTTCATCGGACTGGCCTACTTCGCAGAGGTGCCCGGTGTAATCTGGGATATCAATAGGGTCGGCCCGTCGACCGGGCTTCCGACTCGTACGCAGCAGGGCGATCTGTCGATGCTGTACGAAGCCAGCCACGGAGACACCCAGCACATCGTGCTGATTCCCGGTACCGTAGACGAGTGCTTCGAGTACGGCTGGAAGGCCTTCGACTACGCCGAGAGGTTCCAGACCATCGTGTTCGGCTTCAGCGACCTCGACCTCGGGATGAACCGCTGGTCGACAGCGGGATTCCAGTACCCGGATTCTCCGATGGACCGAGGCAAGGTACTGCACACCCGAGAGGAGATCGATGCGGTAGCGGACTACGGTCGCTACCGAGACGTCGACGGGGACGGCATTCCATACAGAACTCTGCCCGGCAGCGGTCTCGATCCCATTCTCTATCGAGGAACTGGGCACGACGAGGACGGAATCTACTCAGAGGATCCAGACGTATACTACGCCACCATCTCGCGCCTGCGCAGGAAGATTGACGGCGCTCGTGACCTGCTTCCGGCTCCAATCGTCAGGGAGGAGGAGGAACAGCAAATTGGGGTAATCTACTACGGCTCGATGGAGAACTCCATCACCGAGATTGACGACATGCTAGAGTCGACCGGCCTGTCAGTCAGCACCTGCCGCGTCAGGGCACTGCCCTACCACTCGGAGGTCGAGGGCTTCATAGAGAGACACGACAAGGTAATCGTCCTAGAGATAAACCGGGACGGTCAGCTCTACGGCATCCTGCGCAAGGAGCTGCCGGTGCATCTCCTCCCTCGCCTGCACAGTGTCGCCTACACTGACGGAATACCCCCTCGAGCACGCGTCTACGCAGACAGGATACTCGAGACGCTGGAGGTGACCGCATGAGCGTCATCAAACTCAATGTGATCGATCTAGAGAAGTCAGAGTACACCGGAGGCAAGTCGTCTCTGTGCCCTGGCTGCGGCCACGACCAGATCTCCAATGTCATCATCCAGGCAGCCTGGGAGAACGGCATCCCGCCCGAGGGCATCGCCAAGATGAGTGGCATCGGGTGCTCCTCCAAGACTCCAGCCTACTTCCTCGGCAAGAGTCACGGTTTCA
>Ga0310345_10004605_pt1 | contig 12479 bp, 11 predicted proteins | sample HC15DNA20500_MG_FD_204667 | JGI IMG/M metagenome (GOLD analysis project Ga0310345, IMG submission 204667) | Marine microbial communities from station ALOHA, North Pacific Subtropical Gyre - HC15-DNA-20-500_MG | ecosystem: Environmental > Aquatic > Marine > Oceanic | place: Pacific Ocean: North... | reverse complement strand
TCATTACAGGAAACAAAAGAGTTGATTACCGAACCCCCAATAACACCGGCTGTTATAGTTGCCACTGAAGACTTTAAAAACTTTCTACGCTCATTGTCAGGTGTATTTTTTTGCATAAATCAATGATTTAAGAATTTATAGTAAGATTATCAAAATTGGTTTTAGCGCTTCTTCGCTTTTGTTTGTTATCAAATCCGGTTTGTTCAAAATATTGCGCAGCAGCTTTTTCCCCTGTATTTTTTTCGAAACGGGTTGCAGTTTATATTCATCCGGGGATATCCCTGTTTCTTTTCTAAACCGGGTTCTGAATGTTTGCTGCGAACGGTAACCCAAATGCAAAGCAATATCTGCAAGGCATAGCTCTCTTTGTACAATGAGTTCTTTGGCCTTCTCTGTTTTTAAGCGGGTATAATATTTTTCAATAGTTACCCCTGTAACATCAGAAAAAATTTTGCTTAAATAATTATAATTGCAGTGCATCAATTCAGGCAGGTAAGCAGGAAGCCTGGAGTGCTTTCTTTCTTTTGCAACAGCCATATTGAGACATTTGCATAAATGCGAATGTATTTTCACTACAAGTTTATCTTCCTCTTTATCAGCAATATCAAATCCATATTGATTAAACGCTACCCTGATTGCAGATAAATCATCCTGACTTAAATGCTTAGCAATTACCGCCTCGCCTAAAGTCACTGAAAGCGTTTTATACCCCGCCTTTTTTAAAAGGTTCCTAACTGTATCAATGCATCGGTTACAACACATATATTTAATATAAGAATGAATGGTTTCCATAATCTCTTTCTACTAATTACTCCATGATACTTTTATATATCCGGTTTAGCTTGTACATTTTGTGAAAATCATCATAGCGTATGAGATCTGGATCTGATTTGAAGTTTTCATCCAGCATATCGTGAAAAGTATGATTGTTTGGAAATGTTTTTTTTAGATTTATAATAGTTAAAGGTTGCGGAAGAGAAAATGCCCCTACACTAAAAAAATACGTCGGCGCATATTTTGCAGCTGCTTTAGGCGGATATGAAGGAGGCTGGTAAACATACATAAGTAAGTATTCGCCTGGGTTTAGTATTTTATATTGTTTATTATTTATAAACCTAAATTCTTCACCGTTTGTATTCCTGTAGCCATACGTATCACTTTTTAGCAGCGTGTATGTATTGCCTTTGTGCTTAATGACTATTATCTTATCGTTGAACAAAATATCGTCTTTTATTTTATGCTTTTCATTTTTATAATTAATTGCATACGATAATTTTCTTTCCTGAAAATCCTGGGCAGTTTTATAAATTCCACTGCTGTCTTTTTGTGCAACAGCATTTCGGGTAATAGCCAGCAGGCTGATTACCAACATCAGGATAAGATGCTTTTTTTTCATTTCTTTTGATTGTAAGTATGGAGAAATAATTATTGATCTTTTTTTCCACCTTTCCAAAATGCCCTTTTTGGCATAAGGAAGGGATGATAATACCGTTGATAAATAACTGTTTTTTATATGAGAAAGCAGCAATTGAGGAATACTACGATTCCTCTCAACATCTCAATAGTATCGTGAAATGATAGATGTTTGAAGGAATCATATTCTGAAAGTCCTATTGAGGAGAAATATAGGAGGTTGGGAACAACTTCGGTCAATTTTATTGATAGCAATACCGAAATTTAAACCATCATCAAGAGGAATAAAACAATTATTATATAAAGAAGAAGGCTCAATGTCAAAATATATGCCAGCAACTAATAAAGAGTTAACCTGGGCACCTTTGTGAATATTAACTTTCGTAAAATGCAATTTATCCTTACAACATCCCTTCGGCATATCTTTGGGGTTGCAATTGCATCCTCTGTGCCCACCAAAATTTAAGACTGATATTTTTGTTAAGTGACCCTGGCAATAGTGAGAATTAATAGCAATGCTGAATGCACTGGCTGAGTAAACAAAGAGAAGCAGTATGACTATTATTTTTTTCACCTTATTTACATTTAAGGACGGTGTAAAAGTACTTTTTGAAATTATCTGTAAATATGATTTTTGTCAGTTTTTGTCAGGAATAAATATGATTTTAGTCAGTATATGAAAGTTTATTTTCATTTTAATGAAAAGCCATTATTAATTTTTAGGATGCCTGTTTTAACTAAAGTATTATATTTGACACTAAATGTCAACATTCATTTATTGGTATTCCCACCAAAAGAGAAAATCAACGGACACAAAGGAGCCAACTCTTATATTCGTTTAGGTAAATCAATGGGCGTAAACAAAGGCTACAAAACAGGCATCCGTGACAATTGGTTTGTAATCCCTTCAATAAAGTTGTCAGATGCTTTATTTATGAGCAGAAACAATTTATATCCTCGTTTAATCCTGAACGAAGCAAAAGCCTACACAACGGACACAATGCACCGTGTGTTTATGAAAAAAGATACGATTAAAAACACATTCACAGCCAGTTTTTACAATTCACTTTCATTGGCTTTTTCAAAAATCGTTGGTCGTAGTTATGGTGGTGGAGTATTGGAATTAATGCCAAGCGAAGCAGAAAAAATACTGCTCCCATATCAAACTGAAAATGCTGAATTACTTGCTACCATTGATAAAATGATGCGAGACAAAAAAAGCATTGATGAAATTTTGAAAATCACAAACAAACAAACCCTGAAAGACGGGTACGGCTTTACAGATAAAGAAATAAAGATAGCGGATAGTGTTGTATTTATTTGACAATGATATGAGCTTTGAAATTGGAAAAACAGCAATTACCGAGAATATGTTTTTTGTAGGTGAGGTGAGCAAGATATTGAAGATTCAATCAGTGACGAAATTTGGTTAAATATCCTTAATGACTATTATCAAGGGGTATTAGAATTTAGTATAAAAGAAATTAAAGATTGGAAAAATGCAGTTGTAAAAAAACTAGGTGTAACGATTACGAAAAATTCTATCCAATTCTTAAAAAAGGAATAAAAACGAAGTGCAAAAAAGAAAATATTGATTACGATTCACTTAAGAGAATGCCTTCAAAGGGGCTAAATCAGCAGATTTTTTGCAAAGGTTTATAAATCCCGAAAATGACATTCCTGTTAAAATAAAAGAAGCATTTGATAAACTAAGAACTTATTATGCCAACAATAAAAATTAACCAACAACTCAAACGAATCGAAGTCAAAGAATTTGAAATCGAAAATCAAATCGTTTTCAGCTATTTTGATAATCTTCCTGCGAGTGAAAGAGATGAAAAATTGCTGAGAGTAATTTACATAGGTGTTTTGGCTTTAATGGAAGACCGTATTTCCTCGTTTCTTTCAAAAACATCTAACGAACTAGGAACAGAACTAGAAAGTTTGAAGATGATTTTTGAAATGAAGAAAGAACTTTTCTATAAATCAACTATCAAAGGAATATTAGCAGAAGATGAAATTGCAGAATTTTTAAATCAATACTTTTCAGAAAAACGCTTGAAAGACAGAGCATTTTTAACCGGAAATTCAGCGGGGAATCTTCCTAAGAATAAAACAGAAGATATTATTTGTGAAGTGCACGGAACACCTGATTTAAAAATTGCCATTGAATGTAAGTTTGATAAAAGTGTTCGTTTAGGAGATACTGAGAGCAAAGATATTTTTACCCGAAATTCTCCCACCGCTTGGAGCCAATTAATTGAAGCACAAGCCAACAGAGATAGTAAAGTAAGTTTGATTGTGTTTGATATTTCGTTAGTTGATAACTCTATTCTAAAGAACGTTGAGAATGTCGGTTACATCCCGGGAATTGGTTTCATTGCAATCATTAATTCACAAAAAGGAGATTATAGTAATTTGGCAATTGCTTATATGCTTGCAAGAGATATTGCCTTAAATGCTAAGGAAATTGAATTGGATAAAGATGTTTTGGCAATGATGGTAAACCGCATTATCAAAGACATCAATGAAGTTTTGACAATTAAATCACTCGTTCAGAATAACATTGACAATAACAAAACAATATTGAAACAACTTGAAAAATCAATCCTTTTAATGGAGTTTAATCAAGAATATTTAAAACGGTTTTTAAGTCAGGGAACATTAACTAAAAAAAATTTGCTGGATTTCTATTCAGGTGAAAATGTGAAAGATAAATACCGTTTAATTGAAAAAGAAATTGATGCATCATAGTATCTAAAACAATATGCATAATAAATAGCATAACATTTGTTTGTTAGCAATGAATTTTAAATGAACATAATTAATGTAAAAATAACTACCTATATGCAACTCAACGAAGATTTTCAAAAAATATACCAACAATTAAATGATGAGCAAAAGAAAGCGGTAGATCAAATAGAAGGACCTGTAATGGTCATTGCCGGGCCTGGCACAGGGAAAACACAAATTTTATCGGCACGAATAGGAAAAATTTTGTTGGAAACCGATACACTGCCCGAAAATATTCTTTGCTTAACTTATACTGATGCCGGTGTTGTTGCCATGCGCAAACGCCTCATGAGTTTTATTGGGCCCGATGCTTATAAAGTGAACATTTATACCTTCCATGCCTTTTGTAATGATATTATTCAGGAAAATCTCTCCATGTTCGAAAAAACAGTACTCGATCCAATTTCTGATTTGGAGCTTACTGCATTGCTTAAACAACTCATTGATACTTTTCCCAAGAATCATCCGCTCAAACGCTACAGGGGTGATGTATATTTTGAAATAGAAAACCTGCAGAAATTATTCAGCACCATGAAAAGAGAAGGGTGGACACCTGAATATATCCTTTCTGCTATTGATGCTTATTTGAATGATTTGCCCAATCGTGAAGAATTTATTTATAAAAGAAAAACCGGCCGTAATAATCCGGGCGATTTAAAAGAAAAACAAATACAGGAAGAAAAAGATAAAATGGAAAAACTCCGTGCTGCTGTGCAGGAATTTGACCGTTTTCAGGCAATGATGAAACAAAACAACCGCTACGATTTTGATGATATGATTAACTGGGTAATTCAGGCATTTGAACAAAACCCGGGTTTATTGTTAAAATATCAGGAACAGTTTTTATATATTTTAGTAGATGAATACCAGGATACCAGCGGTACACAAAATAAGCTGGTACAATTGCTCATTAATTATTGGGAAGAACCCAATGTTTTTGTGGTGGGTGATGATGATCAAAGTATTTACCGTTTTCAGGGTGCTAATATCGAAAACATGCTCACGTTTGCACAACAGTACCAAAATAGTTTAGAAAGGATTGTGCTCACAAAAAATTATCGTTCCATTCAACCTATTTTGAATACGGCTAAATATGTGATTGATCGCAATGAAGGGCGTTTGGTAAAACAAATGGAAGGGTTATCAAAAGATTTATCTGCCGCTAATCCTCATATTAGTGAAATGAAGCAACCACCCGTTGTGCAGGAATACGATAATCAACAGGCAGAAATGATAGGCATTACGCTTCAAATTGAGGCCCTTTTACAACAAGGAATTGCACCCGGAAAGATTGCGGTAATTTATAAAGAACACAAATTTGGAGAAGAACTGGCTAAATATTGCACTGTTAAAAATATTCCTGTTTTTACCAAAAAGCATGTCAATATTTTCACCATTCCTTTAGCAAAAAAAATACTCTTGCTATTAGCGTATTTAGCTGCTGAACACGATGCACCTTATGGGGGCGATGAAATGTTATTTGAAATTTTGCATTTTAACTGGTTTCAAATTCCACCCATTGAAATTGCAGCACTCTCTGTTGAAGTGGCCGATTTGAAATACACTACAAAAAAAACATCCATCCGAAAATTATTATACGATAAAGCCAATGCACCTGCCAAAGATTTATTTACTGAATCACTGCTTCCTGCTTTAAAAGAAGTTTCTTTCATCATCGAAAAACTGATTGCTGCTGTGCCCAATGTTACCCTGCAACATTTATTTGAAAAAGTAATTTCCGAAACAGGTATTATACAACACATCATGCAGCAACCCGATAAGTTTTATGCATTGCAGGTACTCACCGCTTTATTCGATTTTGTGAAAGAAGAAACCCGCCGCAATCCTTTTTTATCACTAAAAGAATTTGTATCTCTCATTCAATTAATGCAAAGCGAAAAAATTCCATTGCCTTTAGTACAGGTGAACGGAAACGATAAAGGCGTTAACTTTTTAACAGCGCACGGTTCTAAAGGGCTGGAGTTTACTTATGTATTTTTTGCAGGTTGTAATGCATCTTTCTGGGAAAAAAAGCGCAAACAAAGTGATGGGTATAGTTTTCCCGATACCCTTTTTGCTTCTACCCCTAAGCATAAAGAGGAAGAAGAATTGCGCCGCTTATTTTATGTAGCACTTACTCGGGCAGAACAATATTTAACGGTAAGCTATGCGGCATTTAAAAATGATGGCAAATACCTTGAACCTTGTATGTTTATTGCCGAAATGATGGAGCAAAATGGTGTAACCATTGAAAAGAAAACCTTAGATGCGGCAACTATCGCCGATTTTCAGGCGCTTAGTTTTGCCAATACTGCTGCACCTGAAATTGATAAATTAGAAACCGATGTGATCAATCGCCTGCTCGAAAAATTTGTAATGAATGTTACGGCATTGAATAATTATTTAAAATGTCCGCTGGAGTTTTATTATAAAAATTTAATTCGAATTCCTTCGCCTAAAAATGAATCAACCGAATTTGGTTCAGCGGTTCACTATGCACTGGAAAAATTGTTTAAAAAAATGAAGGAAGATCCCAACAACCAATTCCCTCCATTGGAAGAATTTATTTCCGATTTTGAATGGTACATGCACCGCCATCGCGAAAGCTTTACTAAAGAGCAGTTTGAACGCCGGTTAGAATACGGCCAAATTGTATTAAGCAACTATTATCAGGAACATATTTTAACCTGGAATAAAATTGTAGTAGTAGAACATACCATCAAAAATATTGTCATCAATGGGGTACCGTTAAAAGGAAAATTAGATAAATTAGAATTTGACGGGAAATATGTAAATGTGGTAGATTATAAAACCGGCGATTATGAAAAAGCGCAAACAAAATTATCACCCCCGAACGATAAAAACGAATTGGGTGGCGATTACTGGCGACAAGCCGTTTTTTATAAAATTCTGGTAGATAACGATGCCACCAAAAATTGGGAAGTGGTTAGTACAGAATTCGATTTTGTTGAGCCTGATAAAAAAAACAATTACATCAAACAAAAACTGGTGATTAAACCCGAAGATGTAACCACCGTAAAACAACAAATTACCACCGTATGGGAAAAAATTCAGGCACATGATTTTTATACCGGCTGTGGCAGCACTGACTGTCATTGGTGTAATTTTGTGAAAGATAATCAATTAGCCATTGCTTTACACGAGCTGAATGAAGAGGAAATATAGATTTTATCGTTCTGTTGATCGGCTTTACCCATTTCTAAGCGTAAGTTTGCACTTGCCGGTTTACTGCCATTTCGTTGTATAAAACAATAATTACATGCAAAAAATAATTGGATGCTTCTTCATAGCTGCCTTGTTTATTCCCTTTACATTTACGGGATGTGCTAATATTATTCCACCATCTGGCGGCCCAAGAGATACCATTCCACCTCATTTGGTAACCGCCGTACCCGATGATTCTATGTTGTATTTTAATACCAATAAAATTCTGCTAACTTTCGATGAATATGTAGATGTAAAAGATGTACAAAAAAATTTAATTGTTTCCCCCAACCCTAAAAGTACCCCCATTATTGAAAATCATTTGAAAAATGTAACCATTAAATTAAAAGATACACTCCATCCCAATACTACCTATTCCATCAATTTTGGAAATGCTATTCGCGATATAAATGAAGGAAATATTCTTAAAAATTTTATTTATGTATTCTCAACCGGTAATCATTTAGATACGTTTAGTTTCAGAGGTAAAGTATTACTGGCCGAGACCGGAAAAACCGATTCAACCCTAATTGTGGTTTTGCATGAAAATTTGAACGATACGGCCGTGGTAAAAGATGCACCTAAATATTATGCCCGTGTAAATGGCAAAGGCAATTTTGTATTTCATTTTTTACCTGCCAAAACATTTGCAGCCTATGTATTGCCCGATGATTACAGTAAACGTTATGATGATTCAACCAAAATGTTTGCTTTTCTCGATTCAAATATTGCTGTAGGTACGCATACACCTATGGTTACTTTCTATGCATTTGAGGCAGCAAAGAAAAAAGAAAAAACAGCTAAACCCAATGTGCCACCTGCTGCTAAACTCAGCAAAAACAAAGAACGGAATGAAGAGCAGAAGCGGCTGCGCTTTAGCATTAACTTCGACAATGGTAAACAGGATTTATTAAACCCGGCACTTCAAATTAAATTCAATACACCTTTAGATACGCTCAACACTGCGGCAGTGGAGTTGTTAGATACCTTGTTTAAACCTGTAAAAGGTTATACTGTTCAGTTAGATAGTACCAAAACCATTTGTAGTATTACTTATTCTTGGAAAGAGGCTGAACATTTTGTATTGCTGCTTCAAAAAGATGCGGCGGTTGATACCAACCACCTGCAATTAGCCAAGACCGATACTATTCGCTTCACCACTAAAAACGAATCAGATTACGGCTCGCTGCGCATACGTTTCAATCATCTCGATTTGGCCAAACATCCGGTATTACAAATGTTACAAAACAATACCATCGCTGAATCAATCCCCATTACTTCAAAAGAAATTTACAGAAAATTATACCGCCCCGGCGATTATGATTTGCGTATTCTTTACGATACCAACCAAAATGGCATTTGGGATACCGGTAATTTTAAAAAACACCTGCAACCTGAAATTGTATTCGATCTCGATAAAAAAATTGTGCTGAAAAATAATTGGGATAATGAGTATGAGTTGAATTTGTAAATGCCATTTTTGTTTTTACGCTTCAACAAAATATGTTCCTTACTGCAAAACTTTATCTTTGCGCCATGCAGTTACCTTCCGGTTTATTAGAAAATGCAGTGGCGCAATTTGCCAAATTACCCGGCATAGGCAAAAAAACTGCCTTACGCTTAGTTCTGCATTTATTAAAACAAAACGAGAATGAGGTAACCGTTTTTGCCAATACCATTGCCAAAATGCGCCGCGAAATAAAATTTTGCCAACGCTGCTTCAATATCAGTGATGGCGATATTTGCAGCATTTGTGCCAATTCTATGCGCAACGCCGGGGTTATATGTGTAGTAGAAAATATTCGCGATGTAATAGCTATTGAAACCACACAACAGTTTAACGGAACGTATCATGTGTTAGGCGGCATTATATCGCCGTTGGATGGGGTTGGCCCCGATCAGCTTACCATACAGCCATTGGTGCACCGCTTGGAAACCGAACATACCGAAGAGTTGATTTTTGCACTAAACCCCACCATTCAGGGCGATACCACCATTTATTATATCCAAAAAAAAATACAGCACCTGCCCTGTAAAATTACTACCATTGCCCGTGGCATTGCTTTTGGCGGCGAGTTGGAATATGCCGATGAAATGACTTTGGCCCGCAGCTTAGCCAATCGCTTACCCATACAACAATATGTTAAAGGTTAGCTGACGGTAGTACAATAATTTTTTTAAAAATTTACAGCTCATTATTTTTAGGTAATTACACTGTTGGTAGCATATTGGTACAACATTTAAGTCATCTGTTGGTTATATATAAAATAAATAATACAATTCAGCAGTTTTACAAAAATTGAATACACACATGAAAAAAACATTGAAATATTTTTTAATTCTGGTAGTAGTAGTAGCCATTGCTGCTACCGGTTTTGTAGTGTATGTGTATAATAAACCACACAGAAATGTTGCTAAAGAAAAAGCAGTAACCCTTACTGCAGAACAATTATATCATGCGTTTAAAGACAATGAACAACAGGCCAATCAGCTATATTTAGATAAAGCCATTGAATTAACAGGTCGAATTGCACAAATTGCTACCAATCAGCAAGGCCAAACCGTTATCGATTTTAATACCGCCGATTCAATGGTAACCATTAATTGTACCTTTAAAAATAAGCCTGCTAATATTAAAGTTGGCGATTCTGTTCACTTTAAGGGCATTTGTACCGGCTATATCCCCGATATGAATGTGGTAATGAACAATGGCATTTTAGTAGAATAGATGTTTCAATCAATTACAGCCATCTGAAAACAATTCATAAAATAGTATAAAATCATCGCTTCATGTATACTAAACTTTCCCTTCTATTCCTTTTCTACGTTTTAAGTGTTTCCTGCCTTCAGGCACAAAAATCGTTTGTTACCCGTAACGGGCAAATTAGTTTTGTAGCCACCAATGATGATGATGTAAGTGCTGTGAATAATGAAGTAGCCAGCCGTATCACTAATAACGGACAAATCACTTTTAGTCTGTTAATCAAAAGTTTCTTTTTTCAATATGCCGAAATGCAGGATCATTTCAACAGCGATTATCTGCAAAGCAATACCTATCCGCGTTCCGATTTTAAAGGCAATATCACCAATATCCAATCCGTTAATTTTTCGAAAAACGGAATATATCCTGTTACCGTACAGGGTAATTTAACGCTGCATGGCATTACAAAACCCATCACCGTTCCCGGTACCATCGAAGTGGCAGACAATAAAATTATTGCCAAAGCCAGGTTTATATTGGTTTTGAGCGATTTTAACATTCATGCCGACAGGGTAGCCAAAAAAGTAGCCATTCAATTCAATTGCACCTGTCAATAATCTATTGCTACTAACATTTGTTTGTATTTTTTCCCGCTTACTTACCTTAACTTTGCAGCACTTCAGGTGGATTTGTTTATTGTTCGGCCTGTGAAAATTGAACTAATAAACGGTAAAAGCTGCTGCATTTTCTTCACAGTAACTCAATCGTTCAACAGTTCAAAGTTTTTATGTTACCGGCTGCAGTAAGGCTATTGAACTGCCGTTGCGTCGCACACTGCATCGTTCAAAACACTGCTCAGCCAAACCGCTCCGCAACAAACATTCCACCATCGAAGTAAAGTTTGTTATAAAATGGCATGTGCACAGCACGCAAAACTTTATAACAATATTTATCCGGGTATCAAAAAAAACAGATACAAAAATGAAATCAATTAAAGAATGTTTGCAGGAACGCATATTAATCATCGATGGAGCCATGGGTACTATGATACAACGGCATCAATTACAGGAGGCCGATTACCGGGGCGAAAGATTTAAAGACTGGCCGGTAGATGTTAAGGGAAATAATGATTTGTTGTGTATTACCCAACCCGAGATTATTAAAAATATACACCGCCAATACCTGGAAGCCGGTGCAGATATTATTGAAACCAATACGTTCAGCAGTACGGCCATTGCCATGGCGGATTATAAAATGGAAGCGCTGGCTTATGAACTGAATGTTGCAGCCGCAAAATGTGCCCGCTCTGTAGCCAATGAGTTTACCGCCAAAAATCCCGATAAACCGCGCTTTGTTGCCGGTGCCATGGGGCCGCTGAACAAAACACTTAGCCTTTCGCCCGATGTCAATAATCCAGGTTTTCGTGCTGTTACCTTTGATGAGGTAATGCAAGCCTACTACGAACAGGTAAAAGGTTTGGTACATGGCGGCGTAGATGTATTGCTGATTGAAACCATTTTCGATACCCTGAATGCTAAAGCGGCCATATTTGCCATTAAAAAATATTTTCGCGACCATCAGCAACCGGAACTGCCCATTATGATCAGCGGTACCATTACCGATGCCAGTGGGCGCACTTTAAGCGGACAAACACTCGAGGCGTTTTATACCTCTGTTATGCATGCACAACCCTTAAGTGTTGGTTTAAATTGTGCATTGGGTGCAGCAGAAATGCGCAGCCATATTGAAGAGTTATCGCAAATTGCTGCCGCATACACCTCTGCCTATCCCAATGCCGGCTTGCCTAATGCCATGGGCGAATACGATGAACAACCTCACGAAACGGCACATTTTATTGAAGAATGGGCAAAACAGGGTTATGTAAACATTGTTGGAGGTTGCTGTGGTACCACGCCTGAACACATAAAACATATTGCCAATAATGTAAAAAATATAAAGCCGAGGCCGTTACCTGTTGTTGAAAATGAAATTGTATAATCCTATACTAAGTGTAAATTATTGTTATGAGTGAGCTAATTGTAATACATCCTTATTTGCGTTTAGCAGGACTGGAACCCTTAGTGGTGCGACCCGAAACCAATTTTGTGAATATTGGAGAGCGTACCAATGTAACCGGTTCAAAAAAATTTGCCCGGCTTATTCGCGAAAATAAATTTGAAGAAGCGCTTTCTGTTGCTCGGCAACAGGTTGAAAATGGTGCGCAGGTGTTGGATGTAAATATGGATGATGCCATGTTAGATGGCGTATTAGCCATGACAACATTTTTAAACCTGTTACAGGCAGAACCCGATATTGCCAAAATTCCCATCATGATCGATTCATCTAA
>Ga0310345_10004604_pt1 | contig 12481 bp, 8 predicted proteins | sample HC15DNA20500_MG_FD_204667 | JGI IMG/M metagenome (GOLD analysis project Ga0310345, IMG submission 204667) | Marine microbial communities from station ALOHA, North Pacific Subtropical Gyre - HC15-DNA-20-500_MG | ecosystem: Environmental > Aquatic > Marine > Oceanic | place: Pacific Ocean: North... | reverse complement strand
CGGACGACCAGGAGATCGCCGCACCCTTTGTCGGCCCCTTCGCTCTCGAGTCCGGCAGCGGCGACGTCCTGCTGGAAATCACGGACTGACCATGACTTCTACATTACGAAAAGCCGCTATCCTCTCCGTCGTGATCCTGTCCCTGGCAGCGCTCCTGGCCGTTCTGTTCCTCGATGGCCCGGACCTGGACCCCGACATGGGACCGGGGGAACCGGGCCAGGGGGGAGAGCCAGCGAACGGGCCATCCCGGAAAGAGGCACCCCAGCCCACGTCGACCGAGACCGGCAACGAAACCGGCAACGAAACCGGCAACGAGCTCACCGATGGGACCGGCAGCGCGAAGGAGCCGGCTCCGAAGACCGAGAAAGCCAAAGTTGCCCGCGAAGCCCCCAGCCTCCTCGTCCTCCTGATGCTGGAAGCCGATGGAGAAAAACCTGTGGGCAACGAGAAGTTCACCCTGCGCCTCGAGGGACCCGCAAAGACCCTCGGTCAATTTCTTCACACCGACAGCGATGGCTACGCCCGCGTCTCGGATGTGCCGGAGGGCGAGTACCCGGCCCTGCTGTACCACCCACGCTACCTGCTCGACCGCCGCATCCTGACTATCCCGGCGGGCAGGTTCAGTACAACGGAAGTGGTGAAGGTGCTCCTAGAGAAGGGCTTATTCCTCACCGGCAAGGTAACCGATCTTCGCGGCAAAGCGATAAAGGAGGTTAAAGTGAGCCTGGGGTCCGCGACCACTGATGGCCCTCGAATCCTCTCGGCAATCTCCGGAGACGATGGAACCTTCACCGTCGAAACCCTTACCGCAGGAGCCTGGAGGCTGACGGCTTTTCACTCTGCCTACAAGATCAGCGGGCCGATGGCAATTGAGATCCCGGCCGAGGAGGACCTTACGATCCAGCTGGTGGAAGCTACGAAAGTGAATATTTTCGTCGAGAACCCCGATGGGACTCCATGTGAAGGCGCGCGCGTGTCCATCCGAATCTACGATGACCCCACTGACGCACCCGCCATGTCCCTGCCCGTACCCATTCCAAAGATCCTCACCGATGCAAAAGGACTGGCCGTCCTCGACAACCTTCCGGAAGACCCGCGCGTAGTGGTGACAATCTTCGCGCAAGATGCCCGCTACCCGGCGAAAAGCGAGAGGGTCACGGTTGACGAGCTAGAGGGAGGAAACTTAGTGCTTCGCTTCCCGCCTTCGCTTTCCCTGGGAGGAATAGTTCTCGACCCGGGCGGCAATACCGTTGCGAACGCCAGAGTCGCCCTGAAGGGTCCCAATGATAGATACGTTCGCAGTTCCGCCAACGGCACCTTCCAGTTCAATAACCTGCGCCCGGGGAAATACTGGCTGCAGGCTTCAGCGGCCTCCAGCGGCGTCTCGAAGCAACTGATATTCAACGTGGGGGAGGAGTCCCCCCCAGAGATAGAGCTGGTTTTTGAACCCGGAACGGGAGCCATCTCCGGGTGGCTCGAGGACGCCGCAGGCCAACCCCTGGGTCTCATTCCGCTCATACTTACAGCCAAGGACATTTACATCGAATCGGTCAGCGCTCCCTCCGGAGACTTCTCCTTTGCCGAACTCCCCAAAGCGACCTACACCCTGCGGGCCGGAAATGCGAAGTTCGGCCAAGCCCAGCGCGACGGATTGCTCCCTGGTGCCGACGACATTCGCATGATCGTAGCCAAGCCGGGCAGCCTGAGGGGAATCATCGAATCCGCAGGCCCTGCGCTCGGCTTCAGCCTGCGCCTCCAGGAGCATCCGGGTGCCGAGGCGCGCGGTATTCCCGCACGCACCTGGCGTTTCACCGCCCAGGTCGCCCAGTTCCACCTGGAGAAACTCCCCCCGGGGCTCTACGACCTGCTGGTCCTGCGCCAGGGAAAGGAAACCGGCAAACTCGAGGGGATCATCATCCGAGAGGGCGAAGAAACCGGCCCGGTCAGCATCTTTTCGCGGGAATGATCAATCCAGCGGGATCTGGCAACCTATCATCAATGACAAGCCGGCGCGCTCGGGCAATTCGAACAGCCCACCCTCGGCGTCCCTCTCGATCTCCATGATTCGAGGCGTGAACATGGCGGCCATGTCGATGAAAACATCCGCCAGCCTGAAACCGAGCCCGAGATGGAAGGAGGCTCCTTCGGAGCCGGCGAGATTCTTCGACACCCCGCCCCGCAACAGGACAGCCTCCCCATCCAGGAGCGAATATTCGAAGCCGATGGCCGCCTGCTGGGAACCGTATCCCGGAAGCGCGTCGGTATGATTTCTCGTCAGGTCGATGTCCGCCGCCAGCACCATGCCTGGAAGCAGGTCGTAGAGCCCCACGCCGGCGCGCACCTGCGGCTCGAGCTCGTAGTCGCCCGCCCTGGCGAAATCAAAGCTCGGACCGTTGAGGTTCCTCCCCACCAATCCCAGGGACAGCCAGTCGGTGGGCTGGGCGAGGAGACCGAGGTCGATGCCGATGTTCATGGAGGTTTCCTCCCTGGCCTCCGTCAACAGGTCCCCATCGAGACCCTCGAAGGCATCGAGCGAGGAAAGTGAGAAGGGAGAAAAAAACGTCTTCGCGTTCATCACCTTGAGGCTGGCCCCGATCGATACGGAATCCAGCACGGATGGCGAGAACCAGTCCTTCAGGGGATGAGCGTAGCTGGCGACGTATTCCTGGACAAAAATACCGCTGACCTCGACACCGCTCTGGTTCGCCGTGATAAAGTCACCGGCGGAGCCCGTGGAATTATCGTTGGTGGCCTCGAGAATATCCGCGACCATTTCCCGGAAACCGCTGGAGTCGAGATTGACCCCGGCCTGCTCCGCGAGAGATACCAGGTGATCCGCCTGCGACCGTCCCAGGAGTCCTGCATTCACCAGGTCGTTGGCCAGCAAGCGACCGGCGGAGGTGACGGGCCGGCCTTTCCCCGGCGGCAGGAACCCTTCGATTCCCTTATTCCCCAGGGCAAGGTTCCTGCGATCGAGCCTCGTGACGGCGCCCGCGCTGTAGAGGCCGATGCTGTTGAAGGCGAAGCGCTCCAGGCGCAGGCCCAGTCCCATGCTCACATCGGTCAGGAAACCGTTCCCATTCGTCTCCAGGCCGGGCAGCTCTCCGGCGAGGGCCAGGAGGCTCCTCACCTGGTCAACTGTCAGGGGCTTGCCCCTGTCAAGACGGTCTTCGATAGCCCGGAAATCGACCCGGCCGGAGAGCTCGGTGACCTCGTCCAATTCCCGCAGCGCGTCACGTGAAGCTGTTCCCATGACCGCCAGCGGAAGAGCGAACTCAAAGAAACCGGCGGACTCCGAGGCCGCCGGGAGACAGAGGGCGGCCGGGTTCCAATAGGTGCTCAGGACCCCACGGGTCACCGCGACGCCGGCGCCTCCCATGCCCATGGCACGGGAGCCGACTATGTGGAACTCCTCGGCTGTCAAGCCAGGTAAAAAGCTCAACAATAAAGCGCAAAATGAGAGCGCGGCTCGTCTTCGTTTCATTTCCCCGTCTTCCTCGTTGACCCTCAACAGATCATCGGAAAGAAGCGCCCGCCCCCTTGAATAAACCGGAGGCCCCCGGGAGCGGAGGTCTTATCGGTTGATCACGGTGGCGATAAAGAGCCTCGAGCTGCCCGTAATCAGGACTCGAAGAAGCTCCTGGCGCAGGTTGCCCCCCTGTCGGCGACCTCCCGGGCCAGCCGCTCGACAAATTCATCCAGCGGCATGGCGCCGAGGTTCTCCTCGATCCCCCGGGACCGGACGCTGACCTCGCGTTTTTCAGCATCCCGGGGGCCGACGATCAGGAGGTAGGGAACCTTCTCCTCCGCCCCCACCTTGATCTTCGCCTGGATCCGTTCATTGGACTCATCGAGAGAGACCCGGATGCCGGCCTCCTGGAGCGCCGCGAGAACCTCGGCGGCGTAGTCGTTGGACTTCTCGCTGATCGGCAGGACCCTGGCCTGCTCGGGCGAGAGCCAGGCGGGAAAGGCGCCGGCGAAGTGCTCGATGAGAACACCGACAAATCTCTCCATCGAGCCGAAGGGCGCCCGGTGGATCATCACGGGCCGATGCGGCTTGTTGTCCGAGCCCGTGTAGCTCAGGTCGAAGCGCTCGGGGAGGTTGTAGTCGACCTGGACCGTTCCAAGCTGCCACTCCCTGCCGATGACGTCCCTGACCACAAAATCGATCTTGGGGCCGTAAAACGCCGCCTCGCCCGGCTCCTCGCTGAAGGACACCTCGAGAGCGCTCGCCGCCGCCCGGCAGGCCTCCTCGGCCTTGTCCCAATTGGAGGCCTCTCCGGTGTACTTGCTGGAGTCGGCGTCCCTGAGACCGACCCGTACCCTGTAGTCTTCCATCCCCAGGGTGCTGAAGATTGTTTTGACGATCGACAGGCAGCCCATGATCTCTTCGGCCACCTGCTCCTCGGTGCAGAAGAGATGCGCATCATCCTGGGTAAACCCGCGCACCCGAGTCATGCCGGAGATCTCGCCGGACTGCTCCCAGCGGTAGACCGTCCCGAACTCGGCGAGACGAACCGGGAGATCCTTGTAGGACCTGGGCTCAGAGTCGAAAATCTTGATGTGGTGCGGACAGTTCATCGGCTTGAGGAGATAGCCGTTGAGCTCTCCCGACTCGAGCCTGTTGGCGAGATCAGAACAGCTGCAGCCCTCCTCGGCGAGGGCGCTGAGGGCATCCGGATCGATAACGGGTGGGTATTGGGACTGGCGATAGTAGGGGAAATGTCCCGAGGTCCTGTAGAGATCGAGCTTGCCGATATGCGGCGTGAAGACCTGGGAGTAGCCCTGCTTGCGAAGCTCCTCGCCTATGAAATCCTGCAGCTCCTGGCGGATCACCGAGCCCCGGGGAGTCCACAGTATGAGTCCCTGCCCGACCGCCTCATCGATGTGAAAGAGACGCATATTGCGGCCGATCACGCGATGGTCTCTCTTGCGGGCCTCCTCGAGCTGCTTGAGATGCCGATTCAATTCCTTCTTCTTGTAGAAGGCGGTCCCGTAGACCCTCGTCAGGTTGTCGGAGGTCTCGTCTCCGTGCCAGTAGGACGAGGCCACCGACATCACCTTGAAGCCCCCGATGCGCCCGGTGGAAGGAACGTGAGGGCCACGGCAGAGGTCTTCCCAATCCTTTCCCGGCTCCCCCGTAGCGTAGAAAGAGAGGGCCGCGTCCGCATCGGCCTCGAGAGCGCGCCGCGCGTTGTCGAGCTTGTACTTATTGCCTTCGGCCTCCAGCTTCCCGATGCCCTCGGCCCCCGGGAGATCGTAACGACAGAAGGACCTGTCCTCCTTGATGATGGCCGCCATCTCCCGCTCGATCTCCTCGAAATCTTCGCTGGAAACCGGTCGGTCGCCCGGCACGGCCATGTCGTAGTAGAAACCCTGGTCGACAGGCGGTCCATAAACCAGCTCCACCCCTTCGAAAACCCGCTGGATAGCCTCCGCCATGACATGGGCGCAAGAGTGCCTCAGCAGGTAGCGAGCATCCGGGTCGGGGTCTCCCTCGCGGTCATTGGGAGTCACGATCGACAGCGAACAATCCTCCGCGAGCTCGGTGGAGAGGTCGCTCAAGACCCCATCGACCTTGCAGCCGAGAGCCTGCTGGGCCAGCCGGGACCCTATATCGCCCGCGACCTCGAGCGCTGTAAGCGGGGCCTCGTAGGTGAGCTCCGTTCCATCTGGAAGAGTGATCAGTGGCATGGTTGATTATCCGACAGCCGGCCGCGCGGCGCCGTTGACTCGCGACCGAGGACTGCTTCATGCTGTCCGTTCAAAGGCGCTCCAGTACCTTTATCCCACTCCGCGGGAAAAAGCTACCTTCTGTAGCGAATCCGGCCGGGTCAATAGACGGTTTGTTTCCAGTGTCACCACCAGGAATCCTCCTCGGCGCGGCACTGTCTGGCTGCCTCCGTTTTTTCTGGCAATTAATAAGGAGCGATCGAAAAATGTCCCCTCTGCAACAGGGCCCCTGTCCTACCCGAAAGCACGGCGAAATTCATGCGTCTCGATCACCCCCTCTTTTTTCCGAAGCGAACCGCCCGCTGGTGGCTGCCGCTCATCGCGGCGACGGCCCTCCTGCCCGGCGCCCTTCTGCCGGATGCCCCCCCTGTCACCGCGACACTCAACAGGGCCATCGACAAGGAAGAGGACCGAGCCGCCTCCTTCGACACGGTCGAGCGAAAGCATTCCGCCCTTCGGCTCGAGAGGGACCCGGGCAACCCGTTCTTCGCCAGGACCTACAAGGGCACTGTGCTTGACATCACCGACAGCTACGTCGTCATCGAAAGCTGGCGGGGCAAGAGCTTCATCCCCCGCAATGAGGTGAAGAGGATCAAGCGCACGGACGACGCCAAGGCCATCGAGCTCTTCGAGAAATACCGCAAACGCGCCAGGACCATCGAGGACTGGAGCAAGCTGGAGGAATTCACCCGCAAGCACAAGCTGGGACCTGAGCGAAGAACCTGCCTTCGCAAGCTGCTGGAGAAGGACCCAACCGGCAAGGATCCGTCCAGCCGTGAATACCATCTCTTTCTCGGCGAGATCCAGGAAGGCAGCCGCTGGCTTCGCGAACAGCAGGTAGAAACGATCCTGTCGAGGGGCTACAGCATCGTCGAGGGCAAGCTCGAGAAAAAATCCGCGGAAAAAAAGAAGAAGAAAAAGAAATCGGACTTCTGGAAGAACCCGTCCAAGAACATCAAGGCGATCGACCATCTCAAGGAGGCCCTCGAGAAGAAGAACGCCCACTCCCTGTGGATGCTGATCTCCAGGAGCGGGCTCATCACCATGCCGGCCTCGAAACCCTATGAGCGAACCAACCTGCGTACGACCCGGGAGTTGATCGACCGGATCGACTCGCGTGGCGACTACCAGTGGCGCCTGAAGACCTTCCTGGCCGAGTACGGCATTCCGATCGACTGGAGCGCCATCAATCCGAACAAGATCGAGAGCTTCAAGAAAAGGCACCCCGGCTCCATCCACCACGAGACAAAGTACTATCACATTCTCTCGACCTGCGACGAAAAGACCGTCGCCGAGCTGGGCAGGAAGATGGACATCGTCACGAAGCAGATCTACCAGGATCTCTTCAAATTCGACGAGAAGATCCCCTACAAGTACATCCTCCGCCTCTACCGCGACGGCGGCGAATACCATAAGAACGGCGGCCCCCGCATGGCCGGCGCCCACTACGAGCCCGGCAGCAAGGAGCTCGTCGGCTACAAGCACACCGCCCGGGAATCCCAGGGCCGGGACCCCTTCTACAGCCTCTACCACGAGGGCTGGCACCAGTACTTCGACTATTACATTCCCAACGCCCCGCGCTGGTTCGACGAGGGTTTCGCCGAGGTCATCTCACCGCTGATCATCAAGGGCGCCAAGGCGAAGATGAACACCTTCAACGCCGGACGCAGCGATGTGCTCAAGGCCTACCGACGACGGGGACAGGTGATCCCACTCAACAAGCTCATCCGCCTGAAGCACCACGAGTTCTACCAGCCTAACGTGGTGGGCCTCGCCTACGCCCAGTCCTGGTCCTTCGTTCATTTCCTGATCAACTTCAAGCACCCCAGGCCGGGCATCCAGAAAAAAGTGCGGGCCTTCTACAAGGACTACTTCTGGGAGCTGCACAAGGGCACCGACCCGGTCGAGGCCTGCGACATCGTCTTCAAGGATGTGCAGTTCCATACGCTAGAGAAGGCCTGGCTCGAATCCATCCACAAGCAGAAGTGAGACCGCCGGGGGCGGGGTCAGAAATCAAAAGAATAGCCGAACGTCAACAGGTAGTTGGCATCGGAGCGGTCGAAGCCCGGCGAGGGTGAATTGTCCCAGCGCCAGTTGACCTGCAGGGTGGAGATGAAGTTTTCATAGAGCGTCATCCGGATCCCGGTCTCGGTCGTCACGTAGAAATCGTCTATATCAGCGAGGCCGGGATAGCCTTCGTGATGATGAAAGAGGGAAAGCCCCGGCAGGATACTCCAGTCCATGTTGATGGACCATTTCGCGGCCAGGTAGGAGTTGTCCCCAGCCTGGCTGAAATCTTCATCGACATAGGACAGGCCGATCTCACCGTAGGCTGCCAGCCCCTTGAAAAGCCCGGCCTTGAGATCCCCCTCCTCGATAAACTGATAGCCCGGCCCCGCGGCGATGGCCGCCCTGAGGTTAAGATCCTGGAAGCTGTCTTCCTCCACCAGCACACTGCCAAAGAGGAACAGCTGCTCTGTGCGAAAATAATCGTACTTCAATCTCGCCTTGCTGTTGCGGGCCGTCAGTCCTCCGAGATCCTCTGCGTAATTGTAGGCCAGGCCCGCCGACAGGCGCCGGTTGTCGGCACGTTTCTCGAAATCAGCATTGAAGTTCGCTGATCTCGTCCGGGTGTTTCCATCCGTAGCCCCGCCGCCGAAGCTGATATCTCCCTTGATAGATGGTTTCCTTCCGGTCTCCGGAATTTTGATCGACTGGAGAGTAGAAAAATCAACCGCGATCTTTTCGCCGGAACCTTCGACGGAGAGATCGAGCTTACGGTCCCCGGGGCTGGTCGCTGTAGCCCGATGCTTGGCTCCATCTCTGAGCAGGAAAGAGAGAACGCGGGAGATTTTCAGCCGCGTCACCTTCGAGAACTCGATGCTGACCGTGCCGGAGAAGCTGGTTTTCACCTTGAGCGCGCCATCGGCAAGCGACAGCACCTCGCCGTGGACGACGCTGCCGTCCTTGAGGGTGACGCTATCTCCTTCCTGGGCCGACAGGAAGACGGGCGTCATCGAGAGGAATAGAGCTATTGGAAAGAAACGCATACTGAAAAACCTGGGGTCATCTCCCGGGGGCGCGGCCGGGTCCGAGCCGAACGGGGCCTGGAGACTGTTCTCGTTCGCTCAATTATGGGAGGACGGTACGGTTGGTTCCAATCGGTAATACTGGAACATAAAAACTTTTCAGCATATATAGTTGAGCCTTGAAACAGCTTCCGGAGCGCGAAATTTGATAGTCGGCGTACCTGTAGAAATAATACCCGGTGAGAAAAGGGTGGCCCTCGTTCCCGAGAGTGTCGGCAAGCTCATCGAGGCGGACCTCGAGGTGCTGGTGCAAAGCGGCGCGGGTGAGAGCGCCGGCTACAGCGACCGGCACTACGAGGAGGCGGGCGCGGGCATCGAGGCGGACGCGGCGGGGCTCTACAGCCGTGCCGACATCATCCTCAAGGTCCGGGAGCCCGCCGCCGACTCGGGCAACGAAGAGGGCGAGGTCGAGAGCTTCAGGAACGGAACCGCGCTGATCTCTTTCATTTTTCCCGCCAACAATCCCGAGACCGTCAAGCGCCTCGAAGAAAAAAACATCCGGAGCTTCGCCATGGAGCTGATGCCGCGGATCACGCGTGCCCAGAGCATGGACGCGCTGAGCTCGATGAGCTCGATCGCCGGCTACCAGGCCGTCCTCATCGCCGCGGAGATACTCCCCAAGTTCTTTCCCATGCTGATGACCGCGGCCGGAACCATCACGCCCGCCAGGGTCCTTGTCCTCGGCGCGGGAGTAGCCGGCCTGCAGGCTATCGCTACCGCCCGCCGGCTCGGCGCCGTGGTCGAGGCCTACGATATCCGCCCGGTCGTCAAGGAGCAGGTCGAGAGCCTCGGAGCGAAGTTTATCGAACTTGAGGTGGCAACCGAAGATTCCGAGGACTCAGGCGGCTACGCGAAGGAGCAGGGCGAAGAGACCCAGGAGCAGATACGAAAGCTACTCCTGGAACGCATCGCCCAATCCGATGCCGTCATCACCACCGCCCTCGTGCCGGGGAAGAAGGCGCCGCTCCTGATGACGAGGGAGATGGTCGAGGCCATGTCCCCCGGCTCACTGGTCGTCGACCTGGCCGCGGAGCAGGGCGGCAATTGCGAATTGACCACCGCCGGAGAAACCGTCGAGCACAATGGGGTAAAGGTCATCGGGCCGGTCGACCTTCCCTCGACCATGGCGGTACACGCCAGCGATATGTACTCGCGTAATATCTCGACCTACCTGCTGCACCTGGTGAACGATGGCAAGCTGAACCTGGATCCCGAAGATGAGCTGGTAAGCGGGCCGCGGGTTTCGGGAGCCATGGATGCCCCCAGGGCACAGGAAGAAGAAGAAACGGTAGCCGGCACGGCCCCTCAACCGGAAGCAGGAGAAGGAGAACCGACTGATGGCTGAGCTGACTGTATTCGCCCTGGCGATATTCGTGGGCTTCGAGGTAATCACCAAGGTCCCCCCGACCCTGCACACCCCCCTGATGTCGGGATCCAATGCCATCAGCGGGATCACCCTCGTCGGAGCCATCATCGTCTGCCTGGTGGCGAGCGAGACGCTCACCCTGGTGCTCGGCTCTCTCGCCGTAGCCCTGGCGACGGTCAACGTCGTTGGCGGCTTCCTGGTGACGCACCGGATGCTGGCCATGTTCAAGAGCAGGAAGAAGAGCTGAGCACCCAATGGAAAACCTCCTCTACCTTCTCTCAGCCTGTCTCCTGATCGTCGGCCTCAAGATGCTGGGGTCGCCGAAAACAGCCGTCAGGGGAAACGCCATCGGAGCGCTCGGCATGCTGATCGCCGCCGCCGTCGCGCTGCTGCTCGGCACTGACAGCGAAGGCGTCCGCCTGGAGATCTCCCGGAATGCGCTCATCGCGATCGGTGTCGGGCTGGTCGTGGGAACCCTGGTGGGAATCGTCGCCTCACAGAAGGTCCAGATGACGGCTATGCCCCAGATGGTCGCACTCTTCAACGGTCTCGGCGGCGGCGCGTCGGCCCTGGTCGCCGCCATCGAGCTCTTCAATAAAAAAGCCGGCGCCGTCCCTGTCGATGTTGTGCCAACATCGAGCATCCCCGCCGCCCTCAGCATCCTCATCGGCGGTGTCACCCTCACCGGCAGCGCCATCGCCCTCGCCAAGCTGCAGGGCCTGATCGGTGGCCGGCCGCTGGTCTACCCCCTGCAGAAAACGCTCAACCTGCTGCTGCTGATCGGCGCCGTAGCATCCTGCTGCTGGCTCGTCAGCGAACCGCTGAATCCGCTACCGCTTTATTGCCTGGCCGGCATCGCGGCCATCCTCGGAATCCTCAGCGTGCTGCCGATCGGCGGGGCCGACATGCCCGTGGTCATCTCCCTGCTGAATTCCTATTCCGGCCTCGCCGCCTCGGCCGCCGGCTTCGTCCTCCACAACAACATCCTGATCATCGCCGGCTCCCTGGTCGGCGCCTCCGGCCTGATCCTCACCAGGATCATGTGCAAGGCGATGAACCGCTCGCTTGCCAACGTGCTCTTCGGAGCCTTCGGCAAGGCGCCCGCAGGCGCAGCCAGCGCCCCCGCGACAGCCAGCGGCGGAACAGTCAAGAGCGGCTCGCCCGAAGAGGCCGCCATGATCCTCGACAGCGCCGGCCTGGTGATCATCGTTCCGGGCTACGGAATGGCCGTCGCCCAGGCGCAGCATGCAACGAGAGAGATGGCCGACCTGCTGCAGAAAAATGACTGCGAGGTCAAGTACGCCATCCACCCCGTGGCCGGACGCATGCCTGGCCACATGAACGTATTGCTTGCCGAAGCTGACGTCCCCTACGAACAGCTCTACGACATGGACCAGATCAACTCCGAGTTCGCGCAGGCCGATGTCGCGCTGGTTATCGGAGCCAATGACGTCACCAACCCGGCGGCGAAAACCGACCCGTCGAGCCCTATCTACGGCATGCCGATCCTGGACGTGGAAAACGCCCGTACCGTGATGGTCCTCAAACGCAGCATGAACCCCGGTTTCGCGGGCGTAGACAACGAGCTCTACGGCCGTGACAACACCATGATGATCTTCGGCGACGCCAAGGAAACCGTCACCCGGATCGTTTCGGGTCTCAAGGACCTCTAAAATAGGGCAAACATCCGGCCCCCCTGAGAGGTAGATTGTCGGGTATTGTCAGGCTCGGTTATTTTTTGGAACCTTAGGCCTCAAACGGTGTTTACACTATCTGAACGGGCTGGAGATATCTTTCGAGGCGAAACGGCCTCAACGGAAAATGCTTCCTCAAACCGGCCCTGTTCACCCGTGTCATTCATATAGAAACCAGACCCTCTTTCACTCAAGGAGTTCCAGATGCGTAGATCGTATTTAGCTGTTGTGGCCGCTGTTTTCCTCGCTATTCCGATGGGATTGACGGCCCAGGATCGCAAACAAGGATCCAGGGACAGGAGTCAAGCCAAGGGCAAAGAGAAAGACGGCAGCGCCCGATTTGATGCCGCCAGAAAAGAACTCGCCGAGGCCGTCAAGAGCGGCAAGATCTCCCGGGAAGACGCCGCAAAAAGACGGGCGGCCATAGAGGGACGGTTGAGACTTGGGGAAATGAAGCAGAATCTCCAGAAGCTTGTCAAGGAAGGCAAGCTCTCCCAGGAAGACGCCGACAAAAGATTCGAAGGCGCCGTCAATCGTTACAGAAAAAGCCTGGAGGCCCAGGAATCCAGGAAAGCGCCCCGGGGCAAGGGTGGTCAGAA
>Ga0310345_10004603_pt1 | contig 12483 bp, 23 predicted proteins | sample HC15DNA20500_MG_FD_204667 | JGI IMG/M metagenome (GOLD analysis project Ga0310345, IMG submission 204667) | Marine microbial communities from station ALOHA, North Pacific Subtropical Gyre - HC15-DNA-20-500_MG | ecosystem: Environmental > Aquatic > Marine > Oceanic | place: Pacific Ocean: North... | reverse complement strand
CGATACCAATTCAGGCCCGTCGTGTCGTCGCGCTTGAAACACTCCACGGCATGGCCGTGCTCTCGCAAATCACTCAGTCTCCTCGTATAACTAAGTGCGATCTGAGAGAGTTCGCTGTTGGTCGCCGGTCCTTTCTGGAGCCGCTCGTGGATGGCGGCGCATTGCTTACTGAGACGACGCGTGGCTGGGGCCGACAGGGTCACCCCACGCGGGGTGATTACCTCGTCTTGGCTGAAACCAGACAGAAAAGTAGCTTGTGATAATGGTGGCATCATGCTCTCTCCTTGAAGTCTACGTCGCCGTCTGCCCCCGCCTCTCCTGTTGGGCTCGCGATTAATCGATGCTCCGTCACCGCTCGATGGCACGCGGAGCAGAGCATCAGGCAGTTGCGACGATTAAAGATCTCTTCAGGGGGCCTCCCTCGCAATCGTGCGCGGGACCGAAGCTCATGCATTTCGAGTCGCCCCTCTGTCCCGCCGCAGTGCCGACACCGCAGATCGCGCTGACGGACCTGCTCTCGGATTCGACGAATTACGCGTTTGCGATGCGCCTTTTTTGCGGCTCTCGCCAGCCGATGGCTCCGGGGTTTTGGTAGTAGCATCTCTGCGCCTCCCTGTCTGGGACAGGTCTGGTCGATTTGCGGCACATTGTGTCCCAACCGGGTGGAGGGGAGCGCGGAGAAAGGATAATGGCGGTCCTTTGCCGCGAGTAGCAGCAACGCTCCCCCCCGCCGGGTCAGCCCAGCCGCTTGCGACTGACACGCTGCCGCTCAAGCACGGGGTTGGTGGGTTTACAGTGACACGTCCGTACCCGATACGCCTGATACCCCACACGGTCCACGTCTGAGGGACTCGGTGCTTCAATGAACCCGGTGTCCAGGCAGTGCAAACACGCATAGGTGGGCACACTGGTGGTGGAGAGGCGCGTCTCGATCTTGTCGACCGTGTCAGGCGAGAGGTGCGTGCGGAGCGCCCTCACGAACCCCGCCTGCGCGGCCCGAAACGACGCCTCCTCGGAGCGCTCAAGAGTGCGCGGGGATGGCTGTGCGCGGTTGAGGTCATCGTGGTAACGAGCCAGACCGATGTCATCGGCTAATCGTCGCCACCGTCCGGCGTCGGGCAAGAACGCGCCGGGTTCGTTTCGTAAGCGGATCGCCGCTTCCTCGACGCCCTCGATTGGGGAGTCCGAAAGGGTGCTGAAGTAGGCGTTGAGTTTCACGGCGTCCACCTCGGTGCTTTTTGAGAGCGCCAAGGCGTTGAACGCCGCGACGAAACGCTTCTTCTCCGCCCGCACTAACACGGGGTAGGGGATCAGATCGCTCATGCGTCCTCCTTTAAGAGGTCCTTCGCGGCAATCACCAGACCACGGCTTTGCTTGCTCAGGCGTGGCTCAATGACCGGCCAGTCTATCCAGCGCTGGTTTGTCAGCCAGTTATGGAGGTAGGGGATATATCGACGTGGCGTCAACTCCGCTTCCCAGTAGGCGAGCCAGTGCGTGAGCCCACGCACGAGGTCTTCATAGAGCGTGGTGTTCCCCTCGACGCCCAGCTTCAACCAGCGTTGTTTGGCGCGGTCTTGATACTGCCGATGCGGGTAGCGGTTCCACACAGAGTTGAAGCGCGGCAAGGAGAGGGGCACCACGTCGGAGCCATGGCTCGGCCCACTGATGGTGAAATCTGGGGTGCCCCTCTCCTGTACTGTACTATACCTATTAACGTCTTTATTAACATACCCCTCGATAGCCGCAACCGTGCGGGTAGTGAGTTGCACGTTTTCCCATTGGCTCTGGGGTGTGCCCTCGTGACGTAGCCGCATATCGCCTGACTCGCTAGGGCTGGTGTAACAGAGGGTGTATTGGTTTCGACGGTGTCCGTCCTTGGTGACTTTGATGGCCCCGGCGTCGGCGAGCGCTCTCATGCCACGGTCGATGGAATCCAGGCTGACATGGAGATCCTTGGCGAGGGTGTTGCGCGTCGGGTTCTCCGTCGAATGCACGGTAAGACGCAGGCTCAGGAGGGCGAACAGCCGCAGTGCGGCGTCACCGACACCGGGGTGCAGGACCAGCCACCCCGGTATCACCGTCATTACGCAATCGCTCCTCATCGGCTAACGACCGTCGATTTCACGGCACGCTTACAGCCAGGCACCGCAAACAGCTCACCCTGTTCTCTGGCGAGCCGGTTCAGTGCGGGTTGGTGGGGCCGAATCACCTCAAGTGGGGCAGAGCCGTCTGCCACGGCTGAGACGAGGGCGGCGAGGTCAACAACCTCCGCGCTCACCGTTTCGCGTCGGTGATACCCGTTCGGCGTCACCACGGTGGGGGCTAGCGGGCTGGCTGGAATGCCACTGGCGAGACTCAGCGCCGAGAGGACCTCGGCGTCCTTCGCATCGACCTTGATGTGCTCGTCCTCATACTCCAGGATGGCCGCATTGAGGTTGCTCTCTACCGGCGTTAGTCGTGCGATCTGCGCGTCTTTCGCGGCCGTGAGTCGTTTCCCCGCGATGGTCACCGGCTGGCGAAGGTCAGCAAAGTATTTGGTGATCTTCCGCCGCATCTGCTGGCACAGCGCGAGCTGCGTCAGGGCCGTCTCATAGCCCTCCTGATCCGCGATTGTGAGTGGCGTGTCACTCAGCGCTAGCGTTGTGAGGTGTGTCTCGATGTCGCTCGGGAGGGTGTTGTCGGTTGCCATTGTTTTCTCCTGTGACGGATCGTAGTAATTCGTCCCATTCCAAAAAATCATTCACGTCGTTGTGGATGATAGCTTTGTAGGTCCCCTTTCGCGAGAGTCGCACCTCGAGGCGCTGCACGGTGCGATACGTGGTCGGATGCAGCGCCTGTGTATAGGCGGCGAGCTGGAGTGCGGTGCGGTGCTGGCTTGGTCCCTCGCCGGTCTTGATTTCGCAGACCGTGGCCCCGCGCAGGTCGCCAGCCCGGTCCACCACGCCGTGAAATCCCCCTACCCCTGTGTCGAAGACATATTCGATCTTGTCTGTGTCCCAGCTCGGAGCCATGGCCCATGAAAACCGTTTCCAGGCGTGGCAATATCCGGTCAAGTCCTCCACAGACCTTGGCACCAATTCGAGGGAGACGGGTTGATCCGATCCGCACTCCTCCCCGGAATCGTAGGCAGCGGTCCACGCGTGCACGGCAATCCCCCGCCGCAGTGCAGACTCGGGGATGGGGTAGCCGGCGGGAAGCCCTTTGTTGAGCACGCGGCCCACCGACCACGCGCTCATCCATCCCCCCAGAGGCTTAAAAGGGGACATCGTCCACAGTAATATCGGGAGGAGCCTCGGTCACCACAGGGCGAGCCGGTGGAACGTCACAGCCCTTGATGTTGAGGTACTCGCCTCTTGCCTCAATCCTGAGGCGACACGGGGTCTTACTGGTGTAGGACTCTGAGACCGCCGTTCCCACCTCCTCCATATCCCAGGCGGCAACGGACGCCTTTCTGTTGTCGTGCAGGGTGACCAACAGAAATTCGCCCTTGGAGGACTGTTTGCGCTCCACCGCCTTGATGATGTACAGGCCCTCTGCTGGCGGGTCCGTCTCAGTGGCGACTGCCCGCTCCACAGGCGCGGAGTAGCGTGTATTCTCGGCGTCGGAGTATTCGCCGGTATCCCCAACGGCCGGGATGAGCATGAGCTTGTAGAGCAGGTATTTTAGCCCGTTTGTGAGGGCCTTATTGATCCCCTTGTCGGCGGCGTCGGACCCTTCGGCGTACCACGGGATATGCAGGGACTCCCCGCTCGCGCCGTCGATCAGTTGGAAGTCCATTTTGAGCGTAACGAGCGAGCCCGTGCGCTCCAGGCCGGTGACCGCCGGAATGATCCACAGGCCTTCTTCGGCGAGCAACCCCCGTGCGGCGGACGTCAGCTCGGCCTCCCTCACATAGGCATACTTATGGTGTGAGTTATATCCTTTTTTCTCGACGCTCTCTATTTTGAGAGCCACTCGACAGAGCTTTGTGACGATACTATCAGCGGATTTAGGCGCAGGTTTTGGTGTAGTTGCCATGGTTTCTCCCCTTTACAGTGAGTAGACATTGATTGTATCACCTGTAGTGGCAGTCGTGAAATCTATTATGCTCCCCCCCCTCGAGCCATGTCAGTGTATGGGTAGGTGGGCGTGTGTGACTCTCGTTTTTGTGTTCGGATACAAAATTAGTGGACCGACTGCGGCGTGTCCGTATCCTCTCGCACGTCGCTGGGATCGACCGTGAGCCCCACGCAGTTGAGTAGCCCCGTCGCGACGTCGATATGGATGGCGTTGTGCCCCTCCTCGTCGAAATTGCAGCGTATCGCGCTCGACAGAAACGCGGTCGCCGCGTTGATCGCAATCTCTGGCTCGATTTGGTGGTCTTCAGCGTGCGCTCTCATAACCTCCATGAATCTGAGCATCCCGTCGAGCTGGTGGAGAGTGATCCCAAGGTCCGCAGCGGCATCCTTGCGCTCCTCCTCCGGTGAATTGCAGCGCACGTGTGTTGTCAGTCGCATATGCTCCTCCGTTAAAGGGCTTGGAGATGATCATGGGAGTCCTCACGGATCAGTCTCAGTCCCAGCTGGCTGGCCCGTTTGCGAGCCTCGGCGACCCCCGGCTCAGGGCACGGACTATAGACCACGTCCGCAGCGAGCCACAGGCAGTGCTGGCTATTTTTGACGCCACCCACTTTGTCATTGCGCTCTTGGCTACGACCGTAGCTCGTCACGCTCGCCCGAGACCAGCCGCAGTAGGCGATTAGAGCGCTGCTGAATTCACTCGGTGTCATTCATCCTCCAGGCTGTATGTGGTTAAGGGCTCCGTCGCGGCGAGCCTGAGCCGTTCGGCCGGCAGATCGCGTGGTGCCCGTGAGCGGCACGAGATCGAGCACCATAGTCGATTTGTGTATAGCACAACGCCGCATCCCGGTGCGCGGCAACGCGGGAGGTCGGCGATCACTTGCGCTGCCTCCTCCCTTGCCTCCTCCCCGTTGCCCACCGAGATTGCGAGCCTCACGAGTCTACGTATGAGATGCCGGTTCATGGTCAGCCTCATCCGGCCACTGCACTCGTCGTTCCCCGCTGCGCTCGTCCATGGGCTCGTCGCCCCGCGCCTCATAGCCAGAATAGTCGATCCCTAGCCGGTAGGTCTCCAGCGCGGATTGCAGGGCGTGCAGGAAGGCGGCCTTGAGCGTATTACTTCGGCCCTGTGCGTGGCGGGAGGACCGGTCGACATGTCGAATCAACTCCACGAGAACCTCGTCTGGTTGTCGATCAATCCCCGCGCATAGATCATCGATCAAATGGTAGAGGGGCTCCTCACGCTTTCGGATGGCGGTTCGCGACCGCGTTGCATTCCCGTTCGGCATTGATCTCCTCATCGTCTATCTCGTATCCACACACACACTGGTGGGTGGTGAGCGGCGCGTCACACCAAGGGCACTCCGGGGGGTCAGGCGGAGGGTCAAGATGGTAGTCAGGCAACGACGGTATACTCGGCATAGGGGTTCCTACAGCCAGTGTTTCTCCACAAAGCGCAGAATCCTGAGCGCTTCCCGCGCCTCATCTATCGCGAGGGCGACGTGGTCGTGCTCCAGGAGTCGGATGATGAATTGCAACTCCTTCGCCGCTTCTGCCACGTAGACCCGCCGCCGCTCCGGTGCGATATCGGTCTCCATTACGCCTCCGTTCGTGTGCTTGTGGTACCACCGGTTATCGTGGTACCGGCCGTGGTACCACCGGTTATCGTTATGCGTCGATCCAGTCCTGCGCCATCCGTTCGGCGTCGGCGGGTGAGAAGCCGAACTCACCCATGAGCCAGTCCGAGATTCGCTTGTGGTCGTCCTCGGTAAGGCACTCCTCGTCGCCCCCGTACGCCTGATACAACAGGTCGGCGTCGGCGTCCGTTGGTGCTCTGATGGACCAAGACGAGACGCGATTGCCACGGCTATCGGTGTCCGGGGCTCCGTCCGCTGCCACGGTGTACCCGCCGTCGCTCCAGCTATTCCCGACAAATTCGCCGCCGCCGCCGCCGACATGCGTCCAGGCCTCAAAGATCCGCATTGCGTCGTCCTCTCTATTGTCGTGGTACCGGCCTATACGCCAGCCAACCGCCACGTGCCGTATCGCCCTGCTCGGCGGATTCAGGCGTGACTACTTCGTATGTTGCGTAGACCTCAAACATTAATCGTCTCCAGCGTGAGTGATACCAGCCAGTCTCGACCGGCCGGCACCACTTGGACGTTCGCCCACTACACGATAGCGGTCGTGGGATTGCTTACGATAATATGTCCATGAAAAGAAGTTCAGCTGCACCGTAGACCGTTGGTGTGCCGCATGATTCGCAGTGATACTCCCTCGCGTCAGGCTCGCACCCGTCCCGCTCGTCTCCACAAACAACGCAGAAGCCAGGGTCAGTGAGATCCATGCCGGTTAGTGCCGCATCAGAGATGTGGACGCGTGTGCCGTTTTTTGTCGTAAGGGTCATCCTATCGCCTCCCATGGTGCGGGTTGCCATCTATCGCTTGGGCAGTCCATCAGGTTGAAACGCGACCGTGAGTTTTCGTGCTCTCATGACGTCTGGTTGCATGCAGAGGTTGCACGTCTCGCAGGTTACGCCGCTATCCCTAAATTGAGCCGGACATGGGACCACCGTTTCAGTGCCCACTTGGTAGGCTTTTCTGGAGGGGTGTCGATCTGGGACCGAGATCACGGCGGCATACCCCCGGGCGCGGGCTTTTTTGATCTCGGTTGCGCTATGTGTACTCGCCATGACGCGAGCGCCCCTCCACGACGTGATCGGGATTCTTGACCATGCATGCGTATAGGTCCACGCGACGCGCCCGGATCTCCGCTCATATCGCTGCATCGCGGAGCCCGTGATACTGGCAGCGCGACGGGTACGGCTATCACCGACAACGTGCACGCGGAGTTTACGCCCGCCCGGTAGGCGATCAATTGCAGCCGCTTCCAGCCGTGCGATCACATCCGGCCGCGTCTCAGACGCAGAATTCAGGCGACGCGTTGTCATAGGTTGCATGCCTCCGGTTTCGGCGTAGCAACCCGCGCGGAGAAACGGGCAGTCCTTCGGGCAGCTGGCTTGCGAGACTGATGTGGTCGAAACAGGGCCGGTCTTGTGGTTCCCGCTCCGAGCCGTGGCGACCACAGGCGACCGCCAAATATCGCCTGGTTTCCAGCGCTGTGCGGTTTTAGTATTAGCCATTATTTTTACTCTCTTTCTTGACCGTGTATTGGCTGCGGAGTTTGGCGACTGCTGCCGCGTCATTGCTGGCGGTCAGGATGACCGCCTCATGGTCACCGCCCGTGGTGCCGTGATAGGCATCTCTGGCACACGCGACCATGTACCATCCAGTTCGACAGTATTGGAGAGTGACTCGCGTCACGATGCGCCCATATTTGTACGCGGTCGCGACCGGATCACCAGACGTGTACTCGCAGCGCATGCCAACCGCGTCCCTTTTTGTAAGGCCTAGCCGTGTCCGCGACCTATCCGCTAGTCCCGCGATCCCGAGAATCTCGGTGGCGAGCGTGTATGTGTGTGTACGTGCGGTCCCGTTGACCGCGCTGAGAGCCGTCTGTATTTTTGCTGGATTCTTGATGTTGATCTTCATAGGGTTACTCCTCCGCCGTATGATGGCGAAGGCCGCAAACGTGCGGCCTTCACCTTGCCCTTTGAGAGTCTAGTAGACTAGTCGCAGTCGGAACGTCACCGCCATTGGTTGCTCGCCTTCGTGCTGTATATAGCTGACGGTACCGAGGTACCGGAACGGGCCTTTACTGGACCGCTCCCAAAGGTGTACGGCCTTTGCGCCGGGCTCTCCGGCCGAGAGGATCTCCTGCCCCTTCTTGCCACTAGACTGACATTTATTTTGGGAGATCCAGCGGTAGATCTCTCCGTCTCTCCCTTGCTGCGTATAGCTCCCATCAAGTGTGACAAATAGCACAACGTCACTCTCCAGTGAGACGTGCCCGCAGTTCCAGTTGCCCGGCCTATACTCGACCCCATAATGAGCTGGTACATCAGCGCGTTTCTCAATGCGGCCGGGACGCAGCGGAGTAGGTACCGCCTGTAGATACACACTCATTTCGTTACCCCGGCTTCATACGCAATGGGATTAGTCCCGTCTACACCCACGGTCACACGACGACCATTAATAAGGATGGTCATATCGACGCCCTGACGGCTATCGTCGATGTTTCCACCCAGCGCGAGCCGGAGCCGGCGACCGGCTCAATCAGCCAACGATCAACGCCCCAGACGACCTTGTGGTCCACGACCGTCCAGTAGATGCTGACGCCGTGCTCGCACGTCGCTACGGGTTTCCCCAAATATGCAGCTGCCTCTTTCAGTGTCATCGTGCCATCCTCCAAGATGACGACTAACCCGCTGGGTCAGTCTTCCAACCCTCCATGGGCTGGTCGTAACTCGTCTCCGAGCTACTCACTGTATGGTATCACACCCTAGCAATAATTCAAGCCTTTTCCTGTCTTTTTCCATGGGCCGGCGATAATAGGTCAACCGCCCTAGCCACTTGGTCAACCAACCTGGTTCTTTCGGGCAATCGACCCATGCGCTCGGGCAGAGCCCCGCATCCTTCGGTCACCCGCCCGCATGCGGTCAAACGCCAGAGGGTCTCGGTCACCTGACCCAGGTTTTCGGTCACTTGACCTACTCGGCTTTCGGTCGAATGCCCTAATCGGGAAACCGGCCGGGCCGCTGCGGGAGGGGGGGGAGGGGGGTAAAAGTAAATATATATAGAGCTATAAGCCCCATCCACAAAGCGGAGCCTCTTCGAGAGTAGAAACTGTTTATGATAGACTGTGATGATGGAACGGACGGTAGGGGTGGAGGAGAGTGAGGACCGGGCCTTTGCGGCGTTGTTGCAGGAGGCGCGGGCGGCGGCGGGGCTGACGATTCGAGAGGTTGCGGAGCGGCTGGGGATTTCGGTGGGCGGGGTCTCGCAGTATTTGTATCGGCGGCGGGGCGTGGGGGGGACGAGTTCGGTGCGGTGGTTCGTGCGGTATATGGAGGCCTGCGGGTGCGATGTCGTGGTGACGAAAAGGGGGCGGGATGACCGACGCAGTCGTGCGGCGTTTGGACGACCGGGAGGCGCGGGAGTTCGCGGTGATGCTGTTATCGGGAGCGCCGATACCGGACATCGTGCCGTATTTCTGGGCGATGGCGGTGGACGACGAGACGCTCCTGGCCTGCGAGACGTGGTGGCCCCGGCAGGAGGCCGTCGTGAGCGCGGTGGAGGCGCTGACGGGTGGGGAGCCGTGGCACCGGATGAGCGACGAGGCCCGACTGGACCTCGCCTTGACGAAGCACTACAACGAGCTGGCCTACGTCCTCTGGACGACGAATTACGCGGAGTGCACCGGGGCGGCGAAGACCAAGGCGGACACCTGTCGCGCCGCCATCGAGGCGAAGGTGGCGGGGATGGCCGGGAAGGAGAGCCCCTTGGCGCGGTTCTACCACGACTTACTGACCCGGTATGACGCGGAGGGGACGGTGGCCCAGTGAAGGACCCCGTAGACCGTCCGGTCGAGGAGACCGCCGCGCCCGGACAGGCATTCTCGGTCGTCGAGGAGTATGAATGGGCGACCGACCCTCGCAACCCCGCCTATCGCACGGCCCAGGCGTTTGCCATCCTCGAAGCGGCTCTTGCGCACCAACAGGCGCCCTACGTGGACCTCGCCCCCGACCCTCCCGCGCCGCTCCCGGACGTCCTCCCGCGTCACCAAGTCGCGTTGATCGCCAGCGCGGTCGAGTGTCCCCAGGTCTCGCGTCCGGCACTCCACCCGCCGCACGAGTATGATGCCACCGCCGTGGGGATCATCCATCGACGGCGGGCGGGCCATCGACCGGCGGATCTCGAGGCCATCGAGTTTGCCGTCTACTCGGCCGAGCCGGACTTCGTGACCGTCTGCACGCGGAAGCACGACGCACACTGGCGCGATGCCCGCGCCGAGTACCTCCTCCAGTTGTTGCCATGACCCCTCGTCAGGCATCCGTCGCCGAAAAACAGACGTGAGGATTGGATGTTCTGGCTCGCACTGCTCTTTCTTGGGACGCTGGTGGTGGGGGTGTGGGTGCTGGGTGCGTATTTCCCGACACCCTGAGTAGAAGGGGGGACCCTCGATGCCAGTCACCGCCGTACCTGTTCCCCTCCGCGACCGGTTAATGACGGAGTTCCGGGGCTTTCTCTGTCGCCAGATGGGCTTTGTCCCCTTTGTGCATCAGGCCGCGTGGTGGGCGACCACCGATGGCTATGAATTAACGGACGTGTCGGTCCCCGAAGGCACGCCCCACGCCGTCTATGCGCGATCTCCCGATGGCACCTGCGACTGGTTCGCCCAGACCCCCCGGGTCCAGGGACGGGCGCGGGTCGTGGCGGAGTTAGGGGCGTATAAATCCGGGAAGTCGGCCGGGGCCGGTCTCTGGGCGGCGGCGTTCGGGTCCGTGCCCCATGCGCGGGTCTATCTGGTCGGGAACGAATACGACATGTGCGCCCCGGAGTTCGAGTACCTCCTCGAAGCCCTCTGCTCCGAGCGCGGCCTGAATCAGACGCCGACCTCGCTGCAAAATCGCCCGAAAGATGGACGCCTCTGGCTGGAACTCGAAAATGGAGCGCGGTTCGAGGCCCGCAGCTGGGAACGGGCGGAATCCCTGAAGGGGAAAGAGGTGGACGCCTATATCTACTGCGAGGCGTATCAACTCCCCGGCATCGAATGCTATACCTCCGTCTCCCAGAACCTCCGGGTGCGAAAAGGCTATGCCGTCTTCCCCACCACCCCCGACCGTCCGTGGGTGGGCGTGTTTCACGAGCACGGCCATGACCATGCCGACTTCCCGGACTGGGTCTGTAAATGCGCCATCCCCGCCACGGTCAATCCCTACAGCTTCGACCAGACGGCCATGGACCGGGACCGGACCCTGCTCACGCGGGAGAAGTTCTCCATCGCCTATTTTGGGAAGCTGGGGGATTTCGTCGGACGCGTCTATAACTATCAGCGCGGCGACCGGCAAATCACGGTCGAGACCCATCCCGCCCTCTGTGCGGCCGACCCGGTGACCCGTGAGTCGCTCCGACCGGACCCGGAATGGACCGTCGTCCTGGGGGCGGATACCGGCACGTATTGCGCGGCCGTGGTGATGGCCGTCTCCCCCGCCGGGCAGGCCTTCGTGCTCGATGAGGTGACGAATTACCGGTATGTCGCCCATACCCCGGAACTCGACCCGAGCGGCTCGATTCTGCGCTGGGTGCGGGAGGTGCAGGCGATGGCCCGCCGCTGGAAGACCCGTCCCGTGGCCTGGGTGGACGCGAACTCGCAATTCAAGGCCGAATGCGCCCATCACGGACTCCATCTCATGGCGAACCACCGGGGCCGCGAAGTCCGCACCGAAGCCGCCCGTCAATACTTCCAGCATGAGCAAATCTGGATGGCCCCGTGGCTGCAAATCCTGCCCTATGAACTCGAACACGCCCAGTGGCCCGAGAAAACCAGCAGTGCCGGGAAATACGAGCGCCTGAAAGACTCGGACCATGCGCTGGACTGCATCGAACACATCCTCTCGCGGCATCCCCGTGGCCGGGTGGCCGAACCGCCGCCCAGTCTCCCGGCCCTCTACCAGATCCAACCCCTGGGCGAGCCGCTGCGGCGGGCCAAGCGGTCCCCGCCCGACAGCCATCTAGGAGCCGAGTAATGTCCGATGATCGTCTTGCCGCGCTGGAGGCGAAGCTCGCCTTCGTCTTCCAGATTATTGCCCTGACCCAGACTCGCCCCGATGGCACCCGCATCACCAAACCGTTGGGGGCGGTGTTCGAGGAGGCCCACACCCATGCTGATACAGCTCCGTCACCGCCTGCGGCAGTGGCTCTGCCCCACATCGACCCCCCCGTCGCGTGAGGCGGCTATCCTGGCCCGACTTGAATTCCGGGTCAAAACCGTAGAAGATGAGATCCGTGATCTCCGCGACACCCCCGCCCCGTCGCCACACGGGGTGGACATGGATGCCCATCTAGGAGCCAATTAATGCCCGTCGTTGATGGTCAAAAATTCCCCTATACAGCTGACGGGAAGGCCGATGCGGCCAAAGCCCGACGACGGAAAACCTCCTCCGACCCGACCCATCGACCCGAGTTGGAAGGCCCCTCGAAGGCGAGACGCTGCCCGCCCGCTCCGCCCCGTCCTCCGACCCAGGGGGCACCCCTCGCGCCCGGTCGGATGCCGTTGCCGCGAGCACCGGGCGGCCTGCCTCCGGGGATGCGCCCGCCAGGACCGCCAGGGATGCCACCGCCAGGGATGCGCCCGCCGGGACCCCCCGGCATGGCGGGTCCTCCCCGTCCGCCGATCCCGGGCATGGGGTCCCCTGTTCCGTCAGGACCGATGGCGGCTCCGCAGGCCGCTCCGTCCCCCGCGATTCAGCAGCTCCTGAATCAGCTGCGACGACGGCAACCCCCGCAATAGCGCGAGGCCGCGA
>Ga0310345_10004601_pt1 | contig 12484 bp, 12 predicted proteins | sample HC15DNA20500_MG_FD_204667 | JGI IMG/M metagenome (GOLD analysis project Ga0310345, IMG submission 204667) | Marine microbial communities from station ALOHA, North Pacific Subtropical Gyre - HC15-DNA-20-500_MG | ecosystem: Environmental > Aquatic > Marine > Oceanic | place: Pacific Ocean: North... | reverse complement strand
GGTGTGCAGTTACCATGTATTCATCCCATACCTCAGCAACTTTCTTTACATTGTCACTCGCTGTGGCATCAGGTATCTTTGTTATTATAACTTGGTCTCTGAACGATGTCATTCTTTTCTGATCTGTACCAACTGGTTTCAAATGATCAAGGGTACCACCTTGTTTTTGAAAGCAATCGTAGTCACTACAGATAGCTTTAGGATTTTTCTGGTAGTAAATCTCATCACTTACTCTCCACTCCTCCCCACATAGTTTACACATTCCGTCATACTTTGCAGATATTTTTGTTCCCATAAAAATCTTATATATTACGCCATATATAACCTTTTATGCTACACAATAAAAAAAGATCAACAGCCAGTCATTCTGATGATTATAAAACCCCAAGAGATTTATTTTTGTATTTATGTGTGACGTATGATGTAGAGCCAAAACTAGATGTTTGTGCTAATAAAAGAAACAGGCAGTGTATTAGATATATGGACGAAGAAACCAATTCGTTGAAAAAGGATTGGGGATGGGATGTGTGGTGTAACCCACCACATAGTCAAACTGGTGTGTTTGTAGAAAAAGCTTACGAACAGTGGAAAAAGAATAACATAAATATCATCATGCTTATTCCTGCTAATTCTATATCATCTAATTATTGGCACGAGTTTATAGAAGGCAATGCAGAGTATCACCCTGTTCGTGGTAGGGTGCAGTTTCTTGTTCCTAATGATGTTGGTGTATATATAACATCAGAGTTCATGAGTAGAAATGCATATATGTGTGTGATTTTTCGTAAAAATTAAATACCATTTTTCTGAATTATGTGTATGGTATCAAAGGTAATGATAGTCTCGATAGTATTTTTAGTATCAATAGTATGGTTCAGTTGTTTATATATGGCTAACGCAGATGTATATAAAACATTAGGTGTGAGTCATAATGGTGTTCCACTTACCTGTATTTTTGAACCAGACCCCAAGTTTACACATGACCAATCTAAGATTATGGATGTAAGTGAGACTGCTATAAATAATTGGGAGACAGCGTTGTATGAACATTCGCCTAACGGGTATTGGGAATTGAGAACTATTAATATTCCATTTGAACTCCATGATAATAAAACTACAAACGATTTTCGTATGTGTAATATATTAATATCATTTGAATATATGAACTCTGAAACATCAGCCTTAGGCTTTACACATATAGATTTCTCAAAATCATACCATAAATATATGCATATTGTTTTATATTTAAACTCGTATAAGGATTTAAATATGCCAAAGATTACAATAACTTTTGGAGAGAGTGGTAGCACAATAGAAGTAGATGCAGATGTAAAAGAGTTTCCTATAGAGACAGTCCAGAATATCATATCACATGAATTTGGTCATGCTTTAGGGGCAGGTCATTACACAATAACAACACCACCTATGGTAAAAAAACCTTGGATTAACACATCGATAATGTACTATGCATTAGACCCAAGTGACACCGAACTGATGATTCCAAAATATGTAGATGTAAAAATGATAGAATTGATATATGGTAGTGATGGATTTGGTGGTAAAGTGCCATTAAAACCACCAAGAATAAATTATTATGAGCTTGGCGATGTTGATATCTGTACATATAAATGTGGTAAATAATTTATAAACATTTATATATGACAGTGACCAGACTAGGTTATGGCAAGAAGAAAAATATCAAACACACACACAACGATTTGTATTACGTGGGAAGACAAGGAAAATTTTAGAAGATTTGCCAAGTTTATAAAGAAAACAAAAACAGGGGATTTGTATGAAAGTGATACAATTTTATTCCACAGAGTGTTAGAAGAGTTTGAGAAGAATAATACTGGCAGTGAAAAACCAAACACCACATACCCATCAAAAATTTAATCTTTTTTCTTTTTTTCTGTAAACTTTTTACGACAATTTTGAGAACAATATATCCTTTGCCTGCCTTTATATCTCCAAGGTAGTGTGGCACCACACTCTACGCAGTAGAATGTGTCGTCCTTCCTCATATAAGTGTTTCGATCGTTTTAGTATTTAAGTGTTTATATCTTCCATATCAAATTTAATATCAGATACTATATTCTGAATAGCTTTTTCTCTCAGTAGTTGATTAACATCAACAAACCTATCCCCATATATTATTCTTTGTAGTTGTTGTAGTGTTAGGTTGTATGTATTATTATCAGCCCAGATGAGTATGGCTCTTTGTGCATACCAGTGACTGTGTGCATCTTCTATCGCATGGTACCTCTCTCTTATCTCTCTTTCCATAACCTTCCATGCTTCAGAGTCTTCATCAATCATTTTGGTTCTCCTGTTATATTTTCAAACTCATTACTATGTAATTTTCTCTCATCAGTTTCATCTTTCGCTAAAAATTTGGGATCAAGCCCCATTGGTTTTCCAGTCATTGCATCAGTAATCATATAATCATTCATTTTTCCAAGACCTAAAGTTTTATCCCAAATAGCATTACGTAGCCAGTCTATAACGTCAGTATCATATCTGCTCATCTGCACAAAATATCTCTCCACTCCATTTTTATCTTTCTCTATTTTAAAATTAGGACTCGTAGAACCATATGGAAATCCTTCATGAGAGGCTGCCATGCGTTCACGGTTCTCGGCGAGAATATTGGATGTCTGGGATATAGGCTTATTAAATCTATCTACCTGTCTTTTTTTATATGCTATTATTCTATCTTCTGGTTGGTCTACTGGTATACCAGCATCCCAATATAATCTTGGTACAGTCATATGTTTGTTCTGTGCTCCCTCATCATCTGGAAATCCAAAACTCATAGTAATTGTAGAAAAATCAGAATTATTAACTGTCTTCACATCTATTTTTATTCTAGGAACATCCACCTCAAAACCTTCTGATATTTGCTCAGTGGCAACATCTAAACCATACCCTCGTTTTTTTATCGCATTTTGTATCTGTTTTGCTGTTGAAGCCAGTTGTTGGTGCATTGCATTCTCATCTCCTGTACGCATATTAAACGAGAATACCACAGTATCTCTTTTACTCCTCTTAAATTTTGGTGCTCTTCCATGTTTTAACATGAACTTTGAAACCTTAATTAGTCTAGCCAATTTAAAATTCTTTCTTAATTGTGTGTCTCTTTCACTATCTGAGAAAGCAGCACCTAGATTACGGTTAGGGTCTATTTCATCTGGCAACACGAACATAGTTTCGAACTTTCTATCACTCTCTCCTAGTTTTGAATAAGGTTTAAAGTTAGCAAAGTATTTAAGAACATCTGTAAATGATCCCAGTCTGGCTATTAAAAGTTCGGAAGCATATCCAGAGAATCCTCTCTCTTTACCAGAAGAATCATATGCATTTATTTCTTGTAGGAAGTTTTTTAACAGACGTACTTGTTCTTCTTTTCCTTTTATCAATGGTGTTACTTCTTTCGTATGCATTATAGACCTATCATTACCTGTCTTCATACCATCTATTATACGTTTACCAGTAGAGTTGCCTTTGTCATCCTTTTCCATGTCACCATTTCTACCTCTTGCTATCTGTTCTTTTGTAACATGACTCACACCAAGAAACTGAACTTCTATTGGTTTTGCCGTACCAAATTCTCCTCGCTCTACAACAGTTTGAACATATCCCTCAGGATATTTATGTGAAAATTTTATTCCATCATCGGTCTGACCCTGAACGCCATATTTTTCTGTGTATGGTGGCAGACTTCCTGATGCAGTAGTCTGTAGTGGTTTTAAAACAGACTTGCCTAATTCCAATACATAATGTTCTATCTCTTGTTGTGGAACATTATATTCAAACTCAATGAATATATCAAGGTCAGAAAAACCTGATAGGTTTGTATTTTTTCCAGTAGAACCACCCAAGAATATTGATCTGACTTTTTCTTTCCCTTTTTTGAATATAGTTCCATGTTCTATTTTTTTCCACAATTCCTTTTCTATCATGTCAAAAGTTCTCATTGTATTAGCAGTGTCTTTTTCTGTCGGCGTTATTTTTTCTATTGTTGTCGACATATAATGGTCGATTTTTTTCTCAGCGTTTTGTGTATATGTTGTATCTGCATCTCTTCCCAAATGAATATCTGCTGAAGTTTTGTATTCTGTCTCTCGTCTTCCATCACGTTCGTTATCAATAAGAGGATTAAATGATGATTTATATCTTTCAAACTTATATCTGATTTTAGGAGGGGTTTGATATTCAGATAACCCAGAAGTTTTTCTTACTGCCATCTCTGCTTTATCCAATATTGTTGTTGTTGTTTCTATAAGATCACTGTATGGAACTTTTGCTTCTCCTTTCTCTCCACCAGTTAAAAAATTTAGGATTGTTTTTCTATTATTCCAACCACTACCAGATTCAGAATAAAATTTCTTGAATTTTTTTGCTTCAGCTTTCATTCCAATTTTATCGAAGATACTTAGCAAATTATTGTAGCTTCCCATATCAACAATCGCACCCTCTATGGCATTTATTATCGCTGTATTGATTGGGAATCTAGCTTCTAACTCATTCATTGCATTTGCAGGCATCTTCGAATCCAATGTTTCTATTCCCCTTACATTATCATCGGGTGATTCCCCCAACATCTTAACAGGATATAAAGTATATTCAACTGGTTTTATCCTAGCATTACCTTTCATTAATTTATGTGCTTCTGCAATTAATGCTCCCATACTAAACTCTACTGTCACACCACCATTAGCATGAAATGGTTGTAATTCATCCATAGCAGAATGTGGGGATAGGCTTAGAGAGATAAAAGGAAAGATTCCTCTACCTGCTCTTCCACGCTTCTTTGGTTTTATAAGTTTCTTATATTCTACAATTCTCTGAAATTCTTCGTATGGCATTGACCTCCATCCTATTCTATAGAATCCCATATTAAACTTCTGCCTCTGTTTCTCATTGAATAATTGTATATCCTTTTCTGCTTTTTCCATTGCATTTTTTATCGAAGAATTCATATAAAGTAATCTGTTAAACTTATCAAATGCTCTATCCCATTTCGCTTCGTCTTCTTTATTATTAATAGCATAATTCAAATCACGGAGATCTATTTTAGTAAATACGTTTGACTCATCATTAGGTTTATCCCAATTACGATCTATGATTATTCCTGTATCAATGTCTACACCAGATGGTGTATCTCTGGGGTCATAAGGCGAAACAGATTCTTTTAATGTTTCGAAAAATGGTTGAATAACATTGTCTAATTTATACCCACTTCGTATTCCACCTAGTCTATTGACTTCACGTTGAACATCTTCTATCCGTCTTAGAAACATAACTTCCTCAATGTTCGCCTGTTTTCTAGCTATTGAGTCTTTTGCAGCTTCTGAAATTAAACCAGTATTTATATCTTCGTCAAATCCAACCAGCAGCTCATCTCTCTCTACTGGCTCACCTTCTGTATGCCAATAATGATCCATTTCCCCCTCTCCAAAAAATGCTTGGTTTGTTCTATCCCACCCATTTCCATAAAACACCCTTAACAAATCTGGGTGTTCTTCTAATTGCTCCAGAGTTGTTGGCAAATCATTATTTGTACCACGTTCATCCCATACGCTTAAACCATCACGGCGATGCTCATAGTCAGCAAGTATTTGTGTATATCCATATGTGGATTGGGGGTTTTGAAATAATGATATTGCTACAGGTATATTTGTTATTCCCTCAAGCCTAGCTGCCTCTGCCCTATGTCTACCTTGATGAGCATGAAGAGTTTTGTCAATCACGTTAATTTCTAGATTTACTACAGACATGATATCCCCATTTCTGATTCTTTCTCTAAAGTAATCTACAGTTATTTTATCATCTCCCCGTGTAAAGTCGAGGGGAGGTTGTATGTGTAAATCCTGAAATGCTTTTAAGGGCATATTAATAAATCTCACACTACGATTAGCAGCAGATGTAAAATCATAACCCATCTCGTTACCTAAATGTCTGCCACCTATACCATGTTCTGAATTTATATTATCTAAAACATTACTTAATAACTTCTGGTTAACAAATTGTTCTTCTTGTGGATTAATATCCATCTCCTTTAATTTGTCCTCTACAACGGCATTGAGTTTTGGATACAGATTTGTTATTTCTCCCCCACTTTCAGCACCTTCTAAGGTCTGTGCTTCATATCCTTGTTTAAAATCATCAGTTAATTTATTTATTTCTTCTTTAGTATATGTATCCAATATGGTTGACACTATATGTTTTCTCATATCAGTTACTGGGTGTCTATATTGTGTCATTGGCAAATCTATATTGTAACTATTCCTTGTGCCTTCCTTATTAAGAAATGGTTTCAATTCATTCCAAAATAATCCTAATGTTCCTTCTATTGCTCTTACTGTAGTTTCTTTCTCAATTTCATATTCTTCTATATTTATTTCACTTTTTTCCTGTTTCAACTGAGCTAGTAATCCCCTACCAGCTTCAGAGTCGTCAAACTGAGCACCGAGATCAATAATAAATTCATCTTCAAGTCTCCCTCCGATAACTTCACCAGTTATTGGTATTTCAGGTATACCTGTTCTTTGTCTTCTTCTCATAAACTTGGTTGGAACGTTTTCTACTGTTGGCTGTCTCTCTACTGCTGCTCTTCCTAACTCTTCAAGTGTTGTTCTCGGTGTGTTCTGTATCTGTTCTGAGGTTTGTGTCCAACCCCTGATTGCCAGTTGCTCCATAAAAGGTAATTCGCTTTCTTCCTTATAATAATCTGTTTTTATAAATTGATCTTTTTTTGGTGGTAATGACCAAACTTTATCAGTTCTTAATATATGGTCATATAGTGATTTATTTTCAGCCACACCGACAGTACTATCAGTTTCCATTCTACTAAAAGGATCATTTCTTATAACATCAGCCTTATTTTCATGGTGTATTATGAATAAATCGGTTTGTATTGTGTCAGATGGTATACTCATTAAATCTGCCATAAAGTTTGCACCACCAATCTTTTCAAAGTCGGCTGTTCTGTTCTCTTTCTCTGCTGTTTCTAATTCATTCCAGTATAGTTCTGATATTTTTTGTTGAGTTTTTTCATCTTCTGCACCCAGACCTTCTACACTTGGATCAAGTCTTCTGGCTTCTTCGGGAGTAACTCCTTTTGCAGGCTTGACTTCTGGTTTCTTGGCTGGAACATCTTCTTCCATTTTTCCTTCGAATGGTTTCTTTTTCTTTTGTGGTTCCTCATCTGTTTCCCAACCCTGTCTTCTTATCCTACCTACTGCTTCTTGTGCATCCTCATCTACATCTTTTAATGGTGGTACTGTTTTTGGGTCAGGGGTATCTCCCTCTTCAGTAATATCGTCTTTCTTCAGTTCTTTTTTTTTACTAATGTAGACATTCTAACTCAAATCCGAATCTTTTCTACCCTTATCTGGATGTGGTGGAACATCGGCAACATCGTGACGAGGACTATCTCCACCCCGTCTTTCTCCTTTATTTCCTGCTCCAACTTGTGTGTCGCCTAACAATGAACCAAGTTCTGGGTCGGGGGCTCTATGTATTTTACCATCTTCAGTATGAACTTCTGCACCCTGATCAAGGGCACCATACTCAGCAAATTTTTTATCCATATTGTGAAGTGTTACATGACCATGCCAATTCTTTAGATCAAAATGTTTTATGTCTCCTATGTGTTTACCTTCAAACATATACTTTCCTGATATTCCAGTTCTCAACGATTCAACTACAGGGTCATCCTCTTCTTTAGTAACATATCTTATACCCCAACTATTAACATTCCATACTGGAATTCCTTTCTTAATCTGGTCTCTACCTGATATCTTTCTACCTGTGAGAGTTTCTTCTGGTGTTATTGGTGTATCATAAGCATTGTAAACTGGGTTAAAAGCACCACCCTCACTGGTGTTTATGGCACCTGTTTGACCGTCTTCACCTTTTTTTTTATTCTGTCTCTTTCCACCGTAAATTTTTCTAAACTGTTCTGATTTTTCTTTTTTATCTTGTTTTACTTCGTGTGGTTCTATCTTTTGTTTCTTACCTGTCTCTTTTACTTCGTTAGCATGATGTTCTTTTGAATCTGCTCTTGGTAATGATGCAATATCTTCTAATGAAAGATGTGGTCTCTCTTCATAACCTGTTTCTTCTGAGACATCTAATGGTGTATCAGTATTTACTACTATCTCTGCCGTGCTTCCTACGTTACCATACTTCCCTTCTTCTACGTCTGACTTTAATTCTAATATTGATTTTAATGTATCATCTATACTTTTCTTACGTTTTCCCTTATGTGGATTTCTATCACCTCTATGTTCTGCTTCTACTGCTGTATCAGATGATAGACCTACTGATGGTAAAGCTTGTTTACCTAAAGTATTGGTTCTCAGTTTGCCTATTACTTCTTTGATATCATTAAAATCATTTTCATTATAATCAAAATCATGTGAATTTTCTTCCTCTTCCTGTCTTTCAAGTGAGTCTTCTCCTTTACCCAATGTATTTTGTTGTGTCTGTGCATATCCTGTCTGTGCGTGGTTGGCTGTTTCCTTTTCTAAATTATCATTATCATGATTCTGTTCCATACCTACTGCCTTGTCTTCTAATTCGTGTATTTCTCTATCTTCCTCTTCGTTATAATCCTGATTTTCTCCCTCCACTTCTTCTAAATCATCTGTTGCTGGTGGTAGTTCATCTTCAGCACCTTTTTGCATAAGAACGTTTTTTAGTTCTCTTGGTAAGTCATCCCAATTCTTTGCTAGGAATCTAGGGCTGTATGCATGAGCATTTTGAAGTAGTTCTGTTCTCTCTTCTCCTGTCATGTCATCCCATGTTTTATTAACTAGTATATCTTTAACGAAAAATGTATCATTAATTGGAATGTCGTGTATGTTACCATCCTCTTTAAATACTGATACGTATGTTCCACCCATTTTTACCACAATACCCCTGTTTTCCTGACCATTTACATAGAAATGAATATCGTCTCCTACTTTGGTATGCTGTATTTTGTTTAACGTCATTTTCTTACCATTCCTAGCAGGCAATCCTATATAAGTTTCACTTTTTTCATTTTCTCCTTCTCTTCCATGTCTTATTGGGGTCTCTTTATCACTCTCATGCTGGTTTGCCATATCTAAATTCCCATATCCAGCCCCATCTTTCTTAAATGGTTTTAATTTCATAGCTCTGCTTTACCTTCCCCTTGCCCCTTTTCAGGTATTCTATTGCCATCTTTGTCATAATGTTTCTTTGGTGGTGTCCAATTATCAGGGTCTCCCACTTTAGAATGATCCCACCAATCTTTAGGCTTATCTATATTAGTCTGCTTAGATTTCTTATCTAACCATGATTCCCATGATTTTCCACGTTCGCCTTGGATTAGATTCCAATATGCAGCTTCTCTTCTCCTCTTCTCCTCATATGTTTCATCAAGTAAGGGTTCTGTTGGCATTGATGATGACTCATCTTTGGCTCCTCTTCCATATGGTTTGGCAAGTTTCTTCCCACTAGAATCATATTGGTCTGTAGCCAGTGCTCCAAGGTCACCTCTCTTTCTATCATCACTTAATCCTCTCTTTCCTGCATCACCTAATCTTGATCTTCCCTCTGTTAGTTTTGGAATTTTTTCACCTGTTGGTTGTTCACTACTACCCTCTTGTAATCTTTCATGTCTTGTAAATCCACGCCTAGCAGCCCTTGATCTTTCTGCTGAAGATGTCGGTGCAGAGGATGTATCAAATCCACGATTCTCTGGTTTTGCATCTGGGTCTAATGCATCTTTCTGTTTTAACCATTTCTCCCATGCCTTATTAGCATCTGATGTATTTGCTTCTACTATTTCATCTTTATCTGCAATTGCAGAAGTTATGGGGTTTTCTGCTGCCAACATATCATACCACATAGAATTAATATCAACTTTCTTAGATTTCTTATCTAACCATGATTCCCATGACTTTTTACTCTGATTTTCAATATCTTTTTCTCTTGCACCACCTTCTATATACAGTGCTTTTTCCTCCTCAGCTCTTCTTTTATCCTGTAGTTCTTTTGTTCTTTTAAGAGCCTGAGCCTTACCATATCCCCCTGCTATCTTCGGTGCTACAAATTTTGGCTTTTCTATCTCTTCTAGTTTACCATCTGTTAGTTCTTCTAATGGTTCTTCCTTACTTTCAGCAGCTTTATCATCTTTTTTTATATGAACCTTTGGATGCTCGTATCGTTCTATTTCCTTTTCTCCAGATTCCTCTGGTAATATAAATATAATTGGTACTTCTACTTCCCTTCCACCTATTCTAACTGTTTTTACTGGTTCACCCTTATCATCTGTTTTGCCCATGTTTCCTCTAAGATTGTATTATATATAAATTAATCGCCAAAGAGAGCTTTCTTTAGATTCTTACCCAATTCAATGACATATGCTCCATCTCCACCTTCTACAGCCTTGCAAGCCAATGCCAGACTGTCAGGGTAGTCGTCATGTTCATCTGATTTTATCTTCATTATACCTGTTTCTGTGTATTCTCTTCTGATATATGATAGTTGGTATATTAGTTTGTTAATATCTCTTATCTTTACTCTATGATTTTCAAACAATATACGTAGTGTTTTATACATAATTGCCTTCTCCTGCATAGTAAAAACCACTCCTCTAATTGGAAAACCTTGTTCTTTTACCAAGTCTACAAGACCACCACCTAGACCAGTTTCATCTACATATACTGTTTCAATACGATAGTCTCTAACCAATTCTCCTATTCGCCCTGCTATATCTACTATATTAGACTGTGCCTCTGCCTCAGTATTCATGACATAACACACATCGTTTTCATCAACTGCCAATACCGTGTATACTGTTTCGTCTCTTCCAGTTCGAGCAACATCCACACCTAGATAATATCGTGATTTACCACTAGGTTTCGCATCAGATATTGCTTCTGTAAGTAATGCGTTAGGGATAAGAGCATCGCCTATATCTAGGAATTCTCCCTCTACCTCTTGGACATATTCATCTTTTGTTAGCTTCTTCATCTCTTCTAGGAATTGTGGGTCTTCTTGTACTAGTGGGTTCTGTGTAGATTTTACATGAAATTCTAGATACATACCCTCAGGATTTTTTGGTTTAGCATTAATACAAGCTTCGTAGAAATACCCTGATTTACTAAATGGTGTTGATGTCAACCACACTCTAGCATGAGTAGCCATACCAGATGGAAGAAACGCTTTTAATATATTAGTCTTAATGAAAGAACACTCGTCAGCTATGATTACGTGAGGAGAATAACCTCTGAGAGATACACCTGTCTCACCTGTTGCCCTAGTGATAATCTTACTTATACCATTATTATCTAAGAACTTAACCCACAATTCTGATTGTGTGTTTCTTACAATATAGCCCTTAAGAAACTCATTATTAATTACTAGGCTTCTAATCCTATCAAACATGATAGTTGCCTGATTTTGTGTTGGTGCTGCTATTACAAGTGTGCATTCTTTATTAACTGTCTTTAGTAAAAGTGGTGCGAAGAATGCAAAATGTATTGCTTTTACAGCAGTAGATGTTGTTTTACCTACCTGTCTACCAGAACGATATACTATAAATCTTTCCTGACAGTCCACATATTTTTTATTATAATCGAATAGTTTATGATCAAGAAACACTTCACTAAATAGACTTGGGCTTTTTGCACAATCTGCTACAGTTTGTACAAAGTTCTGTCTCTCTTCCAGCACTTGTTTATCAGGTCTAGCCATTCTTTTCCATCTCTATTTTAGTATCTCTTATTCTATTTCTAACAGATTTTAACCTGTTTTCAAACCAATACTTTTGTTGTTGTATTGTCTCTTTAGGTATCAATTTTAACAACTCTTTTTCATACCCCTCGTATTCTATTAAATGTTTTTGATTATCATCCATCTAGGTTTAACCTCTTTCTCACATCTTCTATCTGTTTTAATTTTCTTTCTCTTTTCTTATCAAGTTCATTCAAATCTTTCATATACCTATAGTATCTTAATTCAGTATTACTAGTCATTGTGACATTCACACTCACAACCTACTGCTTTTCTCACAGCATCTGATGCTCCCCAATAACAACCACATTTGATACAATTACCATTAATATATTCAGCCATGACAAATACACCCACATTTAAATTCTTCATAGTAGTGTTTGCAATGAGAACACCAGTCTCCATATCTATGATTATCCACTACCAACCACCATATGTGTAGATTTTATGTGTAACAAAACTTGTTCTGGACAGCAGAATTCCTTACCACAATGAATACAATGCTTAATATCATATGCTTTACTCATCTTGTTTTCTCTCCACATGATATACAAGTTGAATACCCATTACTCTTCCCATTATTTTCACCATAAGTCCATTTAAACCCTTCTATACTTCCACACTTTGGGCACGGATCTCTAAATTCAACTGCTGGTGGGTCTCCTAATTTCATTTGAAATCATCCTTTCCCAAATGTCTGTCTTTATAATCC
>Ga0310345_10004597_pt1 | contig 12489 bp, 7 predicted proteins | sample HC15DNA20500_MG_FD_204667 | JGI IMG/M metagenome (GOLD analysis project Ga0310345, IMG submission 204667) | Marine microbial communities from station ALOHA, North Pacific Subtropical Gyre - HC15-DNA-20-500_MG | ecosystem: Environmental > Aquatic > Marine > Oceanic | place: Pacific Ocean: North... | reverse complement strand
AGCCCGGTCGAGGCCACCCCAGCCCATGTCCAGGTCGAATCCGTTGATGCTCAGCAGATGCTCCTTCCAAGTCGAGGCACTGTGGCCATTCCAGGTTGGTCGGGTCGGCGTTATGGCGTCGAGCGCGCGCGCGAGCATGGCACTCCTGGTGAGCCGCAGAGCTCGGCGCCCCGGGCGGTATCCGTGTGCCCGGAGCCACGACGTATCAAATACATGACCGGTGTCGATGGCGCGCTCGTCCACCTCGAGCGTCACCGACTCCGGAAGCTTCAAGTACCCGCCTGACAGGAATCGATCCGGTTCCGCAAGGCTCAGGTGGGTGGCCACGAAGTCGTCTCTGGGAATGCAGTCCCCGTCGCTGAAGATCAGATAAGCACCGGCGGCGGCGGCGATCGCCCGATTGAGCGCCTCGGTCTTTCTGAATCCCCGGTCGGGGTGCCAGACATGGCGCACGTTCAGTCCCTCTTCGGCTGCCCGCCGCACTACGCTTGCTGTCCCCGGCCCCGAACCATCGTCGGCGACCACCACCTCGAAGTCCGAAAGCGTCTGGCGCGCGTATCCAAGTAGCGCCAGCTCCAAGCAGCGCGGTTGCTCGTACGTCGAGAGAACGATAGAAACCTGCTCGTTCAATCGTCACCCAGGTGCAGCACCGCCAGAAAGGCCTCCTGAGGGATCTCTACGGTTCCGACCAGCTTCATTCGCTTCTTCCCCGCCTTTTGCTTTTCGAGCAGCTTGCGCTTGCGGGTGATGTCCCCGCCATAACACTTGGCGGTCACGGCCTTGCGGTGCGGCTTCACGTTCGTGCGGGCAATGACGTCGTTTCCGATCGCGGCCTGCAGCGAGACCGCGAATTGCTGCCGAGGGATCAGTTCCTTGAGCTTCCGCACCAGATCACGGCCATGCAGGAAGGCCCTGTCCTCATGGATGATCACGCTGAACGCGTCCACCGGATCTCCGTTCACGAGGATGTCGAGGCGGACGAGCTGGTCCGGCCGCATCTCGATGAACTCGTAGTCGAGCCCCGCGTAGCCCCGCGTACCGCTCTTGAGGCGGTCGTAGAAGTCGAGCACGATCTCAGAGAGCGGCAGCTCGAAGTCCAACTCGACGCGTTGCGGATCCAGGTAGTTCATGCCCTTGAAGGTCCCCCGGCGCTCGTGACAGAGCTTCTGAACGTTCCCGATGTACTCGGATGGGCAGAGGATACGCGCGAGCACAATGGGTTCGGCAACCGACTCGATGCGTACGGGGTCGGGCAGCGCAGTCGGGCTCTCGACGTGCAATTCAGAGCCATCGGTGAGCGTGACGTAGTACTCCACATTCGGCACCGTCGTGATGAGTTCGACGCCGAACTCCCGATCAAGGCGTTCTTGCACAATCTCCATGTGGAGTAGCCCAAGGAACCCGCACCGGAAACCGAAGCCGAGGGCGATCGACGTTTCGGGCACGTATTGCAGCGAGGCGTCGTTGAGCCTCAGGCGCTCCAACGCTTCACGCAGATCCTCGTAGTCGTCCGCATCCGTCGGGTACAGGCCAGCGAACACCATCGGGCGAACCTCTTTATACCCCTGCAGCAACTCGTCCGCTCGGTTCTCAGCATCGAGAATCGTGTCTCCGACCTTCGTATCAGCGACCGCCCTGATTGTGGCAACGACGTACCCCACCTGTCCTGGCGTAAGCTCTGAGCGCGGCAAGCGGCCCAGGCGTAGGCTCCCGACCTCGGTGACATCATACTTCGCGTCGACAGTCCCGAACGTGATCTTCGTTCCGGCCTTGATCGTGCCGTCGACGACGCGAATGGAGGGCACTGCTCCGAGATACTTGTCGTAGTACGAGTCGAAGATCAGTGCACGCAGTGGGGCGCTGATGTCACCCTGCGGCGGCGGCACTCGTGCAACGACCGCCTCCAGGATTGCGTCGATGCCGACTCCTTCTTTCGCGCTCGCCAGGAGTACGGAGCCAGCTTCGACGCCCAGCAGGTCGACGACCTCGTCCCGCCGTCGCTCAGGTTCCGCTCCCGGCAGGTCGATCTTGTTGATAACCGGAATGATCTCCAAGTCGGCGTCGAGCGCCAGGAACAGGTTCGAGAGCGTCTGAGCCTGCACACCCTGGGTCGCGTCCACGACGAGAATCGCCCCTTCGCAAGCCGCCAGCGAGCGCGACACCTCGTAGGTGAAGTCCACGTGCCCCGGCGTGTCGATGAGGTTCAGCTCATACTCGTTCCCGTCTTCCGCCTCATACGCCATGCGAACCGCGTGCAGCTTGATGGTGATCCCACGCTCGCGCTCGAGCTCGTTGTCGTCCAACACCTGCTCGCGCATCTGGCGCTCACCGAGCGTTTGGGTGCCCTCGAGCAACCGGTCGGCCACCGTCGATTTGCCGTGGTCGATGTGCGCCACGATACAGAAATTCCGAATGCGATCCGTGTCCAAGAAGCAGCGCGTGAGTATAGAGGAGTGAGGCCCGGAGAGAGCCAAAGCTAATCGTGCGCCGAGTGCTCTCGAAGTCCAAGAAGGCTGTACGGCTTCCGCCAACGTCCGCGATGGTGTCCACCGCCGTGGCCGGATGCCTCCTCTTCGCCGGGTGTGAAGTGCCCACTGATCCGCCGATTCTGGAGCAGCGGTGGATCGTCCCCATCGAGGAGACCACGCTATCAGTGGACCAACTGTTGCCAGCCGGGGTTTCGGTCTCCGGTAACAGCTTCAGTGTGAGCATGGATCCGTTCTCGACCGGCCAAACATTGGGCGCTGCGTGCGGCGCTTGCGCGGCCCTGAACGGCCTCACGGCGCCGGCCCCCGCGTTTTCGACCTCCTTCGACACGAGTGAGAACCTACCTGCCGATGTAACGGCTGCTACGATCTCGAGCGCGTCCATTGAGATCCAGATCGCAAACGGCTTCTCCTTCGATCCCATCCCTGCCTGAATCCCCCTCCTCTGGCCCAGCAAGGGGGCAACAGCCATGCCACGCGGCGGAACCGCTTCATTGCTGGTACCTGGAGTCGTTCACGTCTACAGCCGAGGACACCGCGGCGGCGCGGGAGGATAGGGTGTGGACATGCTTCGCGCCCGTTGAGCGGTGCTGGGCCCGCCGGTAGCTTTCCTGGCTCTATGGACAAACAACGCACTGCCTCGCCTACCCGGCGCCCCGATCTGCTCGATCCGGCGACGCTATCACAGCTCGGTGGCATCGAATTCATCGCGCGTGAGGTCGTGGAAGGCTTTTTGATGGGTCTGCACCGCTCACCCCACCGGGGATTCTCGGCGGAGTTCGCCGAGCTACGTGCATACCAGGCCGGGGACGATCTCCGCTACATCGACTGGCGCATGTACGGCCGCTCGGATCGCTTCTTCGTCAAGCAGTTCGAGCAAGAGACCAATCTCCGCGCCCACCTGCTGCTGGACGTCAGCGAGTCGATGGGGTGGAGCTCGGACCCGGGAGTGCAGCCCACCAAGCTGTGGTACGCCAAGCACCTGGCTGCCTCGCTAGCGCTCATCCTTTTGCGCCAGGGCGACTCCGTGGGCCTTTTGGCGTTTCACGACACAATCGTGGACCGAGTTCAAGCGCGGGGCGGACGACGGCAGTGGAGTGAGCTCGCGCGCCGGCTGACGGCTCTTCAGGCGACGGGTGGCACCTCGGCCGAAGGCGCGTTGCGGGACCTGGCAGTGCGCCTTCGTCGCGCCGGCCTCGTAGTCCTGCTCTCGGATCTACTCGTCAACACGGATGAAACCCTGACCGCGCTCAAGTTCCTGAGGCATCACGGACACGAGGTGCTGGTCTTTCATCTGCTGGATCCCGGGGAGCGGGAGCTGCCCGCGGCCTCGGAGGCGCGCTTCTACGATCCGGAGACCAACGACGAACTGCTGGTCAGTGTGGCGGACATTCGGGTCGAGTACCGGGAGGCCGTAGCCGACGCCCTCGAGGAGTGGAAGCGAAAACTGCAGCCGCATGGCATCGACTACCAAGTGATCGATACCGACCAGCCGCTCTCGTTGGCTCTGCGCGCCTATCTGCGCAAGCGGGAGCGCCTCGGATGACGCTTCGCATCGAGGTCTACTGATGGGGGCTCTGAGTCCGCTATTCCTCGTAGCCGCGCTCACGGTCGGCGTGCCCATCTACCTCCACTTATTCCATCGGCACGAGACACGACGGCAGAGCTTCCCAGCGCTTCGCTACCTCGAGCGCACGGAGCGAGAGCATGCCCGCCAGATCAGGCTTCGTCAGCTGATCCTGCTGCTCATGCGCGTCACCGTCCTTGTGCTGCTGGTCGGCTCCGGCGCTCGCCTCTTTTTCAACGGCCGTGGCTCCGCGCACCCGGCGACCGCCGTGGTCATCGTGATCGACAACTCCATGAGCAGCGGCCTAGTGGTCGGAGAGGTCCGCGTTCTCGATCGCCTCAAAGAGCTCGCCCGCCAGACCCTCGAGGGCGCCTCCGACGAGGATCTGTTCTGGGTCATTCGTGCCGGCGAACCATGGCTACCCGCGCTGCCGGCGTCGGCCGCACAGGCCAGAGAGGCGGTCGACGCGATCGAAGCCAGCGACGCCGCCGGTGACTTGACCGCCTCGCTCGAGCGGGCGGCGGAACTGTTGCGGACCGCCGAACTGGAACGCCGAGAAATTCATCTGCTCTCCGATCTCCAACGCACTGCCTTTCAACCGGCTCAGGAGGCCCCCGCCGGGACGCTACCGGTAGTGGCCTGGGTCTCGAGCACGTCTTCGACGCCCAACCACGCCCTGAGTGGAGCCCTGGTGGGAGGTGGTTTACCGCCGCTGGAAGGCCAGCGGACCGCGGTGGTCGTGACCGCGCTCGAAACTGGCGACACCACGCGGCTACCCCTTAGGGTGCTCGTCAACGAGCGCATCCGGGGTGCCGCAACCGTCCCGCAAGGTTCGGCCACGTCGGTCGAGCTGCCGCCCACCGCTGCCGGCTGGGTCCGTGGCTATGCCGACACCGACCCCGACGCCCTGCGGGCCGACGATCGTCGCTACTTCGCCTATCGTTCGCGCGCCGCGCCGTTGCTCGCGTCAACGCATGACGCAGGCATGTTCCTAAGTGAAGCCGTCACCGTGCTGGCGTCTGCGAATCGGGTCGTGCGTAGCTCGGCCGCCACCGCGGAACTGCTCATCTCGGCCGGTGGCGACAATCTGGATCAACTCGGCGCAACGGGCGCGGCGCTGATCGTACCCGCAGCGGACCCCACGCTGCTTCCGGCGCTCAATCGCCGTCTGGCGGACGCCGGCATCCCTTGGCGGTATGAGGTGCGCGCGCTTTCGGGCGGCGCCGAGCTGCAAGGACGCACGCTTCCGGCACCGCTCGAGGGCGTCCGAGTCGAGGCGTGGTACCGCATGACGCTCGCCTCCGCCCCCACCACGCCGACGAGAACCCTGGCAGAGGTGAATACCGACCCGTGGGCGGTTGAGGGCACATCAGCGTTCGGCCGCCGCTACCTACTGCTCGCCTCGTCACTCGATGCGCCGTCCACAACGCTGCCCGTATCGACTGGGATGCTGCGCTTCATCGACTGGGCGGCGAGCGCCTGGGCTGGTCGGGCAGGCTTGGAAGGTGAGCTGCTGGCGGGTGTGCACCTGCCTGCGCCTTTGGGGGCCACAAAAGTGCGCTTCCCGTCTGGCGAAGATTATGAGATCGACGGCACGCGCACGGTCCGTGGCACTGGCAAGGCCGGTTTCTACACTTTTCTCGCTTCGGATACGACGGTGTCGGTGGTCGCGCTGAACACACCGGTGAACGAGTCTGGCCTGGCGCGTGTTTCGGAGGACGATCTCCCAGCCCTGATCGGATCTGGCGTAGTGTCGGTCGAGCGAGAAGAGGACTGGGCCCGTACCGTCTTCCGGACGCGTCAGGGGCCCGAGCTCTGGTGGCCGCTGCTTCTGGCGGCGGCCCTGCTGATGGCGATCGAAGCGCTGTTGGCCGCCGCAGGTCGGGTAAAGATGCCTGCCAAGACACGACCGAAGGCCGCGCGCAGCACGGTGCCGAATGCCGCGGCCTGACCCGATCCTCGATGCGGTCGCTTCGTGCCCTACGGTCGAAGCACTCACCACGGGCCTCCCGACGTCAGGTACCGTAGCTCAGGTCGGCGGAGTCATCGGTTCGCTCGGGCCTCTGGTACTCGCAGCACTCCACCGAGCGAATCGAGAGCGCGTGTTCGTCGCTTTGGCTCCCACACCTCTGGACGCAATCACGGCGGAGGCTGACCTCGAGACCGTGCTGGGGGGGGGCTGTGCTTCTCACTTGTATCCGCAGAAGGAAGCACTGCCCTACGAAGAGTCGGAGCCGCATCTCGAAATCGGGGGCCTCAGGGTCGAGGCGGTACAGGCGCTGTTCTCCGGCCGCACCCAGATCCTGGTCACGACCCCGCGTGCCCTCCAAGAGCGGGTCCCTATTCCGGAACGACTCGCCGAGCTGAGGCGGACGTTTCGCGCGGGTGACCAGGTGGTCTTCTCGGAACTGCCCGGGTACCTCGAGGCGCAGGGTTTCGAGAAAGTGGCCCTAGTCGAGGCGGTAGGCCAGTTCGCTGTGAGAGGTGGCATCCTCGACATTTTCTCAGTCGCGGCAGGGGACCCGGTGCGAATCGAGTTCTGGGGCGACGAGATCGAGTCGATCCGCAGCTTCGACATCCTGGACCAACGTTCGACGGGAGAACTGGCGGAGACGCACGTGCTGCCCGTCGACTTTCGCAGAAATGAAGAGAACTCGGAACGCACGGTTGCCAGATCCCTGCTCGAGTTGCTGCCCTCCGACGCAATCATCGTTCGTCTCGGCGCATGGGAGATCCCGGAGGACGTACGACGCACGTGGACACGTGTCTCGACGTTGTACGAAGAGCTCGTCCATTCGGGCGCAACTCCGCTGCCGCCCTCCTCACTCTTCCTGGAGCCCGAAGAATTCACTCAACGGATGGCTCGCTTTCCCAGACTCGAACTGGACGAGGCGCCCGGACCCGGCGCAAGCCTTCCGGCAAAAGCGCCACCGGCGATCGACCGCGATATGGCGAAGCTGGAGGCGTATCTACGGGAGGGCAGCACCACCGGCCACGATACCCTTCTGCTCTGCGACAACGATGGCCAACTCCAGCGGCTCGAGGAGATCCTCGGCGGTGCCCGGCGGCTCCCGCCGGGCACGCGCATCGGCCTCGGGTCACTATCGACCGGGTTCGCGCTCGCCTGTGGCGCCGCACCGCTGCGAGTGCTCAACGACCACGAGATCTTTCGCCGAACGCGCCGGGTCCGCCGCAGCCGCCACTTCAGAGGAGCCGTAGCGCTGGAGAGCCTCTCGCAGCTGACCCCCGGGGACTACGTGGTCCACATGGATCACGGCGTGGGGCGCTTCGTCGGTCTGGAGCATCTGGAGATCGCTGGAGAGGAGATCGAGGCGTTGACCATCGAGTACGGCGGTGGCGAGCTGCTTCGGCTTCCGGTCTACCGGCTTGATCTGATCGAGCGCTGGGTCGGTGCATCCGACGACTCCAAGCCGCCGGGCATCCACCGCATCGGCGGCAAGCGCTGGAAGAGCCAAAAGAAGAAGACGGAGCAGGTCATCGAGGCCATGACCGTGGAGTTGCTCGAGCTCTACGCGCGCCGGGAGGCCGCAACGGGCTTCGCGTTCTCGAAGGACACGCGTTGGCAGATGGAGATGGAATCCTCGTTCCTCTTCGAGGATACTCCGGATCAACGCCAGGCCAGCGAAGACGTCAAGCGCGACATGGAGTCCACGCGACCCATGGACCGCCTCATCTGCGGAGACGTCGGTTACGGCAAGACCGAAGTCGCGATCCGGGCGGCCTTCAAAGCGATCCAAGACGGGAAGCAGGTCGCAGTACTGGCGCCCACGACGATCCTGGTCGAGCAGCACCGGCACACCTTCCAGGAGCGCCTGGCGGACTATCCGGTGCGCGTCGGGGCGCTGAGCCGATTCCGCTCGCCCAAGGAACAGAAGGAGATCCTCGCTCAAGTCGCCACTGGTGAGGTCGACATCATCGTCGGGACCCATCGCTTGCTCTCTGATGACGTCGTAATGAAGGACCTCGGGCTGCTCATCATCGACGAGGAGCAACGCTTCGGCGTCAAGCACAAGGAGCGCCTCAAGAGACTGCGCGCATCGATGGACGTGCTCACGCTGTCGGCCACCCCAATTCCCCGCACGCTCTACCTCTCGCTCTCGGGGATCCGCGACATGTCACTCATCCGCACGCCGCCGCGCGACCGCATGCCGATCTTCACCAACGTTCTTCCTTGGACGGATCAACTGCTGTCCGAAGCGCTGCACCGCGAGCTCGACCGCGGGGGGCAGACGTTCTTCCTCCACAACCGCGTCGATACGATCTACACCGTCGCAGAGGACGTAAGAGCGCTCGCACCCGAGGCGCGAATGGAAGTCGCGCACGGTCAGATGAGCGCAAGGGAACTGGACAACGTGATGCGGGCTTTCGTCGACGGAGAGATCGACGTACTCGTCTGCTCGTCGATCATCGAGAACGGTCTCGACGTACCCAACGCCAATACACTCATCGTCGATCGCGCGGACCGCTTCGGCCTCTCCCAGTTGTACCAGATCCGTGGAAGGGTTGGGCGCTCTCACCGACGGGCGTACTGCTACCTCTTGGTCCCGGACCCGGTAGCCGAGGACGCAGAGCGACGACTGCGCGTACTCGAGCACTACACCGAGCTCGGCTCGGGCTATTCGGTGGCGCTGCGCGACCTCGAGCTTCGTGGGGCGGGCAACCTGCTCGGCGCCGATCAGTCAGGTTTCGCACAGCATGTCGGACTCGATGCGTATATGCGGCTCGTCAAGAGGACGGTCGATCGGCTTCAGAAGGGTGAGCAGCAGCCGGAGTGGCCCGATCCCGACGTCTCATTGGCGGGACCCGCGTACTTACCGGAGGGGTACGTTTTCGATCCGGGTCAGAAACTTCATCTTTACCGACGGCTCTCGCGCGTCGAGGGGCGGACGCAGGTGGAGTCGCTGCGGATCGAGTTGCTGGATCGTTTTGGATCGCTCCCTGTTGAAGTCGAGAGCCTGCTCGACGCGGCCGTGCTCCGAGTGTTGGGAAGGAGCTTGGGGGTTGATCGTATCCTTGTACGGGAGGACTCTGCGCGAGTGACGTTCAGGCCGGGCTTCGTGCCCCGCATGGCGGTGCTCGAGGGTCCTTTAAGGCGGAGACAGACCGAAGTCGAGATACGTCGTCTGGAGCCGCTTTCGATCGTGCTTCATCAAGTTGGAATGGACCCCGTTCTGGAGACGCTGATGGTGGCGCTCGAGGCCCTTCGCTCAGCCCACTCAGCTGCCGCATGATTTGGTGCTAGGAGAATCGATTCTATGAAAATGCGTTGGACGCTCCGTATGGTGGCGCTCCTCATGTCGGGCGCAGTCGCATGTAGCGACGCCGGCTCGAACGATGGGCTCGTGGCGCGCGTCGGAGACTATCAACTGACGGTAGCGGACGTCGCCGAACTCATGGTCAACGAGGAGCGACTTCCGGCACAAGTCACGGTCATCCGGCAAGTCGCCGATCTTTGGATCCAGTACACACTTCTCGGTGCGGCTGTGTGGCAGGACACCGCACTCAGCTCCATCGAGTTCGAGGCACTGGTCCGCCAACAGCTGGATCAACTAATGATCTTCGAGCTCCGCGGTTCGGTCGTCCAGATCGACACGGTGATCGCCGATGACGAGCTCCAAGAACTCTATGCGGCTGAGGACCCCGCACTCGAGATGCGGGCGCGTCACATTTTGATGCAGTACCCGCCCAGCGCATCCGATGCGGAACGCGGCGGAGCCCGCATACAACTCCAGAGAATCCGCGACCGGATCGCGGCCGGTGAATCGTTCGAGTCGCTCGCTGAGCAGTTCAGCCAGGATCGGGGCTCGGCGGCTCTTGGTGGGGATCTCGGTTTTTTCGGTCGTGGCGACATGACGGCGCCCTTCGAGCAAGCGGTGCTCGCACTCGAGCCCGGTGAGTTGAGCGGCCTCGTCGAGACCCAGTACGGTCTCCACCTCATCCGACTCGAGCAAAGGCGCATCCAAGACTTCGACGAGATTGCTCCGGGCTTTCGTGAGCGCGTCCTGACCGAGCGCTTCCTGCGCGCCGAATCCACATACATCGCCGACGTCGAAACGCGAGCGCAGGCCGAGCCATTGGCGGGGGCGTTCGAGGTGCTGCGAGAGCTCGCGCGCAACCCTGGGACCAGGCTGAGCAGGCGAGCCGGAGCCCGTGCACTCTTCGAGTACGTTGGCGGAGACCTCACCGTGCTTGAGGTCCAGCTCGTGCTGCAGAGCCAGAATGCCGAATTCCGGGACGAAGTCGTCGCCGGAGACGAGGAGCGGCTCGAGGGGTTCCTGCGTGGCATGGTGCAACGCAAAGTGCTCGCGGCGGAGGCAAATGCGGCGGGGTTCGGCGTCTCAGTGGAACGCGTCGATTCGATGATCGCCGACGCTCGAGTACAACTCCGCGGCGCGGCCCAAGTATTGGGATTGCTGTCGCTGGATCGGGCGCCCAGCGAGGATCTGGACCAGGCCATCGCGCGCTCGGTCCTAGAGGCGGTGGGCAAGGTGCTGACAGGTGCGACCGAGATGGTCCGGCTCGGCGGAATCCAATACCAGCTCGCCGAGGGCTCGTCCGCGGCGGTCTTCGACCGCGGTGTTGGCGAGGCAATCCTCCGGATCGCGCAACTGCGCATGAACCGCAGCCCATCCCTATTGGAGGAGGGTGCCGAATTGGAGGAGGGTGCCGACACGGTGAGCCCCAGTGCCGACACCTCGTCATCGGGACGCTGAAGGAAACCCTGACTCTCCATCGGTTTACGACGTAACATGCCGAAAAAACTGATTCCCTTCGTCTTTGGGCTGGTCCTGCTTCCGGGGCTCGCCTCCGCGCAGTTGGCGACCGACGACGATATCGTCGACCGCGTGGTCGCGGTGGTTGGCGACTCGGTCGTCCTCCAGTCACAAGTGATGGAGGGGGTTCAACGCATCATGCTCACGCAAAACGCTCAGCTTCCGGCGCCGGGGCCCGAACTCGAGCGCTTGATGAGCGACATGCTAGAACAGCTCGTGAGCACTGTTCTGATTTCTCAGGAGGCGGCACGCGATTCACTTATCGAAGTAGACGAAGTCCTGATCGAGGAACGAGTTACCGAGCAGATCGGTCAGGTGACGCAGCAGGTGGGGGGGCAAACTGCTCTGCGACAGTCGCTTACCGGCATGGGTCTCACGCTCGCCGAGTATCGCGACATGCGCCGCAGTGAAATCCGTCAGGAGCAGGTCCAGCAGATGTTCATGCAGTCACGGCTGCGGAACGCGCCGCCAATCGAGCTGACAGAAGACGAACTGCTCGCTTCGTTCCAGGCGGCGAGAGCACAACTCGAGCAGCGCCCGAAGCTGGTGACCTTCGATCAAGTGGTGATGATGCCGACGCCCTCCGAATCCTCGGTCGACACAGCGCGCACCCAGCTCGAAGCACTGCTTACGCAGGTCCGAGAGGGAGCCGATTTCGCCGAATTGGCCACCGAACACTCTGACGATCCCAGCGGGGCCGCGGCCGGCGGTGACCTCGGGTGGTTCCGCCGCGGCAGCATGGTCAGGGAATTCGAAGAAGCGGCGTTCGCGCTCTTCGAGGGGGAAGTGAGCGACATCGTCGAGACCCAATACGGACTGCACATAATCAAGGTCGACCGCCGCCGCATCGGCGAGCGCAGGGCCCGACACATCCTGCTCATTCCCCAAGTGACCGAGACCGACCTCCAGCGCATGCGTGACATCGCGGCGGAGGTGCTCGCACAGGTGCAGAGCGGAGCCGACATCGAACCATTGGTCGAACAGTATGCCGATCCCGAGGCACCCGATTCGGTGACGATCGAGTTGGAGGGAATCCCTTCCCTTCCGCCTGGTTACGAGGCAATCGCTGCCGCATCGGCCGGCGACGTAATAGGCCCGATCGAATACGACACGGGACAGGGCACCAAACGGATCTCCGTGGTCAGGGTGACCGACGTGCGGGAAGCCGGGGCGTATACGTTCGAGGACCTCAGAGGCCAGCTTGCGGATAGACTGCGACAACAGAAGCAGATCGCGGGAATCCTCGAGGCCCTACGTGCCAAAACGCACATCGAAATCCGACAATAGCGCGAAGCGGATGCGGACTCGCATCGCGGTCACACTCGGAGATCCCCGCGGCATCGGGCCAGAAGTGGCCTTCCAAGCAGTGGCGGGAGAGCTGCCACCGGGCGTCGACCTTACGTTCTTTGGAAGCGACGCCCTCGGGCCTCAGGTCCCCGCTGGTTGTGACTTCGTGTCGGTCGGCGCGTTCGACGCCAGTGAGCAAGACGCCGGCCGCGTGTCGGTACTCGCGATCCAACGCGCGGTCGAGAGCGCTATGCGGGGAGAGTATCGGGCGCTGGTGACCGCGCCGGTCTCCAAGCCCGCGTTGCGCGCGGCGGGGCGCGACGTACCGGGGCAAACCGAGCTGCTTCAACAACTC
>Ga0310345_10004596_pt1 | contig 12492 bp, 12 predicted proteins | sample HC15DNA20500_MG_FD_204667 | JGI IMG/M metagenome (GOLD analysis project Ga0310345, IMG submission 204667) | Marine microbial communities from station ALOHA, North Pacific Subtropical Gyre - HC15-DNA-20-500_MG | ecosystem: Environmental > Aquatic > Marine > Oceanic | place: Pacific Ocean: North... | reverse complement strand
TTATCAAGCGGTAAACGATGCGTCAGCGCAAACAGAACAGTTGATTGCTGAAATGAAGCGCAATGCACAGTCGGTAGCGCTTGCCAGCAATGAAATTGCCCAGGGTAACCAAGATCTAGCTCAGCGTACTGAGGAGCAGTCAGCGTCACTCGTGCAGACAGCTTCCAGCATGGAGCAGATGACTGCCACCGTGCGTCAGAATGCAGATAATGCGCATCAGGCGCAGCGCATGACCGGTGATGTTGCTAACCAGGCACAAGAAGCTACTGAGGTGGCGATGCAGGCCCGGCAGGCAATGCAGCACATTCATCAGGCGAATGAGCAAGTGACAACCATCGTAACGGCTATCGATAATATTGCCTTTCAAACTAACCTATTGGCACTGAACGCATCGGTAGAGGCGGCGCGTGCGGGAGAGCATGGACGCGGGTTTGCTGTAGTGGCTGACGAGGTGCGTAAATTGGCAAGCCGCAGCGCTGAAGAGGCCAACCAGATCCGGCGCCTAATTGATAATAATGTCGCGCGTATCAATGAAGGGGAAACGCTGGTTTCCACTACCAGTGACACGTTGGAGCAGATCGCCGCGCGTGTACAGAAGATGGCGTCCCTGATGGATGAGATTTCTACGGCTAGCCATGAACAGTCATCGGGCGTTGAGCAGATCAGCCGGGCGATGGCGCAGCTTGAGGATGTTACCCAGCAGAATGCCGCCTTGGTTGAGCAAGTCGCTACAGCAAGCCGCTCGCTAGACGAGCAGGCCGAGGAAATGACCACGCTTGTTAGCCGCTTTCATGTTGAAGAGAGGTCGTTACAGAGCCATCAACAGCTAACCTACAGCTAGTATCGTCAAGCCAAACGTGTAGCCCGAAGGGGGCCTAGTGCTCCCTTTTTGGTGGAAGATAAGCGGGCTAATAGCAGTTAGGGCTAAAGTAGTACGATAATCTTGTGGTGGATGCTAATCCATCCTTCTGCGAGCTAACGGGGTTGGCGCTGAGTGAAATTCGAGGCCGGTCGCCGGAAGCGTTTAGCATTTTGCCACTTGATGATAGTCGCACCACGCGTCTGTTACGCGAGGAGCTTCAACTGCGTGACCGCAGTAAAAGTCAGATTAGTTATCGTAGCCACGACGGGCAGTTTTACCCCGGTATGATGTCAATTAACCGGGTACGGGATGAGCAGGGTCGAATTGATCATCATGTGATTGTGCTGGCAGATCTTTCTGCCATTCCTTCCCACGCCCGTCACTTGAACCGTGAAGTCTATTTTGATGCGTTAACAGGGCTGCCAAACCTGCAGCTGCTGACCCAGCTCATTCAAGAGTCCATCCAGCACGCAGAAAGTCGACAACTGCCGCTGGCGATTTGTTCTCTGGATATTGATCACTTTCACGCCATTAATGCCCGTCTTGGCCCTCCGGTAGGTGATGCTTTGTTATCGGCATTTGCACAACGCATCAGCCATCTACTGTTTGGTGATGATGTACTTGCTCGTATCGGCGGTGATGAGTTTGTACTGCTGCTTCACCATGGTGTCGAGGACTCGTTTTTTGAAAAGCTGTTGGCCTCCATTCGCCAACCGCTAATCGTTGAAGGCCAAGCAATTTACCTGACTGCCAGTTTAGGCGTTACTTCTTACCCAAGCGATCATGCTCAAGGCGATGTGCTTTTGCGCCATGCCAACCAAGCTATGTATCGCGCCAAGCAGCGCGGCCGGGATACCTACCACCTTTTTGATCCTACCCATGACCTTCTGCTTCAGGTACGCCATGAGCAGCGTCAGCGCTTTATGGATGCACTAAAGCATGGCGAACTACGACTTTTCTATCAGCCGCAGGTAGATATGCGCAGCGGCCAGGTTGTGGGTGTTGAGGCATTAATTCGCTGGCAACATCCCGAACGTGGGCTGTTATCTCCTGGGCAGTTTTTGTCAACTATAGATGCCACCCCGCTGGAAGTGGATCTAGGCGAGTGGGTGTTAGAGCATGCGCTACAACAGCTGACTCAGTGGCAAAATGACGGTATTGAAATGCCGATTAACGTCAATATCAGCCCTACGCACCTTTTGGCGAGCAACTTTAGCCAACGCTTAGCAGAGCTGCTTGCCCGCTACCCCACGGTGTCGCCTTCACTGTTAAAGCTGGAAGTATTGGAAAGTGCGGCAATGCATGATGTGAAAGCTGCGCTAAAAAATATGGCTAGTTGCCAAGCGCTAGGAGTCAGTTTTGCCATTGATGATTTTGGTACTGGGTTTTCGTCGTTAACTCATTTACGCCAACTGCCTGTCAATCTAATTAAAATTGATCAAAGCTTTGTGCGCGATATGCTGAGCGACCAGGATGATATGGCCATTGTCGAAAGCGTTATTTATATGGCGAATCGATTTAAACGCCCAATGCTGGCCGAAGGCGTAGAGACGCTTGAGCATGCCAAGGCGCTAATGGCGCTGGGATGTGAGTTAGCCCAAGGGTATGGTATTGCTCGGCCAATGCCACCAGAAGCCGTATCAGAGTGGCTAACACATTGGACCCAGCGTCATGAGTGGCGAGCGTTAGCCACGCTATAGTTGCTCAAATGATTTAGCGTTTAAGCCGCCTGCTCGGGCGGCTCGTCATTGGCAGGCTCACTATCATGCTCGCCACGCGCTTGGTTCATCTCGCTCTGTTTTTGTGCGGCCTCTAGCTTTGCTTCGAGTAAGTACTGCCGTGCTTGAGCGGCAACTTGCAGATCCTTTGGCGATGGATCAGCTGGTGCCATGGCGGCTGCAATCACTGTCTGCATCTTTTCGACTGTAGCTTGTGGATCGCCAGGAACCGGACCGTAATCAATCGGCACCTCACCGGCTACTGCATAGCGTTTGCCGTCTGGGCCGACCTCATAATCGTAAGAGGCACCGCCTGTGTAGGGCCCGCCTGCTGTTTGATGAGCCATTTCATGCTGGCGCACTTCTCGATCTGTCTGCTTTAACTGCTCAAGTTGCTGAATCTCTTCCGGGGCCAACGGAGTGCCATCAGGGCGAGTAGGGCCCGCCGTCTTTTCGCTACTCTCTGTACGCTCGTCTGTCTCTTTGCTTGGCTCAGCGTTGGAAAGCGGGCCGTCGGCCTTAGAGCGTTGACTGCCAGTCTCGTTCCGCTCTACCCGCGGAGTAGGCAGGTTGGAAGCCGACCAAGTCGCAGTGGAGCCGGAAAACGCATTTAAAGCAGAAATATCCATAAGCGATTACCGATGTTTAGGCCATTTCAGTTAGTATGGAGTATCTGCGAGCCAGCCGAATTGCGCAACGTTATGCTCTCAATAGACGTCATTATTCATCTAAGTGTCAACGAATGCCTTGCCCACTATGAAGGGCAGTACGACAATGTGCGTACACGAAGTGTAGATGGTCGCTGGGTTGTTTTCCCTGCTCAAGCGCTTAGACGCGTGGTGGGGGAGGAGGGGGTTCATGGTGTTTTTCGGTTAACGTTTACCGAGCAAGGTCGTTTTCACGATATTGTTCCACTTAATCGCCGCTGAGCCTGCTTATGCCCCAATATAATGCAAAAATGACGCTGAATGAGCTTGTTTACTCCGTCATACCTAATTTAAATACCGCCGAGCGTTTAGTGTGCAACACCTTAGATAGCTTGATTGAGTCTGCAGAAAACCCTCTTGATGTCTTTAAGCGCACCGAACAGCGCCAAGCATTTAATTTAGAGCTACACCGAATCCGCATGGATATTAAGCATTTGCTGGATCGCTATCGCGCCGATGTTGATGAAATAATGCGAAAAAATGGCGGTGTGGATGGCCCGGTGATTGAGCCAGATGCGTTAGAGGCCGATGCCATTCAAAGTGCCATTGATATTTATCAGCATGTTCGAGCGTTTCAGCGTGGCGAGCAGCGTCATCCAATCCCGCGCCGGTGATACATACATGGCATTAATATTGCCTGTATAATGTGGCACATGCTTCAGGACTACCCGCCTGAATGCTTGCAGCTCGCCTACCCGGCAGCAGCTGCTTACACATTAGGAGATTACCCATGTCTGCCTCACCTGTCACATTGATGGTGGCTCGTCGCGTCGCGAATAGTCGCTACCAAGACTTTAACCGTTGGCTAAATGAAGGTCGTGAACTCGCTGCTGACTTTCCTGGCTACTTGGGGTCCGGTGTATTGGCGCCCCCTAAAGAAGATGATGAGTATCAGATCATTTTTCGCTTTGACAGCCAGGAAACCCTTTCTGCTTGGGAGCATTCGGCCTCTCGCCATGCTTGGCTTGAGCGGGGTAAAGGCCTTTACGATGCGCCCCATGAGCACCGGGCAACAGGCTTGGATGCGTGGTTTAAGGTAAGCCCTGGAGCTACCCCACCGCGCTGGAAGCAAGCCGTAGCCGTCTGGCTGGCGTTTTTTCCCATTTCACTACTGTTTCAGTGGGCGTTTGGCAGTGTGTTAGCCGAGTGGCCGCTCATTCCGCGGGTGCTGATGAGTACCATGATGCTGACTCCCGTTATGGTGTTTGTGTTTATCCCGCTTTCAACACGTTTACTAGCGCCGTGGTTACAAGGAAAGTGGTCGCCCATGGATCTTTTTGCCCGCTTTCGACAGCAGCATAGAACGTGAGTGTTTATCAATTAACGCAGCTCGACTGGTTGAAAGGCCACGGTTGCTACCGCTATCAGGGCTATCTATTTGGGCGACCCACGCCCATTGAATATCTTTTCGAAGCGTATTAAAAAGCCCGCCCAGTGCACGAGCGCTGGGCGGGCTAGCGTGTTTACCTACTAAGGCTAGCCAAACAGCGCGAAGCTTTCGGCATTGAGCCACATATGAACCAGGATACTGGCGATATACCCCAGCAAAATCACGGGCGACCAGCGCAAGTGCCCCATAAAGGTATAAGAACCGCGCGCTTGACCCATCACGGCCACGCCAGCGGCTGAGCCAATCGATAGCAGGCTACCACCTACGCCCGCCGTCAACGTGATTAGCAGCCAGTGCCCATGAGACATTTCAGGTTCCATGGTAAGTACGGCGAACATGACCGGGATGTTATCAACCACTGCAGACACTACCCCTAGCGCAATATTCGCCCACGTAGCGTTCCAGCCGGTGTAGAGTGCTTCTGAAAGCAGCCCCAGGTAACCCATAAAGCCAAGGCCACCGACGCACATCACTACCCCGTAGAAAAACAGCAGTGTGTCCCACTCTGCCCGAGCAACGCGGTTGAAGACATCAAACGGCACGACGCCCCCTAGCTGTTCCAGCTTTTTGTTGTCACCCAGGCGGCTATAGCGTTCCCGCTTGCGTTCCAGTGAACGGGGTAGGCTCTGGCGTAGGTAGTAACCAAAAAACTGTAAGTAGCCTAGGCCGGTCATCATGCCCAGCACGGGCGGAAGGTTAAGCAGTGTATGACACAGCACCGCTGTGCCAATGGTCAGCAAGAAGAGCGCAATAATGCGTCGCGCTCCGCGCTTGAGCTGTACATCCTCATATACGCTGCTGGGCTTTTGATCTTTAATAAACAGGCTCATTACCATCGCTGGGATCAGAAAGTTAACCAGCGACGGAATAAACAGGATAAAGAACTCCTGGAATTCAATCAGACCGGCCTGCCATACCATCAGCGTTGTAATATCGCCAAACGGACTAAAAGCACCGCCTGCGTTTGCTGCGACCACAATATTGATACAAGCAAGGTTAATAAAGCGTTTGTCGCCTTCGGCTACTTTAGTGATGACGGCACACATTAGCAGCGCAGTGGTTAAGTTGTCGGCAATCGGAGAAAGAATAAAGGCAAGGCCGCCCGTTAGCCAAAAAAGCGTACGATAGTTAAAGCCTTTGCGCAGCATCCAAGAGCGCAGCGCATCAAATACTCGGCGCTCCTCCATGGCGTTGATATACGTCATGGCGACCAGCAGGAACAACATTAGCTCGGTAAACTCCAGAAGCGTCACGCGAAACGCGTACTCGGACGTATCCGACATGCCGTTCTGGACATATACCCAGCCAATGAGTCCCCAAATAATACCGGCGGCCACCAACACAGGCTTGGATTTGCGCATGTGGATTTTCTCTTCGGCCATGACCAAGGAATAGGCCAGGACAAAGATTGCCACCGCGAAGAACCCTACCGCAGAGGTGGTTAAATCAATCTCACCTGTGACCGCGAAAGCGGCTGGGCTAATAAAAAATAATAAGGCCGCTAACAAAAAAGGCCAGCAACGAGTCACTCGAAGCTGGCCTGGGTCATGATGTAACGTCATCATAGTGTGTTTATCCTTATAATGGTTAAAAGAAGGGGGAATAAGCGACGCTAGTTTAGCAAGCGATATTGCGCTGCAATACGGAATAAAACCGAATGAAAGACTGTGATAAATAAGTTATTGCGTCTTTTTTTTGGAAATTATCCGTTTCGCTAATAGTAAATTTCGCCAGATAATGTAATGAATTTAGGCTGAATTAGTTAGACGATAGTCGGCTATAAGTAACCCTACCATTACCAGTCAATGTGCTAGACACGGCTTATCGGCACAATGAAAGCCACTTCCAGCCGTCTCAGCACTCGTGAGAAATCAAGACGAAGGCCGGTAGGGGGGATCAACACACAGGAGGGGGGGCGGCATGCACACAGGCATACACGGTGCGCAATGCTGTATAGAGTGATGCGAAAGCATACAGGCACAAAAAAACCCGCACGGGGCGGGCTTTTCAGCGTCATTCAGACCTATATGGAAGCATCTGAATTTAGGTAGGTGGTGGAGGCGGCGTCCCCCTATGGGCAGTATCACGCCATGCCATGCTGGAGCCATAAGCTGCTGAAAGCCTTGTGTTTACTGGCTTTGCCTATCTTGTCCTGTATCGTCTAGTATCACCCTATGCTATTCTTTATGGCTAATAGGTTGGCTAATGGGATGGCGCATAGGAGTAAAGGCGATGCCAAAGGTGGCGAAAGAGTTAAGCGCGGCTGAAGTGAGGCGGATAGACCGCCCCGGCTTCCACCCCGTAGGGGGAGTGCCCGGCCTGCTGTTACAAGTTAGCCCCGGTGGTGGGCGTTCGTGGGTATTGCGCGTGATGGTAGGCCAGCGCCGCCGTGGCTTTGGTCTGGGGAGCTTCCCCGCCGTTTCCCTTGGTGACGCCCGCAACAAGGCCCGAGAATTACGCGAAAAGCTGGCGCAAGGTATCGACCCGGTAGCAGAGCGCCAAGCCGCCCGCGCTGCCCATATTGCCGCCCAAGCCAAGCGCCTGACGTTTCGGGAAGCGGCTGAACAGTATCACGCCACCAAAGAAAAAGAGTTCCGAAACGCCAAGCACCGTAAAGACTGGATTGGCTCGCTAAAGCGTTACGCCTTTATTCATATCGGGGAAGTGCCCGTTGGTGATGTGGAATTGCCCCACGTCCTGAAAGCATTAGAGCCGATATGGGAAAAGAAAACCGAAACAGCGACCCGCGTTCGCCAGCGTATTGAGAGCGTGCTGGCGTGGGCTGCTGTGCGTGGCTATCGCAATGGTGATAACCCGGCCCGCTGGCAAGGCAACCTTGATGCAGTGCTGGCTAAGCCCGCCAAAGTAGGAAAAGGCAAGCGACACTTCCCAGCCTTGTCGTGGCAGCGTGTCCCCGAGTTCCTGCAAGACTTACGCACCCGTGAAGGCATGGGTGCTAGGGCGCTGGAGTTCGCCATTCTGACCGCCGCCCGGTCTGGTGAGATACGCGGTGCCACTTGGGATGAAATCGACCTGACCGCCAAGGTATGGACTATTCCGGCTGACCGCATGAAGGCAGGCAAGCCCCACCGAATACCGCTATCACCCGCCGCTGTTACCCTGCTGGGAGCGTTGCCCCGTATGCAAGGCCAGCCATTGGTATTTCCGGCGGTGCGTGGGGGCAAAATTAGCGATGTGACCATATTGGCCACCGTGAAGCGGATGAACGCCACCAAAGAGAAGGAAGGCGGCGAACAGTACACGGATCCCAGCGATGGCCGCCCGGTGGTGCCCCATGGTTTCCGAAGTGCGTTCAAGGATTGGGCGCGCAACCGTTCAAGCTATTCCGATGAAGTGAGTGAATTAGCGCTTGCCCACGTCAACAGCGACGCCACCCGCGCCGCCTATGCCCGTGATGAATTGCTGCCCCAGCGTACCAAGCTGATGACTGCATGGGCTGACTACTGTGCAGAACCGGCCAAAGCCAGCGCCAGCGTGACCGCTATTCGTAGGGAGGCGTAAGTATGGATTTAAGAGAGCTTGCGAATCCCTGGTTTCAATTTATCTGGGAACATCGAATGGGCCGTGCTCAAAGACAGGATTTTTTAGATTTGCTAAGAAGTGGGGAGCCGATACCGAAGGAATGTAACGACTTTATAGCGGATGTTTTTGAAGGAAAAAAGAAATTTAAAACAGGTGTCAAAAAAGTCGGTATCCATGACCAAGTATCACGCTCACCAATGCAACGTTATTTAATGCGTCACATGGTTAGTAGAGTACAAGCTGAGCTTGAAGATGAAAATTTTGACTTTCATTCTAGTGATTATGATGAGGATCATGCTGAGTGCTTGGCAAGTGAAGCGCGGTATGTAAGAAATACAGGCGCTTCTGCCAGAGAGAGCGCTAAGGCGTTCGTAGCTAAAGAGCTTTACGGTATCAGTGTAAGGAGCCTAGAGAAGTATATAAAACAATAATAAATGCCTCCGCACGGTTTATCAGAAACCGTTCGGGGACTATCGCACTCTGATATACCAAAGTTCACCCCGTACCCACACAATACGAGGTGAAGCATGACCCCCTATACCTACCTGACCGTTCGCCAAGCCGCTACCCGCCTAGCGGTATCAGTGCCCACCGTATGGCGTTGGGCGCGTGAACGCCCTGACTTCCCGAAACCCCACCGCCTTGGCCCCAACTGTACCCGCTGGCGCTTATCTGACCTAGAAGCATGGGAAGCCAAGCACGGGGAGGTGGCATCATGAGCCGCCGCTTAATTCGACTAGCCGCCGCCTTGGCTAAAGGCCCCGTTACCCGTGAACAGGCTGACCTGATAGCGCCAGCCAGTAACGGCCCCCACTTCATTGGGGAGTTGCGCCGCAAGCTGAAAATTGACCTGAATTGTGACCGCGTACCGTTCACGACAAAAGACGGGGAACCGTCATGGTATGGCCGCTATACGCCCACCCGAGAGGAACGCGCCAAGCTGATGGCGTTTGTGATTGAGCAGGGAGGCAACCTTGATGACTAGCGCAGAAAATAGCCCCGCTGTGGCTGCAACCACTGGCGAGGCTCAAGGTATTACTTCACCCAAAAAGAATAGCACCGTTACCGCCGCCCTGACCATCATCACGTCAACGAAACCAGAGCGCTTAACCAAGCGTTACCGGCTGGCTGATGATGGTGAGTTGCTGAAGGATCCCGGCGGGGATATGTCACAAGGTAGCGCCACCGTTTACAGCGTGGATAGTCTGGCGACCTTTGCCCGCTTGTTGCTATCACTCAAGACCAACCAAGCACTGGCCTATGGCCGCCCTGAGCGGTTGAATACCGGGCTGGTATCTAAGCGCCGCTGGCTGGAAGCGGGCCGCCCTGATGATCCTATCCCCCGTAGCAAAGAGCATTTTTCTTGGCCTGCTGGCGCTGGTGTCATGATGGCCGATTATGACCCCGGCGATGGTGAGAACACGCTTTCCCGTGATGACCTGCTGGCTTGCCTTCATGAAGCCGTGCCCGCATTGGCTGACGTTGGCGCGTTGTGGTGGCCTTCATCGTCTAGCTATATTGTGAACACGGAAACCGGCGATGATTTAACCGGGCTGCGTGGTCAACGGCTGTACTGGCTGGCGCTGGATGCCCGAGATATTGAGCGGGCCGGTAAGGCGCTGCAAACCTACCTTTGGGCCGCTGGCCATGGTTGGGTAGAAGTGGGCGCTGCTGGTCAACGGCTGAAGCGTACCCTGCTGGATGCCAGCGTTTACCAAGCCAACCGGCTGGACTTTGCCGCCGGTGCCGAATGTATCCCGCCGCTAGCACAACAGCGAGGCGAGCCGGTGCCCGTTGGTGGTGCGGTGGTTGTGCTGGATACCCAAGCGGTCATTCCCGACCCGGATCCCAGCACCTTGGCCGCTGCTGAAAAGAGCCGCGTGGCTGCCATGCTTGCCGCCAAGCCTGAAGCCGACATGGTGCAGGCTGACTATATCGACACCCGCGCCAGCGAAATGGCAGGCAGTGAGGCCAGCGACGAAGCGCTAGAACAGAGCCGGGAAACTGTAAAGCGCGCTCTGAGCAATGGCGTATTGGCCGGGGACTTTCCCATCACGCTGGTGGCCGATAATGGCAGCCAGCAAGCGCTAACCGTTGGGGATGTGCTGGATAACCCCGAGCGCTATCACAACAGCCTGACGCTTGACCCCATCGAACCGGAATACCAAGGCGGTAAGACGGTGGGAAAGCTGTACTTGATGGGTGCCCGCCCGCGTCTGTATTCGTTTGCCCATGGCGGTAAAACGTACAAGCTGAGCAGGCCGCCCGCGCGCGTGGAGCTGGTCAAAGGGCGTACTGTGGAAGCGGTGGAGCAGGTGCTTAGCATTATGCGTCGCGCCCCTGATGTGTTTGATTTTGGCGGGCCGCTGGTCACTGCTACGGATGGCCGCGTTTACCCGCTAGATGAACACGCCCTGAAGCACTGGCTTGGCGGTGCTACCCAGTTCTGGCGCTGGCAAAGGCTAAAGAATGACGCGATGATTGAAGTGTTAGAGGATCCCCCGGTAAGCGTGGCCAAGGCCCTGCTATCCCTTGGTGAGCGCCGCGCGCTGAAGTCGCTGAATGCCATTATCACCGCGCCTACTTTGCGCCTTGATGGCTCGCTGCTGAACCGTCCCGGCTATGATGAAGCTACCGGCCTGCTGTTAGAGGCGGAAGGCGACGAAATCCACCCGGTGCCCATGTACCCGACCGGGGAGCAGGTCGAAACAGCGCTAGAACGCCTGATGAAGCCGTTTGCCGACTTCCCGCTAGTAGGCCCCGTGGACAAGGGCGTTTTGCTTGCTGCGTTGCTGACAGCGGCTGTACGCACCGTCTTACCCGCTGCGCCAGCTTTTGGCTTTGATGCCCCTACTCAGGGCAGCGGTAAGACCTTACTGGCCAAGTGCTTGGCCGTGCTGGTGCTGGGGGAGAAGCCCACTATATGGCCGCATACTCATTCCCGTGATGATGAAGAAATTCGTAAACGCATTATGACAATTCTACTGACGGGAACCCGTGCGGTGATATGGGATAATGTCATTGGCGTATTCGATAGCGCTTCATTAGCTGGAGCAATGACTAACCATAGAGTTAGTGACCGGCTGCTAGGAAGAAATGGTCACGCAGATGTGCCTAATAAGGCGCTGTGGCTGCTGACCGGGAATAACCTGACGTTGGCCGGGGATTTGCCGCGCCGTGTGCTCAAGTGCCGGATAGACCCCGAAACGGATAGACCCTTTGCCCGTCAATTCGACCTGGATCCCGAAGCCTATTGCCAGCACCACCGCCAACGCATGATAGCCGATGCCCTAACCGTTATTCGTGGCTGGCTGGCGACTGATGATGCGCCAGCACCGGGTAACATGGCGAGCTTTGAAGTATGGGACTTGATGGTAAGGCAGCCGGTAGCATGGGTAGCCCGTCGTTTTGACCCGCTAGGCGAGTATGCCGACCCCATGGAAGCGGTAGACGCTGCCCAAGCGGCTGACCCTGAGCAGGAACAGTTAGACGCGCTGCTGTGCTCGCTGGCTGAGAAGTTTGGCAGTGATCCCTTTACTGCTAAGGAGGTGAAGAAGATCCACGATAACTACCACGACCCGCATTTAATGAAAGACTTTGCCTTGTCTGATGCTGAGCAGGCGCTAGCGGAAACCATAACGGAGTTCAAGACGGTGAAGCAGCTAACCACCCGCGCCGTGGGTAACGTGCTCAAGTTCCGGGCTGACCGTGTGGTCAACGGTAGGCGTTTGCGTAAGCGCAATGGCCGGGGAGGTGTTGCCGCTTGGGTAATTGAGAACGTCTAACATCCACTGCTTTAAATGGTTGTTCTAGGTGGTCTGGTGGGGCTGTGTACTACCGTCATGAAATAGGCATCCCAATGTCTTTAATGATACCTATGGCAAAGCAGGGCCTGACTAACCACCCAGAGCAACCTAACCCACCAAAAAGCTGAATTTCCCGACTTTAAAAGGAGCCAACGTCATGGACTTCACGCCCGAACCGCTAGACCTAATCTTGCCGCCGCTAGACTTCACACCACCGGCCATAGACCTAGACACCATGCCACCGTTTGACCTGGATCCACTGACGCCAGCAAGGGAAACCAAAGCATGAGCCACAACCCGCGCCGCTTTACCCGCCCCGTTCGCCTTATTGTTTCCGTAGAGGCTGACACTGTGGCCAGTATCGACAGAGTTATTGTCAAATTCTGTGTATGGCCGGTCAGGCGGCAGTCCTGTCTGACTGATCGGTCAAGGGTTCGCCATCCTTGAACTGGACGTTGTTCACGAC
>Ga0310345_10004595_pt1 | contig 12494 bp, 8 predicted proteins | sample HC15DNA20500_MG_FD_204667 | JGI IMG/M metagenome (GOLD analysis project Ga0310345, IMG submission 204667) | Marine microbial communities from station ALOHA, North Pacific Subtropical Gyre - HC15-DNA-20-500_MG | ecosystem: Environmental > Aquatic > Marine > Oceanic | place: Pacific Ocean: North... | reverse complement strand
GATCGGCGATGCCCGTAAAAAAACTCCTCGGCCTCGACGTTCTAGGAAATAGACAAACGACGTATCACTGGCCGCAAGGATGAAGGTCAGTTGCTCTTGGAGTGCGGCAGCGCGTTGGCCAAGTGAGTCAATGTCCTCCGAAGAGACGTCAAGTTTGGCCAATTTTTCAACGAGGTTACCAAGTTGTTGGATGAGATGATGTCCTGGCTCTGCGATCGGAGCAAACGTTTCAGCAGTCATCCGCGCGCGGTCGGCCGTCGACAAGACTAGGGCGAGGGTGTCAAAGAAAATAAGAGCGCTGTTTTGCACCGTGGACAGTAGCTCAGTTAGTTCCTGCGCATTCGATTCATCGAGCGCGCCGTCAGTGTCGGTCGTTGAGGCGAGACGGTGACCGTCTCGGTTCAAGTCGTCGAGACGGTGATTGCTAATCAATAATCCGAAGTATTGCGTGGCTACGTCCTCAAGTTGGTGTGCTTCGTCGATGACGACGAATGAGCAGGCGGGGATGACCTCACCGTAAGCACTCTGTCGCACTGCGGCATCCGCGCATAATAGGTGGTGATTCACGATGACGATGTCTGATTCGGCAGCTCGCTGTCGCATCGTTGTGATGTAGCACTCTTGGTACTGGGGGCATTCGGTGCCGATGCAGTTTTCTGATGTTGCGGCGATGTCTCCCCACGCGGCGAAATTGTCTGGCAGCCCTTCGACTTCAGCCCGGTCTCCGGTTTCGGTCTGTGTGGCCCACTCCGACAACTGGTCGAGGTATCGTTGGTCGGTCGTCGGTTGGGGTGTCGCATCGTTCTGTAACGCAGCGAAGCGGTGGAGGCAGAGGTAGTTGCCGCGACCCTTCATGTACGTGGCTCGGAAATCAATACCAAGCGCTTCACGTAGGGCCGGTAGGTCCTTGTAGTAGATCTGGTCTTGGAGGTTCTTGGTGCCTGTGGATACGAGGACTCGCTGACCACTTAGTATTGCTGGTACAAGATAGGCCAGCGTCTTGCCGATGCCAGTACCAGCTTCAGCCAGAAGGACGCCGCCTTCAGTGAGAATCCGTGCTGAGGCGTCAGCCATTTCGCGCTGGCTGGGCCGTGGCTCGAACGAAACCATCGTGTCCGACAGCACGCCACTATCAGCGAACGCTGCGGAAACGTGTTCAGCCAGCCCTACCGGGCGTTGTGAGTCTGGTACAGAGGGAACTTCCGACACAGTGTTTCGACTTCATTCCGAACAATGCCTGCGACGCCGTCATCATCCGGAGAACTCAAGACGCGACCGATCAGTTCAGCAATAGTGTCCATTTCTGTCTCGGTCATGCCACGGGTTGTGAGTGCCGGGGTACCGAGTCGGATACCGCTGGCGACCATTGGTGGTTGCTTATCGAACGGGATCGCGTTCTTGTTAACCGTTATGCCTGCACGGCCGAGGGCTTCTTCTGAGACTCGTCCGGTGAGTTTACGCGAGTAAACATCGACGAGCAGGAGGTGATTGTCTGTGCCGCCGCTCACTATGCGAAAGCCCTGCGCTGCAAGTCCTTTGGCCAGTTGACTCGCGTTGCTGATTACCTGCTTTTGGTATTCAACGAAGCCAGGATCGGCTGCTTCTTTGAAGCAGACCGCTTTGGCTGCAATGATATGCATGAGCGGTCCGCCTTGAATACCAGGAAAAAGCGAGCGATTGACGGCCTTTCGATGTTCTTCGCGACACAGAATCAAACCTCCACGCGGTCCGCGGAGCGTCTTATGTGTCGTCGTTGTCACGATGTCAGCATGCGGAATTGGACTTGGGTGTAGGTTAGCAGCCACAAGACCGGCGATGTGTGCCATGTCGGTAACCATTTTCGCGCCGACTTCAGCAGCTACTGCTGCTATGCGGGCAAAGTCAATCACACGCGGATATGCGCTCGCGCCAACCATTATCAACTGCGGCTGATGGTTACGCGCTAGTTGTTCCAATTCTTCGTAGTCGATTCGTTCGTCGTCTCTCCGCACCCCATATGGGACTATTGTGTAGAGCTGCCCTGAGAAATTTAGAGGGTGGCCATGCGTTAAATGTCCGCCGTGGGCAAGATCCATTCCCAATACCGTGTCGCGGGGCTTAAGTAGAGCGAAGTAGGCCGCCATGTTTGCCTGAGCGCCAGAGTGGGGTTGGACATTTGCGTGATCAGCGCCAAAGAGCGCTTTCGCACGTTTAATTGCAAGAGACTCGGCGACGTCGACAAATTCGCATCCGCCATAATATCGACGACCCGGATAGCCCTCGGCGTACTTATTAGTCAGCGCTGATCCCATTGCTTCTAGGACTGCCGTGCTAACGAAGTTTTCCGACGCAATGAGTTCGAGGCCAGAGTTCTGCCGGTTGACCTCTTGAAAGATCACTTCGGCGATGTCGGGGTCGGTGCTGTGCAGAGAATGATGTTGTTCCGTGCCTGCGGCGGATGCGACTGTTGCATCAATACTGTTCGTCACTTGCGCCCTTCTATCTGTTGCTCGATGGCCGAGATCCTGTCTATGCGCCGTTGATGACGTCCACCGGCGAAGGCGGTGTCAAGAAAGGTCCGTACGATATTGCTCGCCGTTTCTAGACTCAGGGTTCGACCGGCCAGTGTGACGACATTAGCGTCGTTGTGTTCGCGACAAAGTCGAGCGGTGTCAAGATCATGTACAAGCGCGGCTCGCACGCCGGGCACTTTGTTTGCAACGATCGACATTCCGATGCCGTTTCCACAGACTAGAATGCCGCGGTCAAAGGCACCGCTGGCGATACTTTCAGCCACCTGCTGGGCAAAGTCCGGGTAATCGACGCTCGTATTGGAATGTGTGCCGAAGTCAACGTAGGTGTGCGGCAAGTCGCTACCTGCGGCCGCTTCATCAAACGCGTGCTTGAGTTGATCCTTAAGCGTAACGCCGGCGTGATCGGCACCAAGCGCGATTCGCATAGGGCGATTGTACTATGGTGGCTTCCACCGCGGTCGATAGCCTTTCGACTCGATCATGCTTGGCCTGTCCTCGCTTGCGAAGCAACACGCTCTTAGCACGCAGGCAGTCGTTGGATGTAAAGAGACCAACGTGAGCGCACTCAAGATTCTTTTGCTTGTAGTCGCAGTTATGACTTCAAGTTACTTAGGTCACATTAACGAACCGACCAGAGCCGCATCAAACGGTAGTGTTCCGCGTTGCTGGTGCGAACGCGTATTTCATCGAAAGGCGATCGTAAAGTTATATATATCCTGTCTTTGCCAATGTTCTAGCGGTCAGTGATTAAAGTAACTTGTTGGAAAGTAGTTGTACCAAGCCCACGTGCTATAGTCTTGCGCAATTGCGCAATTGCGATTAGATGGAGCGACTTATGGTGAGCCCTGCCTCTTCCCTCCCTTCCGTTATGTCTGGCTTTGCTGAAGCATTTCCGAATTCTCGAAAAGTTCATGTCGACGGTGAACGCGTTAGCGTGCCGATGCGTGAGATCACCTTGTCGAATGGCGAGCCGCCCCTACGCGTCTATGACACAAGCGGTCCGCATAACACTGACATTAGGTCTGGGCTTCCACCTTTGCGTCAGCCGTGGATCGCGTCGCGTGATGACATCACGGAAGTGATGTTGCCAGACGGCGGGCGTGGTTCCGCTCAGATGCCGTCGTCGCGGGCTCGGCCCGTCGTTCGCGGTACCGGATCGGTGACGCAGATGCACTATGCGCGCCGGGGCGAGGTGACGGCAGAGATGGAGTTTGTTGCCATTCGAGAGGGTTTTGATCCTGAATTTGTTCGTGCCGAGGTAGCGCGCGGACGCGCGATTATTCCAGCCAATATAAACCATCCAGAGCTAGAGCCGATGGCAATTGGACGGAATTTTCTGGTCAAGATCAACGCGAACATCGGCAACTCGGCCGTGAGTTCTTCGATCGACGAGGAGGTGGAGAAGCTCCGTTGGGCGACCTTGTGGGGCGCCGACACGGTTATGGATCTATCCACTGGACCCGACATCCACGAAACCCGCGAGTGGATCGTTCGTAATTCTCCAGCCCCGATCGGCACGGTACCGATCTACCAGGCCCTTGAGAAGGTGGGTGGGCAGCCGTCAGACCTCACGTGGGAGGTCTATCGCGACACGTTGATCGAGCAGGCGGAACAGGGAGTTGACTACTTTACGGTGCATGCCGGGGTATTGCTTCGGTATGTTCCGATGACAGCGAAACGGATGACCGGAATCGTTTCGCGTGGTGGTTCGATTCACGCCAAGTGGTGTCTTGCTCATCATCAGGAGAATTTTGCGTACACTCACTTCCGCGAGATCTGCGAAATTATGCAGGCGTACGATGTGTCGTTTTCGCTCGGTGACGGACTCCGACCGGGCTCGATAGCTGATGCCAATGACCAGGCTCAATTTGCGGAACTCAAGACGCAAGGCGAGTTAACGCGTATAGCGTGGGAGTATGACGTTCAGGTGATGAACGAGGGGCCGGGGCACGTGCCGATGCATCTCATCAAAGAAAACATGGAGAATCAACTCGAGTGGTGCGACGAGGCGCCGTTTTACACACTGGGTCCGCTGACCACCGATATTGCACCCGGTTACGATCATGTTACGTCAGCGATTGGAGCGGCCATGATCGGGTGGTACGGCACGGCCATGCTGTGCTATGTCACCCCAAAGGAGCACCTCGGACTGCCGAATCGAGACGATGTTAAAGCTGGTGTAGTTGCCTACAAAATTGCTGCACATGCCGCTGATCTAGCCAAGGGACACCCACGAGCCCAGGCTTGGGATGACGCGTTGTCAAAAGCCCGCTTCGAGTTTCGTTGGGAAGACCAATTCAATTTGGCCCTTGATCCGATTACCGCACGCGCCTACCACGACGAAACTTTACCGGCTGACGGAGCCAAGGCGGCCCACTTTTGCTCGATGTGCGGTCCTAAGTTCTGCAGCATGGAAATCACGCAGCAGATTCGTGACTTTGCGGCCGATCGAGGCCTTGCCGAAGATAAGGCCGTCCAGATTGGGCTGGAAGAAAAGTCGGCCGAATTTCTCAACAGCAAGGACCGCGATATCTATGTTTCGAGCAAGTAATCAAGCTCTGGATTTAGGTGAGCGAGTGCGAGCCTAGCGCTCCCCCGCGCCTGACGGAGCGGTCGCGATCTGAATAACTGTCCGATAGCGTGTTGGGTTGGCTCCCGGTGTTGGGTTGAGGTAGCCCTCCGCATTGTTCCATGTGTAATCCTTGATCGTTACGCTAGGTCGGTAGTTCATCCGTTCATCGCGGAAGCGTGAAGTGTCGAACTGATGAGTAGGTGGGGCATCAAACACCCGGTCACCACGTTCATCAAGTACCACTGAGTAGTAGCCGACCATTTCTCTAAATGTCGAGTTTGTTCCGAATAGGTGGAAGGTCTGGCCGCGGCCGGCGTCGTATGAGTCGAGGTAATCAGCGTTCGGATAAATTGGCACCCCAAGGCTCTCTTCTGTTGGTACGCTCTCAATCAACGGTGCCACGGTTTCCGGTGGTTGTACCGGCGGTTGCTGACGGCTGGACGAAAGCTCAGGGAACGGACGTGGAACCGGAGGCGGCTGAGCCGAGACGTGGTACGCCACGGTTAACACTAGTAAAGCTCCGATCAGACCCAAAAATGTTGTTCGCACTTCCGCTATTATGCCTCATGGTCCGGTTCCAGTTGTCAACCGATGACTAACTACTGGATGTGTGAACGCCAGTAATTCAGGATATTACTCAGCATCTGCTCGAGCCCGATCTGGGGTTGCCAGCCGACAGCCGCCGTAATTAGCGAACGGTCACCGCAAAGCTCTTGATAATCGTTAGGCCTTACCCGTCCAGGATCGATCTGCATGCGAATTGGCACACGCGCGAGTCCGATGAGTGCGACGACGACATCGCGCATTCGGTAGGTTTGGCCAGAACAAACGTTGTAGATCTTGTTAGCAGTACCGCGACTCATCAGTGCTTGGTACGCTGCGACGGTGTCTCTTACGTCCATTAGGTCACGATGCGTATCGAGCAGTCCGACTTGGATGGGCGATTTTGCTTGACCAATCTCTATTCGAGCGATCTGATGCGCGAAGCTTGAGGTGGCATACGAGAGAGCTTGTCCAGGACCTATGTGAGTGAATGACCTGGTGAGCACGACCTGTTGCTCCTTTGAAGCGAGCCGACTGGCCTGAATCTCCTGGGCAAGTTTGCTGAGACCGTACGGGCTGACGGGACCGACCTGGTCCGCCTCGGTCAACACTCCGAGTTTTGGTCGATAAACCATTGCCGAGCCTGGGACCAGTACACGCGCACGCACACGCGAACGTCTGAGGCCGTACATGACGTTCCGTGTACCGAGCACATTGACTTCGAGTGTGCGGACGACGTTATCCCACGAACCCGTGACATTGGCGATACCAGCGCAGTGGAACACTTCGGCGGGTTGGGTCTTAGAGATGGCATCTGCAACGGCTTCGCTATCGAGAAGATCGATTTCATGCCACGCTAGCTTTGCATTAGCTGTCGTCGGTTGGGCTCGTGCCCGGGCAGACCCTGGTCGTCGCCATCCGACAACTGTTGGTGTTGGCGTTTGGGATAGGAGAGACGTAATGAGATGGCTACCGACGAATCCGGCCGCGCCGGTGACCAAGATCGTCCGCGCCATTAGAAGCCGCCGCCTCCGACTCCACTTCCCCCGCCTCCGCCGAAGGCTCCGAAGACATTTGCGAACGTACCGAGTCCGGCCATCGTGAACGAGACGTTGAAACGGCGATCCTGTGGGATTGGAGCACGACTCCCAAGACCTTCAAAATTAAACACCTGATATTCGGCACTGATCCCGCAGCATTGGGCGTTGTAGTACACACGGATCTGTTGGAGTAGGAACCGGTTACGCATCACGTCGTAGTGAAAGGTATAAAGCCCACCGACTGTGTTGTCGCTGTTGCGGACAGCCGTGTATGAGTTGAGGTAGTGATCTAGGCGAGACTTGTCGTTGAATCCGGGAAGGTCTGTGATGAACCGCCGTTGGCTCCAGCCGCCACGCGTCTCGAGCCACCCACCGATCTCATAGCTTCCCTCGGCTGCAATCGTTCGCAGCGCCTTATGGGTCGAATCGAACTCAGCTCTGAGGTTGCCTCCGATTCCTTGGGTTGGTTCGGTTCGAACGAGTAGCGACACTGGTGAAAAATTGGTGGGTGGCGTTGCATTGAAGCTGGTACGAAAGTTCCGATCGAATTCGGCGGCATTCGCGTCAGTGTAATAGCTTTGCGTTAGCGACACGGCGACGATCTCTCGTGAGACCGACTCAGGTCCACCTTCGAACACCTTGGCATAGATTCGGTTGTCGAGCCCGAATGCGACTTGGGTGACGTTGCCAACGATCGAGTCGATTCCTTCGAGCCGGACGATCTGATCGAAATTATCGATTGCGCTGACCCGCCGAATAGAAACCCAAGGCTCGATGACGTGTTTCATCCGTTCCGAGTAGCTGCTGTTGGGAGTGTCCCAGATCTTGACGAACGACGGTCCGGTTGCTCGAGTGGCGAACTCTAGGAACGTCCGACCGATGCCGGTCTGAACCTGCTCGATCTTTCCAGCCTCGTTACCGAGGCTCTCGTCCCAATAGGTGCCGCGCCATTGCACGGTGGAGTCGAGTGTAAGGAACGGCCATTTGGTGAACGGAATCTGAAGCACTGGATTAAAGTCCATCCGGTTGAGTCCGGAATCGATCTCCAGGTCGCCATCGTCACGGAAGAATCGGGAGGCACGAAGCAAGTGTACGTACTCTGCGTTAAGCGAGTAGTACATCGAAGTGCCGGGCACCTCAGTCTTTCCCCCGGTGAGGCCAATGCGTGGCCCTCCACCGTTTAGGGTCGATTGAGTGGCGCCAAAGAAGGTTTCATTCATGTCGTAAGTGGTGCTCAATTGGTAGTTGCCAATTTGGCCGCTCAGGTTTCCGGAGAAGCTACGATTCCGGTTCGACGCTTCAAAAATGTTGTGGTTGTATGTCTGCTGAACGGTGATGTCTGAGAAGTAGTTGATCTGTCCGCGTGCCGTCCACCCTGGTCTGATTCGTTGGGTTGCGAGCCCTCTGAGGTCGAAGCTTTGTCGTGCTGGTAGGAGCGTCGTGCCTCCGGCATGGGAGATCTCAGCTTCCTTTTCATCGAGGAAATAGGTTCTGATTTCTCCCTGTGAGGCTCCGCCGCGCGTGTAGCGATATTCGCCACCGTAGCCTTGACCGGTCTTCATGAACCAATCGTGAAAGACCGTAGCATCTTGACTTTCGGTGGGAGCCAAGAAGAACGCGTTGCTGAGGCTCGTGCCACGATAGGTTGATGCTCCGTACGTCGGCATGAGAAAGCCGGTCGCGCGACCTTCCGGCGTAATCGGGTAGTACATGGCTGGGAGATAGAACACCGGCACATTCTTGACCTTGATGATCGAGTTTCGGAGCAGGACGTACTCGTCGAGGTTGATGGTCAGTGTCGAGGCAGTGACTTGCCAGCGTGGTGTTGGTTGAACGCAGCTAGTGAATGCACCTTTGGTGAGACGGTAAGTGCGTGGTCCCAAACGTTCGATTTTCTCGCCGTAGAAAAGCAAGTCCGGCTCCTGCGTTCCGAACATGCTTCGATCGACCTCGTCGCCCATATTGATTGAGCCGTTGGCGTGGTAAAAAACTGCTGACTGGTCAGAGGTCTTGAACTCGACCCGCTCAGCGGCAATCCGTGTTTCCGCCGAAACGAATACGACGTTGCCGTTCGCGACCAAAGAAAAGGTGACGTCGCCCGTATCGACTTCTGCGGCGTCGACGTAGATATCTACCTGGTCGGCATAGAACTGGAACGTATCGCCGTTAATTTCGACTTCGTCAATTAAGCGGAGATGAGTTTCGGTCAGCTGCTCGATTCGAAACTGCCGAGAATCGAATGGAAGGCTCGGGAATAATTGAGCCTCGGCGGCTAGCGGCATCAGTAAGATCGCCACCGCAACTGGGAGGAGTCCGTCAGGCGCTCGTAAGTAAGAACGCATCCGAGTTCTAATTTTACATGCGTGTTGCCGATGATGTGTCATCGCTGACACCTGAAGTATGGGTGCGAATAAGTTCACCCACGAGGTAGACCGACCCTGTAGCGACGGCCAGAGGTCCCTCGCGCCAGGCTACTTCAAGGGCGTCACTGGGTTTTGCGACGCCATCCACCTCTAGGTCAGGACGTGTCTCGCGCGCAGCACTAACGAGAACCTCAAGTGGCTGCGCCCGAGGGCTATCGACCGTTGTGCAGACGATTCTGGTGATTGCCGTGTCAAGAGCTCGGAAGATGCCGGGAACGTCTTTGTCTCGAAGAGCACTGAAGACGAACGGTAGTCCCGCCGGATGCCAAGCCATCACGAACTCTTTGAGCGCCACGGCCGCTGCGACGTTGTGAGCCGGGTCGAGGAGGACGCAACCGTCCGGCTCCATAGTGAGTAACTCTAGGCGGCCTGGCCACCTTGTGTCAGTCAGGGCCGTAACGATTGCCTTGGCGGGCACCTCGATCCCTACAGTTGCGAGCTCTTCAAGGAGTCGGGCAGCAACAGCGGCATTGCCAAGCTGGTGTCGGCCTCGAAGCGAGAGGGTCATCGGGCCATAATTTCGGTGTGGTGTCTCTATCTTGTCTATGAATGTTGTTCCTTCTTCAGCGCGCCATTGGATGTGTACATCAGTGTCGGCCGCTACGAGGTGGGCATTTTGGTCAGTCGCCACAGCGCGCAGTACATTGAGTGGCTCACGTTTCGACTCGGCCGTAACAACGAGGTTGTTCGGCTTGATAACGCCAGCTTTCTCGAAAGCTATCTGGGCGAGGGTTGAGCCAAGGTAGATCTGATGATCGAGATCAATCGATGGAATCGCAACAGCGACTGGCGTTACGGCGTTCGTGGCGTCGAATCGACCACCCATCCCAACCTCAAGTACCGCAACGTCAATGGAGTGGCGTTCAAAGAGCGAGAGTGCGAGCGCAGTCGTTGCCTCGAAGAACGTCGGTGGATGTTTGAGCATGCCGTCGCGCTGAAGAGTTTCGATAGTTTCACGAATGTGGCTCGCCGCAACAGCTAGCGTCGCGGTATCAATACTGCACCCATCAAGCGCGAATCGTTCTGAAACATTAACAAGGTGAGGAGAGGTAAATAGACCGGTTCGATGACCTGCGGCTCGGAGTCCGCGTTCCACCATTGCGGCAACCGACCCCTTGCCATTCGTGCCTGCGATGAGTATCGAGTGAAAGTTCCGATCCGGATGACCCAACGCTGTCAGTAAAATACGTATCGTGTCGAGACCAAGCTTCATACCGAAATGTTCAAGACTGAATAGGTAGTCAATCGGGTCCTGCGGTGGGATGAACGGCGGCGGAGTCCTGTCTGACATCCGTCGAACCCGCTACTGGCCGGTGGTCCTTGGGACGTAGTAGCGAGTGCCGCGGCCCATTGAACTCAGCTGCCTGATGAGATCATCGAGTGCTTGATCGCCCCAGTTGAGGTCGAAATCTGACGTTTCGATGACGAGTAGTGGTGTTGCGCTGTAGTGAAAGAAGAAATGGTTGTAGGCCTCGTTGAGTTCGCCGAGATAGTGATCGTCTGGCGTTGCCTCGTCTGTATTCGAGCCTGCAAGCGCCCGGCGACGCAGGATATCAGTTGGCGTTTGTAGGTATACGACGATGTCCGGCGTGACCACGTCATCGGCGAGAAGGTCAAAAACTTTTTGGTAAATGAAGAGTTCGTTATCGTCTAGGTTCAGGTAGGCGTAAATCTTATCTTTATCGAATAGATAGTCTGAAATCGTCAGCTGAGAAAAAAGATCGGTTTGTCGTAGTGTCAACTGTTGACGATGACGACCGAGAAGGGAGAAAAGTTGCGCCTGAAACGCGGCGCCGGTGCGTCCGGCGTAAAAATCTTGAAGGAACGGATTCTCGGTATCGTCGAGGACGATATTTGCATCCAACCGACCCGCGAGCCGTTCGGTGAGCACACATTTGCCGGCGGCGATCGGACCCTCGATCGCGATGTAACGAAAGTCCAAGGTGCGGCGAGTATAGTCAAATTTTTGCGTGCTATCATGGCGCCGGCGATGTTCACCGCCGAGCTCCCTTACGGTCGAGCGCGCACGCTCATCGGACTAGTCGTCTTTGTCCTTTACGGTTGCACAACCCCACCCCCGGTGGTGGTTGTTCCCGTTGCGCCATCGACGGACGAGCAGCTGTCGTGGATCCTGCGTCTTGAGGATCAACGAAAGCTCGCTGACCCAAGGCGAGATACTCCGCCAGTTCAGGTGGCCATTAACGATGACGCGGAGTTTGTTGTCTTGCCGGCGCCTCCTCCACCTCGGCCCGATCTGATCGCGCTTGCGACAGATGGTGCGCCGCATCTGCGACGGCGGGCCGCGTTGGCGATTGGTCGCGTCGGGTTATCCGAAGGTGTTGAAACGCTGGTCTCGCTTCTCAGCGATCCGGAACCGGAAGTGCGCCAGATGGCAGCCTTCAGTCTCGGGCTAATGGGCGCCGCCACCGCGACCCAGCCGCTGGTTGACGCGCTAGATGACACTTCATTGAAGGTGCAGGGTCGCGCTGCGCAAGCACTCTCTCGAATTGGGGCCACAGCAACAGCCCCGGCCATTGGTGCCATGGTGAAGCGTCACGTAACGTCGACGTTCGAACTCGATCCGGAAGATCTCTCCTATCCGCATCGGGACGAAGTGGAGGCATTTCGTCTTGGCATCTATGCGCTTGGTGATCTGAAAGCATTTGATTCATTGACCGATGTCGTGCTCGGCGACGGCGGGCAGCCGATTCTTTGGTGGTGGCCGGTGGCTTACGCGCTTGGGCGTACCGAGGATCCCCGGGCTCTTCAGGCATTGGCAACTTTATCTGGTGTACAGGGAAGTGTTGGTGTGGCACTGGCCGCGCAGGGACTTGGTGGTCTCAACGACGAACGCGCTGTGCAACCGTTGATCGAGTTACTCGACCGCAATCGTCGTAATCGCCCTGTTGTCTTGAGTGCGATTCGTGCGTTGGGCGAGACCGCATTCCCTGCGGCGGCGGCGGCTTTGGATCGGTTTGTGCGTATCAGATCGCTGGATCGGCGGCTCAGGCTCGCGACCGTTGAGGCTTTAGCGAATCACACCAGCGCGGCGTCGATCGAAGTCTTTACGGAACTACTTGCGCATCCTTGGCCTCCTCTTCGGGCCGCATCGCTGCGCGCGTTGGCACGCACCGATCCAGAAGGTTTCATGTTTGTTTTGTCTGGGCTTGGGGCTGATCCCGACTGGCAGGTACGTGCGGCGCTTGCGAAGGGCCTGCGTTGGGTAAGGCCAGAGGCCGCAGAATATCGACTGACGCTCATGCTCAATGATGACGACCAGCGGGTAATTCCCGTGGTGCTCGAATCGTTGGTCTCAGTCGGTGCGTCCGCGGCTGGGCGGATTCTGCAAGAACGCCTGCAGGTGCCAGACGTGGCCGTACGAAAGACGGCGGCAAAACTCTTA
>Ga0310345_10004594_pt1 | contig 12496 bp, 15 predicted proteins | sample HC15DNA20500_MG_FD_204667 | JGI IMG/M metagenome (GOLD analysis project Ga0310345, IMG submission 204667) | Marine microbial communities from station ALOHA, North Pacific Subtropical Gyre - HC15-DNA-20-500_MG | ecosystem: Environmental > Aquatic > Marine > Oceanic | place: Pacific Ocean: North... | reverse complement strand
GACCTACCCCTAGCTCATAGCTGTGACCTAGGTCTGCTCGAAATTTGAACAAGCTTGACCGATATTTGACGGGTCAGTATGGTCGAAATTAGAGCAGCCAGATAAAGATATGCTGCAGATTTAACTGATATTTGAACATGGATGAGCTAGGGGTAGGTCATGGATGAGCTAGGGGGAGAACGGGCAATGCTTCCGGCAAAGAAGCAGCGGGGACACTTCGTCCAAACCGACCGCGCAGCGCATGAAGCGTGGGGTCGGCTGGCAGTTAAGTCGCCCGCTGCCGGGGCGTTGCTGCATGTCCTGGTGGCGAATGTCGGGGAACAGAACGCTATCGTCGCCTCGCACAAAGTGCTCGCAAAACTCATGGGTTCCTCGCCTGCAACAGTGAAGCGCGCCATCAAGATACTGGAATCCGGGAACTGGGTCGAAGTTGTCCAGATTGGCGCAAGTGGCACGGTAAACGCCTATGTTCTGAATAGCCGCGTGGCGTGGACAGAAGGCCGTGACAAGCTCCGGTATTCGCGCCTGCAAGCCGAGGTTCTGGTCAGCGAGGATGAACAACCCGCTGGTGCTCTCGATGCGGCCAAGGAAGAGTTGCACCGCCTGCCCCGTGTCGGTGAGCTTCAGCTTCCAGCCGGTCAAGGTTTACCACCCGTTTCTCAGCCATCCTTTCCCGGTCTAGAACCAAGCTTGCCCGCCTTTGGCCATCCTACTGAAGATAGCGAATAGGGGTATTCACCGTGGCTAATGTTTCCATCCGTGAGGCGGTAAAGATTTACCAAGTATCCCGCCCAACACTCACAAAAGCACTGAAAACCGGCAAAGTTTCTGGTGTTCAGGATGGGAAAGGCCAGTGGCAAATTGATCCTGCAGAACTTGCCAGAGTTTACCAGCCACGGACGGAAAGCGCGAAAACAGGTGGACAAGATGAACCAGATAACTTTACCAACAAGAACACCCACTTGCCCGGTGAAGTTAATACGCTGAAAGCACAGTTGGCAGAGGCCGAACAACGCGCCGCCGTGGCCGAGGCACTGGCGGAAGAGAGGGGGAAGCACATCGAGGACTTGCGCCGGATGCTGCCTGCCCCGCAAGAGGCACAACGCCCCGGCTGGCGCTGGCCGTGGAAAAGGTGACGGAACAGAATGGCAGAAGAAACCCCACCGCCGCGCGTTGCGCCAACCGTCAAGAGTGCTCCGCGCATCCGTCAGGTGTATTGGTGCAAGCTACCCGACGACGCCCAGTTGCCCGAGTTCTGGAAAACACGGCCCGTGCTCATCATGTCGCTGAAAACGACCCTTCACGGCAAAGTCACAGTGCTGCCTTTCTCTACCAAGTCGCAGCCTGACAACCCACATGCTTACCCTATGCAGTCCCCGCTACAGGCGAAACAAGCGTGGGTGATCTGTGACCACCTGATGACGGTGGCCGTAAGCCGCCTAAGTCCACCTGGGCGAGTGATCCCGCGCATTTCCGAAGCCGATTTCGAGCACATTAAAGAGCGCGCGCTCAAGAATCTCCCATACTGAAAATCTTGACTCTGTGGCCACAGGATGCTACCTAAGGAGCCAGATACGGCGCGGGCAACCGTGACCGCTTCCCTTAGGTGGGAAATAGATGCGAAGGGGTGGCTAGTCCGCCCCTTTCGTTTTTTAGACCTTCTTCATGAAATATCTACCGTGTGAGTTCCGTCAGCAACTAGGTGCGCCGATAGCAAGGGCATCGAGCGTGAAGACCTCAAATATCGGAACGCTCGATGCCCTTGCGGGTTCAGTAAAGCAGCCGTTCATGCAGAGCGCGGCGAAATCTGACTCTGAGCCCTTTTTTCCATTTGTTTTGCGATGCAGCAAAGGTCTGTTCTGGAGCTTGACGGTTGCGAAACCCGAGTTTAGACAGGGGGTTCAGGGGTCCGCAAGAACCCCGTGAGGCGCCAGCCCAATCTTGCATCCTTCCAACCTGTTTAAGGAGGATGCTTAATGGCGTCATACAATGAAATCCCCGTATCGACATTGGCCCGCTTGGTGGGCACACCTGATTGTCCCGTACTGCTTGATGTGCGCATTGATGAAGACTTCGATGCGGACCCGCACCTGATCCCTGGCGCGGTGCGTCAACCATTTCTTGACGTGATTAAACTTGCCCACGATCTCACGGGCCGTCCGGTCGTTGTCTACTGCCAGAAGGGCCTGAAAATCAGCCAGGGTGCCGCCGCGTTGTTGCGATCAGCCGGTGCGAAGGCGGAAGTCCTCGAAGGTGGGCAATTCGCCTGGAGAGATGCCGGGCTTCCGATGGTCCTTGCGGAAAAGCTGCCGCCACTAGATGCCAGCGGACGCACAGTCTGGGTTACACGTCACAGGCCAAAGATCGACAGGATTGCCTGTCCCTGGCTTATTCGCCGGTTTGTCGACCCGAATGCCCAAATACTGTTTGTCGCCGCATCGCAGGTTGCCAGTGTCGCAGAGCGTTTCAATGCGACGCCCTTCGACATTGAAGACGTTTTCTGGAGCCACCGCGACGAAAAATGCACGTTCGACACGATGATTGAAGAGTTCGGCATCAGTCATGATGCGCTTGAGAGATTGGCCGTAATCGTGCGTGGTGCCGACACCAACAGGCATGATCTGGCACCCGAAGCGGCGGGACTTTTGGCCGCCTCACTGGGTCTGTCTCGAATGTATCGTGACGATCTGGAACAGCTCGAAGCTGGCATGCTGCTTTACGACGCATTCTATCGGTGGGCGCGCGATGCCACGGATGAAGGGCATGCCTGGCCCGCTGCATTGACGAAGGCGTAGGTTATGAGTGGTTCCAGTGACGTCCTGATGGACAAAACCCCGACGCTCGCGGAGGCGACACGGGTTTGGTGGAAGATCGGCATCCTGTCGTTTGGCGGTCCCGCCGCCCAGATCGCGCTCACGCACAAGGAGGTCGTCGAAAACCGCAGCTGGCTCTCTGAGCAGCAGTTCCTGAATGCGCTGAGCTTTTGCATGCTCTTGCCCGGCCCCGAGGCGATGCAGTTGGCTACCTATGCCGGGTGGCGGCTGCATGGCACGCTCGGCGGCTTGATCGCCGGGCTGCTGTTCGTCTTGCCCGGTGCCGCCGTGATCATGTTGCTGGCGACAATCTACAGCATCTATGGCGATGTACCGCTGGTGGAGGCGCTGTTTTACGGAATCAAGGCTGCCGTTCTGGTGATCGTGGTCGAGGCATTGTTGCGGGTCGCGAAAAAGGCACTTTCGCAGCGCGCGCATTGGCTGATCGCGGCATTGGCGTTTATCGGGATATTCTTCTTGTCGATCCCCTATCCGTTGATCGTCCTAATGACGGGCCTGTTCGGCTGGTTCATGGGAACCGTGGACATGGATCGGAAGGCCGTGGACATGGCGCACGTGTCGGTGGGTAAGACGAGCCTTACGATCGCAACATGGCTGGCGATCTGGCTACTGCCGCTGCTCGCCCTCGGATGGTTGGGCGCGCCGGACATCCTGGTTGAGGTCGGCAGGTTCTTCTCCACACTTGCCGTCGTGACCTTCGGCGGTGCTTATGCTGTTCTCGCCTACATGGCACAGGATGTCGTTGTCCAGTTCGGCTGGCTAACCGCAGGCGAAATGGTCGACGCCCTTGGGTTGGCGGAAACGACACCTGGCCCGCTTATCCTGGTCACACAATTCGTCGGGTTTCTCGCCGGTTTTAAGGACGGTGGGCTTTTGCTTGGCCTGAGTGCTGCCGTGGTGGCGCTTTGGGTCACCTTCGCGCCGTGCTTTCTCTGGATATTCGTTGGCGCACCTTACATCGAATGGATATCGAACCAACCACGACTGAGAGGCGCTCTCAAGGCAATCACCGCCGCCGTCGTGGGCGTCATCCTAAATCTTTCGATCTGGTTTGCGCTGCATGTTCTGTTCTCTGGCGTGAACCGGCAGAAGCTGGGACCCATAACGCTTTGGCGGCCTGACCTTGCAACCATCGAATGGCTCGCCGTAGCCCTGTTCATCCTCAGCGCCTTCCTGGCTTTCCGGCTACACTGGGGTATCATTAGGATTCTGTTGGTGGCGTCGCTTCTTGGAGCTGGTTTGAGGTTGTTTCTCTGAGGTCTACCCGAAGAACATGAAAAACTCGGACTGCCTTTGCGATGCGCCGTACCCGTAGTGCGGTCCGGATCAGAACGGCTCACCCTGTGCGCGGCATCCAGAAAGGGAACTTTGGTTTCGAGACAACGTCAGAAGCGGTCATTCGAAGCCACCGCAGCGAACTGGCGCTTCGTCCGCACAGCGGTTGTTCGCGAGCAGCGCAGCGAAGGTCTACAACCCGTAATCATGCCCTCGGTCGCGGCGGGCATGAACTTCGCGCTCCTGCTCTTGTTCCAGCTCCTTGGTGCGCTGCCGCTCCTGCTCCTGCGCGGTGTGCTGTTCCTCGGCCTCGCGGCCCTCGCGCAACGCGGAAACGCGATCTCCGAACGCCTCCCGGTCGATCCCGGTTGCCGCGGCCCGCAACCGCGCCGCCAGATCGTCCGGAACCTCCCGCTCTGAGGCATCGGCTTCATGCTGCTCCCGACCCTCTTTCCGACCTTCCCACGCTTCGCGCAGCCGCGTGGCAAGGTCGGGTTCCTGCTCCCGGCCCTCACGCCCTCCGGCAAGCGCCAGCTCGGATTGCTCCGGCCCGAGACGGTCCAACACGCGATCCGCCGCCCGGTCGAGCCAGTCGCGGACATGACCGGCCAGCTCGCGGGCGACCTCCATCACCTCAGCCGCGCGGGCCTTGGCCTCGTGCCAGGCCCCGACCCGCCCGACCTCGATGCCGCGTTCTTTCATCTGCCACGCGCCGGGGGAAAGCTGGGGCAACGGCGGTCGGTCCAGCTCAATAGCGCGCACCGTCTGCACCAGCTCCGCGCCCTCGTCGCCGCGCTCCCGCGCCGCCGATGCCAGCTCAAGCGCCTCGTCCCGCTGGGCCTCCAAGGTCCGGTGATCCACGCGATCCTCGATGCCGGCGCGCTTAAGGGCGATGTTGCTGTCCCGCGCCCAGGCTTCGCGCCAGCCTTCCAGAACCTCGACCTTGTTCCAGTCGCGGTTTTTGGTGGTGAAGCCCTCGGGGCCAATCTCGCGGGTGGTCAGCAGAATGTGGGCATGGTGATTGCGATCATCGCCATCGCGCCCTGGCGCGTGCAGGGCGATATCCGCGATCATGCCACGGTCCACGAACTGTTCCTGGGCGAAGTCCCGGACCAGCTCGACACGCTGCGCATGGGTCAGCTCGGCAGGCAGGGCCACGCGCACCTCGCGGGCGACCTGGCTGTTCTTCCGGGTCTCGGCTTCCTCGACGCGGTTCCACAACTCGGATCGGTCGCGGCCCCAATCCGGTGCATGATCCGGGGCGAGGATTTCGGTGTGATCGACACCGCCCCGCGCCGCGTAATCGAAGGTCAGCCCGGTACGGCGGTCTTCGATGCGCTCCGCCACACGATAGGCGATAGCCGCCGTGGCGCTGCGGCCCTGACTGCGGGAAATCATCGAAGCTCTGAGATGATAGATCGCCATTCTGTGCTGCACTTCGCTTAGGGGTCGAGGGGAAACGCCAGTCTCCCCCGCCCACACAAACGCGCAGCGTTTGTATAAGTGGGCACTTCGTGTCTTGCACCTTACCTCAACCTTTGCGAGAAATCAACAATTGTCAGGAGCGCGGAGGTCAGAATGGCGCGGAGTATTGATCAACAGATTGCAGCGACGCAGGCCAAGCTGGCCCGTCTGAAAGAGAGACAGAAGGCCAGCGAAACCCGCCGCAAGATCATCGTCGGATCAGTGGCAATCTCCAACGCGCTGAAAGACCCGGAAAAGGCCCGCGCCCTCGCCGCCCTCCTGCGTCGGGCCGTCACCCGCGAAGTCGATCAAAAAGAGCTGGTCGGGTTGCTGGAAGAACTGGATGGCGTCGCTGCGAAGGCGGAACGTCCATGAGCGTTAAAGATCCCTTCCAGCAGCTCGTCGATGAAATCACCCTGATCCGGCAGGACATGGAACGCCTGAAGCGGACCAGTCTCGACAAGGACGACGCCGAAGCCCTGCACGAAATGCTGGCCGAGGGCGTGGATCGGATGCGCAAGGTTGGCCCCGAAGTCCAGAAAGCCGTCGAGATGCGTTTGCTGGGGGTTGCGGCAGTGCTCCGGGAAGAGACCGCCAAAGCCGCTGCGAGCGCCGCTGAGGGGGCTATCGCGAAAACCCGGACCGAGAGCCTCGAAGCCGCCCGGAGCCTCTCACAGGCCGCCGGAGAGGCCCGCAGGCAGGCGTGGCGCTACTTTGGCGGGTTCTGGGTGTGGTTGGCCTCCATGCTCGCCACAGGGGCCGTTCTGGGCCTTCTGCTGGCCTATGGCATGGAAACGGCCAAGTCGGCCCTCTCGGTCGATGATCTGGTGCGCTACAACTGCGGTAGATCGTGGTTCGGTGGGCAGGTCGTGGACCAGGACAACGGATCCAGCTTCTGCGCCTTCTGGATCAGGCAAGTACCGCAAGGGGAGAATTGAGGAGCCACCGACCTCCTTCCCATTCTCAGCACAATCCGACCGTTGCCACAGGCGTTGAAAGGCGAGATTGGGGATAACCCTTCCCCTCCCTGCCTGACCCACCCCATCCGGTTGGCGTTTCGCCAGCGGTATGTACGAACATCATCAGCAATGGTGCGAAAAACGCACTGACAGATAAACAGGCTCCTCCGTCGCCTGTGTCAGTCAAAAACTCCACCCCCGCCCGATCGTTCGCCAGCTTACTGACGAGCGCTACCGATCGAACGAGCGTGGATTTTTTGCCCTCCTATAGATCATTAGAAGGCGCGAAATCTGATGCCTTAAAAATCAACACTTTAGCGGGGGGGGGTAGGTCACAGCTATGACCTACCCCCAGGTCACAGCTATGACCTAGGTCTGATCAAAATTCGATCACGAGTGGGCAATATTTGACGGCGCTCATTAAATGCATCATGATTGACATGCGGCCACCGATGAACGGATTTTGGCCACCGATGAACTAGGGGTAGCTCATGAATGAACTAGGTCAGGTGAAGCCAGATGATCGCCAGACGCTTTCCCCGAAGCCAGCACGTGGCCACTTCGTTCAGACGGACCGCGCCGCGCATGAAGCTTGGGCACGACTTGGGACGAAACACCCTGCAGCGTCTGCCTTGCTACATGTTTTGGCAGCGAATGTTGGCGACCAGAACGCTGTTGTTGCTTCGCACAAGGTTCTTGCAAAGCTCATGGGGTCTTCCGCCTCTACCGTTAAGCGCGCGCTGAAAACTCTGGAAAACGGCAACTGGATTGAGATCCAACAGATCGGTGCCAGTGGAACAGTAAACGCCTACGTGCTGAACAGCCGAGTGGTCTGGACCGAAGCGCGGGACCGTCTCCGGTATGCGCGCCTACAAGCTGAGGTATTGCTGGCAGAGGACGAACAGCCCGAACCTATCGAGGCGACCAAAACAGCTCTGCACCACCTGCCCCGGATCGGTGAGCTTCAAATCCCCTCGGGGGGCGGACTACCACCGATATCCCAGCCTAGCTTCCCTGGTATGGAACCCGATCTCCCCAGCACGCGGTCGAGAAGCGATGATGACAGGTAAACAGTAAACCAACGACCGATGCGAACGGCAGGAAACCCCATGGCATACACCCTCGGAGAAGCTGCGAAAGCCACGGGAAAATCCAAGGCTACGATATCAAAAGCTATAAAATCAGGGAGAATATCGGCATCCAAGGGGGACACTGGAGCCTTTATCATCGACCCCTCAGAACTTCACAGAGTTTACCCCCCTACCGGTGAAGGTGAACACAACGAAACACCAAAGCAAACACCCGCCAATGCCGAAGACTTGGGGCTTATTCGGGAGTTACAGGCCAGACTTGAAGCAGCTCAAGAACGCCTAGCGGACAAAGAAACAGTGATCGCAGACCTTAAGGAAGACAGGGATAGGTGGCGCCAGCAAGCCACCACCCTTTTGACCGATCAACGGCCAAAAGGGTTTCTTAAGCGTTTACTGAACAAATAAAGAACACTAAGGACGCCGACCATGAACACGTTTTACGAATTTTTTGCCGGTGGGGGCATGGCGCGAGCTGGCTTAGGTTCTGGCTGGCGCTGCCTATTTGCCAATGATTTCGACCAAAAGAAGGGCATTACCTACCAGAACAACTGGGGGAAGGGTGAGATGCTGGTGGATGATATCCGCAACATCGGCCCCGATGACTTGCCTGAGCACGCAGACCTCATCTGGGGTTCGTTTCCCTGCCAAGACTTGTCTCTTGCCGGAGGTGGTGCCGGTCTGCGCGGCGATAGATCAGGAACATTCTGGCCGTTCATCTCTCAGATTCAGACCCTCAAAGAAGAAAATCGGGCACCGGCGGTTGTTGCCCTAGAGAATGTTGTAGGCACACTAACCTCGCACAAAGGGAAAGACTTCGTCGCCATTTGCGAAGCGCTGCATGGCCTTGGATACCGATATGGGGCATTCGTTGCTGATGCAGCGTTGTTTGTGCCGCAATCACGCCCACGCCTCTTCGTCATTGCTGTGCGGGATGATCTGTCTGGTTTTGATGAGGTTGATGGCCCCCGCGCACCTTGGCACACGACTGCGCTAAGGAGGGCACAAGACAGTCTACCTGAGCACCTGGCCGCGTCTTGGATCTGGTGGGACATGCCAAAGCCTCCAAGGCGAGAAATGCGCTTTGCTGACGTGATTGAAGAACGTCCCGACAGCTCGCGCTGGCACACAGCCGCCGAAACACGGGCTTTGCTCTCGATGATGAGTGACGTGAATCTAGCCAAAGTCGAGACGGCCAAGGCTGCGGGCATCCGAATGGTTGGCGGCGTTTACAAGCGAACACGCTTTCATCACGGCATCAAAGTACAGCGTGCCGAGGTTCGTTTTGATGATGTGGCAGGCTGCCTGCGCACTCCCGCAGGCGGATCATCCCGACAGCTGATCCTTGTCGTGGAAGGTGAGAAAATTCGGTCGCGACTGATTTCCACCCGAGAAACCGCACGCCTGATGGGGCTTCCCGACAGTTACGAGCTACCAAAGGCTTACAACGAAGCTTATCACCTTACCGGGGATGGCGTTGCCGTCCCTGTGGTCAGGCATATCGCGCAACACATCATCGAACCTATTCTGGCTTCCATTCGTGGAAACGATGGCGACGATAGTTCAAAGCCGGGGCACCACGAGACCCAGACAGAGAGTTTTGAATGAGCGACCCAATTCCTTGCCAGAAAGACCCAAATCTTACTGAGAAAATTGAACAGTTTTCTGAAATTTTGAAGACGCAGGCCCACCAGCTCGACCCCTTCGGGATGACCGAAAAGGACTTCTACGACAGCGGCATTTTTGAGGGCTCTATTCAGCGCGTCCGCGGCCAAATATCGGCTGCGATGGGGGAGAAGAAAACCTTCGTCAAACACGTTCTGAACTACATGCAAGACGGCGGATATATCCAAGATTGGATCGAAGCCGGGGGATCGAACCGCCACGACTACTCCGTCACCCTCAACAACGGCAACATCGCCGCCATCGAACTCAAGGGCTGCCTCGACGGGAACAACACTAACATTTCATCCCGCCCTCCCCACGCCAATGAGTTCATTGTGTGGAGTGTCTGTCAGAACAAAGGTGCTGATCCCAGACACAACGTCTGGTCAGGGATTCATACTCGTTTCTCAGCAGACATCATCGCAGAAGAAAAGAAGGTCGATGGCCTGGTCGTGTGGGATTGGCTATGTGGAACGGCAGCACGAGCCTGCCCCAAAATTGCCAATGCTCCGCACAGAATTACAGAGATTGGCCCGTTCCGGCTGCCGCCTCCCTGTATCTATCTGTTCCCCGGCACCATCCCCAGCCCTCGGAACAATCCAAAACCTTCCGTTCAAAAGCTCTCGAATGTCGGCATCCTAGACGCGATGCACCGCTGCTTCGGAGGTCAGGCCGACGAATTGAATGAAGTCTATTTCGAAGCAGCCATGAAAGATGTGGATCTCGTCAGAACAACTAGGATCGTCCGCGACGGCAAAGTGCGGAAAGAATCCAAACCAACGCCAATTCGGCGCTCGTAAGTCCCTACAGGCCGTGGCCATGCCCCCGGTCTCGGGTGGCATGGCGCTCCTGCTCTTGCTCCCGTTCGAGGTCTTTCTGACGCTGCTGTTCCTGGGCCGTCCTCAGCTCGTCGGCCTCACGTTCCTGCCGATAGGCCGTCAACCGTTCGCTGAGCGCGTCCCGGTCCACCTCGGAAAACGCACCGCGTAGCCGGGCCGCGAGGTCTTCCGGCGTCTCCCGCTCTGGGGCTTCGCTATCAGGTGTTTCTTGGTGAGCCTCCCACGCGCCCCGGAGCAGCGCCGCAAAATCGGCAGTTGTCTCCTGCGCCTCGGGACCACCGGCCAGCGCCAACCGGCCCTGATCGCCGCCGAGACGGTCCAGGACGCGATCTGCGGTACGGTCGAGCCAATCCCGCACATGCCCCGCTAGCTCCTGCGCGATCCGCGCCACCTCGGCCGCCTGCGCCTTAACCTCGTGCCAGGCACGGACGGCCCCGACCTCGTGGCCGCGTTCCTTCATCTGCCACGCCCCTGCGGAAAGCTGCGGCAGAGGCTTGCGGTCCAGCGCCACCGCCCGCACGGTCTCGCGCAGCTCCTCGGCCTCGTCACCGCGTTCCCGCGCCTCGGCGACCAGCTCAAGGGCCTCGTCCCGCTGCGCCTCTAGGGTGCGGTGGTCGATGCGCTCCTCGATGCCGGCGCGTTCGAGGGCGAGATTTGCATCCCGCGCCCATGCCTCCCGCCAGCCCTCAAGAAGCTCGACCTTGTTCCAGTCGCGGTTCTTGGTGGTGAAGCCCTCGGGGCCAATCTCGCGGGTGGTGAGCAGGATGTGGGCGTGGTGGTTGCGATCATCGCCGTCGCGCCCCGGCGCGTGCAGGGCGATATCCGCGATCATGCCGCGATCCACGAACTGTTCCTGGGCGAAGTCCCGGACCAGCTCGACCCGCTGCGCATGGGTCAGCTCGGCAGGTAGGGCCACGCGCACCTCGCGGGCGACCTGGCTGTTCTTCCGGGTCTCGGCTTCCTCGACCCGGTTCCACAACTCGGATCGGTCGAAAACCCAATCCGGGGCGTGGTCAGGCGCAAGGGTTTCGGTGTGATCGACGCCGCCGCGCTTGGCGTAATCGAAGGTCAGGCCGGTGCGCCGATCTTCGATACGCTCCGCCACACGATAGGCGATAGCCGCCGTGGCGCTGCGGCCCTGCGAGCGGGAAATCATCGAAGCTCTGAGATGATAGATCGCCATTTGGGGCCGCACTTAGCTTAGGGGTCGAGGGGAAACGCTAGTCTCCCCCGCCCACACAAACGCGCAGCGTTTGTATAAGTGGGCACTTCGTGACTTGCACCCTGCCTCAACCCTTGCGAGAAATCAACATGTGTCAAAAGAGCGGAGTTCAGAATGGCGCGAACAATCGATCAGCAAATTGCGGAAACACAGGCCAAGCTGGCCCGGCTGAAAGAACGACAGAAAGCCAGCGAGACCCGCCGCAAGATCATCGTCGGATCAGTCGCAATCTCCAACGCGCTGAAGGACCCCGAAAAGGCACGAGCGCTCGCCGCCCTGCTGCGCCGTGCCGTGACCCGCGAAGTCGATCAGAAGGAAATCATTGGCCTCCTGGAAGAACTCGATGACGCAGCAGCGAAGGCGGAACGACAATGAGCGCCAAAGACCCGTTCCAGATCCTCGCCGATGAGCTGACCCTGATCCGCAAGGACATGGACCAGCTCCAACGCACCAGCCTCGACAAAAAGGACGCTCAGGCCCTGCACAAGAAGTTGGCCGAGGGGGTCGACCGGATGTACAGAGCCGCCCCCGAAGTCCAGCAAGCTATCGACAACCGCCTGATGGCCGTCGCGGCCTTCCTCAAGGAAGAAACCACCAAAGCCGCCGAGAAGGCCGCGAAAGATGCCATCCTGAACGCCCATGACGAAAGCATCGATGCAGCCCGGAGCCTCACACAGGCCGCCGGAGAGGCCCGTAGGCAGGCATGGCGCTACTTCGGAGGGTTCTGGGTCTGGTTGACCTCCATGCTCGCCACAGGCGTCGTCCTGGGCCTCCTGCTGGCCTATGGCACTGAGACCGCTAAGGCAGCATTCTCAATCGACACCATGGCGCGTTACGGCTGCGGTAAGCTGGGGATCGGCGGGCAACTGATCGAGCAGAGTGACGGGTCCAGCCTCTGCGCCTTCTGGATTAAGCTTCCGGAGCAGTCTGGGAACTGACGAAGCCACCAGCCCCTGACCTATTCTCAGCAAATCCAACCGTTGCCACAGGCGCTGGCAGGTGGAATTGGGGATATCCCTTCCCCTCCCTGCCTGACCCACCCCATCCCTGGGCGTTGCGCTGTCGGCATTGAATCACCCTGCCCCAAGGTTCGAGTTGGTCGATAGCTGTGATGCAGGCTCCTTCGTCGCCTGCGTCGTTCAAAAACTCC
>Ga0310345_10004592_pt1 | contig 12497 bp, 12 predicted proteins | sample HC15DNA20500_MG_FD_204667 | JGI IMG/M metagenome (GOLD analysis project Ga0310345, IMG submission 204667) | Marine microbial communities from station ALOHA, North Pacific Subtropical Gyre - HC15-DNA-20-500_MG | ecosystem: Environmental > Aquatic > Marine > Oceanic | place: Pacific Ocean: North... | reverse complement strand
GCCTCCAAAATCACCTCGCGGCTGTAGACGCTTCCGTTGGTTTCGCGGGTCAGTGGGCGCAGGTGAATTCGGTCGCCATGAAATTTCTCCAGCGTGGGCGTCATGTCTCCATCATGGACGAGCAGGGAGCGGTATGGCTCGGGCATGTCAGCGCCTTCAATGGGCAAAAGCTCAGGTGGTTCCACGCCGCCGCGCTGGTAGAATTCTAAAAGTGGTCGCGCGGATTCTTGCAATGATAAGCTGGGTGTGGGTGTTGTCATTATTAGGCGTAACGGGCGTTGCGATGTTCGGGCAGGAAAAATTCGTGCAGTAACCGGTCGATCTGGAGCAGTCCTTCGCGGCTGATGTTGATCCGGTCATCATCGATGGTCAGGAAGCCCCAATCCTCAATGCACTTGAGCGGTTCCGCAAAGCGCGTGGCGGGATCAGCCCCGAATTTGTCTCTAAAATATTTCAGGCTCACGGAGCCGAGTTTGAGTTGCAGAATAAACTCGCGGATCAGCCGCTCATCATCGCTCGGTGTCAGCGCCCTGTAAATGGGCAGTTCACCGTTGTTGATCTGTTCCACATATGGATCGAAGTCGTGGTGGTTTTGATAATGCGTGCCGCCGATGTGGCCGAAGGAGGCAACGCCAAGCGAAAGCAGATCGGCCCCGGCCCAAAGCTGGTCGCGATACTCGAACGCGGTCTTCGCCTTGTCCTTCACGGCGGTGTATGCGCTGCCGATGGTGTAACCGGCGGCCTCTAGTTCGTTGAAAGCGTAGTCGGTCCAGCGCCGCTTGGTTTCCCAGTCGGCAACCGGCGCGGCGAGTTTGCCCTCCTTCTGCATGCGCTGGTAAATGGTTGTGTTGTATGGCACTTCCATCTGATAAACGGTCACGCTGTCGGGCGCCATCTCGATGGCCTTGGCCACGCAAGCCTTCCAGTTATCCTCGGTCTCCTCCAGCATGCCGGCGATGAGATCAATGTTGATCTGCGGAAACCCCGCCTCACGTGCGAACCCATAGGCGCGGTCAATCTCGCCGCCGCGATGAGCACGCCCGTTGATCTCCAGAATATGGTCATCAAAATTCTCTACACCGAGGCTCAATCGTGTAACTCCCACTTCACGAATGGTCTTGAGCTTGGCATCAGTGAGCGTGCCCGGTTCGCACTCGAAGGTGACTTCCTGCACCTCATCCCACGGCAACAGCGCCTTCATTCCATCGGTGAGGTGATGTAGTTGGCTCGTGGAAAGATAGCTGGGCGTTCCGCCGCCAAAATAAACGAAGCTAGGCTTGCGCCTGCCAACGAAGGACTTGCTTGCATAAATCTCCAGCTCTTTCAACGTGGCATTCAGATAACCCTTGATGGAGTCTGCATTCTTGTCCGTGTAAACGCGGAAGTAACAGAAGTGGCACCGCTTGCGGCAGAAGGGAATGTGAATGTAAACGCCCAGCGGCGTGTCCGGTTCAGGCTCGCGATCCATCGCCGCGTGGATTTCCGGCACGGCTTCCTGTTGCCAGAACGAGAACGGCGGATAATTGGAGACAAAATAATTGCCCACCGTCGTCTGCGTTTCCAATGGCGGCCTGGCCGCAGGTTCGGGGGTTGCAGTGCTCATTTCTTTTTCGCGCTGAAGCAGTACACCGTGCCATCCTCGCTGCCGATGATGACTTGTCCACCGGTTACCGCTGGCGATGCCGTGATCGCATCGCCGGTTTCATAGTCCCAGAGGCCTTTGCCGGTTTTCAGCGACACCATATAGAGCCGCCCGTCATTGGAGCCGACCAATACCTTGTCCCCGCAGACCACTGGCGAACTATCCACTTGCCCGCGCGTGGAAAAGGTCCAGACCACTTCACCGTTATCGCGCTGCACGCAGTGCAGGCGCTTATCTTGTCCGCCAAAGATCACGCGATCCTTGGTTAGCGCCGGTGAGGAGGAATAGGGAAAGAGCCGGTCCTTGTATTTCCAAATAATTTTTTCGGTCTTCAGGTCGATACAGAGAAATTCATTATCGTGATGGCCCACATAAACCCGGCCGGCATCAGCTGCCACGCTGCCGATAATGTAGGACTGGGCGTCGATCGATTTTTCCTTGGTACCCTTGGTGATATCAATGACATGCAGCAGGGCATCGCATCCACCGAACATCGTGCGGCCATCGGTCAGTGCGGGTGAGCCGTTGATGTAATTCTCCGATTCATATTCCCAGATCTTTTTGCCGGTCTTTGCATCAAGACAGTAGAGGAAAAAATCATGGCTGCCGATCAGCACGTAGGTGCTCTTGCCATCGGGCGACTTCGTCCAGTTAGGTCCACCCACAATCTGATCACCCGTCTCAAACTTCCAGAGTTGCTTGCCTGTCTTGGCATCCAGCGCGTAGAGGAAGCCGTCCACGCCTCCGAAATATACGCGCCCATCCAGATACATCGCCGGCGCCTCAATCGGATCCTTTATCTCAAAGATCCACGCCTGCTTACCCGTGGCTAGATTGATGGCGTAGAACTTGCCGTTATCCGCACCCAGATAGGCATGGCCGTTACCGGTTACTGCAGAGGCCTTGATAAAATCGCCCACCTTGAATTTCCAGAGCAGGGAGAGTTTATCGGGCAATTGACCCTGAGCCACGCCGGTTAGCCCGCGATTGCCGCGAAAGATGGGCCAACCCGCCTTTTCACCTCCGTTTACCGAGGTAAAAAAAGCGAGGCTACAGGCCAATAGACCCAGACGTTTTAAGGCAAATAATTGCATAAACCTTGGACGCAGCAAAACCACGTCCATTTAGGGAAATATCCACCAAACCCAAAATGAAATCAATCCAAAAAGTACGTGCACGTACTAATTTAAGAAAAATCTGGTTATCTATTCCACCAATTTAAGGACTACACGGGGAGGGTTAGGACTTGGGCTTTTTTGTTTACCAAGGCAGCACACAAACGATGGCAACTATGATCACCATTACCAATAGGGAAATAAACACGAAATCAATAAGACCCGCCTTCATGGGGGGCATCACCGCCAAGGTCATCTTCGGTTTTTTGGGAATCATACCCATATTCCTCAAGACGAGCGGCAACATGCATTGTTTCAGGGTATTACGTAAAGAATTGTAAAGAAGAGTCGGATTGAGGGTTGCTACGCCTGCTCAAGGACTGATGCCACACTGTTCAGAGACGTGCATCAAGATTGATCTTGGCACCGTTAAGATACAGGTTCCGCAGGTTGGTCAGTCCCTTGAGATGCACGAGCCCGGAGTCAGTGATCTCCTCGTGGTCAAGTACGAGCTCCTCTAGTTTCGTCATCCCTTTGAGGTGCCCCGGTCCCGCATTGGTGATCTTGGCATTAAAAAGATTAAGCTCCTCTGCAGTGTGGTCCATCCGGTGAGTCGTTTCAGCTCGGCATCACTCATGCGCTCGTAGTCACAGATGAATTCGATCACTTCACCCTACTCATTGCGGACGATCTCCCCATCACTTAGGATTTTGCCCGCCTCAGCACTCGGCGATGTGCTCGTATTAACGCTTCCCATCTTTGGGCCGGGATCGTCCTTCCCACACCCCACCAACGCCACCACCTCAAATATCAAAAGAAGTTGCTTCATTTGCTGCCTACTTTTGTCGGAAGCTGTAGAGGTGTTTCTCTCCGCGGATCAGAAGTGAATTATTGACTGACACCGGACTGGCAATGATGCGCTCGCCCATGTCGTTTTCGGTGAGCAGCTTGAAGCCATTCTTGATACCGGCAACAAAAAGCATCCCATCTTCACGTGCCGAATATATTTTATTATCAGCAATCGTGGGTGAGGAATAATAACTGGCCCGATTCTTCGGGAAAGCGTCTTTCCAGACAATCGCTCCATCCTTCGGATTCACACACAATACCTCGCCGCGATCGCGAACCAGATACACCTTGCCGCCATGTGCAGCGGGCGAGGGAACGAAAGTGCCCTTACCTTCAACGGTCCACTTGCGGTGAGTTCGAGTGACGTCACCTTCCCCATCAAGTTCGATGCCCGCCAAGCGTGCCCCGCGCCCGTAAGGGATCACTGCCTTGTCATCGACAATCACAAAGGAGGAAACCACGACCCAGTTGTTCTTGGAGGTGGGATTAAACCCAGCGCACGACCAGAGGATATTTCCATTGGCTGCATCGTGCGCGGTGAAGCGTTCGGCACCCCACACGAGGATGGCTTCATGACCGTTTTGTTCGGAGACAATCGGCGTGGCATAGCTGTGGTCACCCTCAACAGGTGTCTTGAAATTCCGTTCCATCTTCCAGGCGACCTTGCCGGTGCCTTTCTCAAAAGCCACAAGCCATGAATTGCCATTACGCATAAGCGCCATGGCGACATGTTTCCTGGTGAGGACCGGAGAGGTGCCAAAATCCCAGAAGAGCGAGTCGTGGCCGTAGCTCATGAGGTTTTCTTTCCAGAGCAGTTTGCCATCCAGCGACAGCGCAGCGAGGTTGCCGCTTTTGAAATAAGCAAAGATCGATTCGCCATCGGTGATGCATGAAGGGTTGCTGCCCGAACCATTGCGGTGTTTGCCGCGTCGTTCCTTGCCGATGGATTTTTCCCAAAGGATTTTTCCATCCCAACTGATGGAGGTGACCGTATCCTGACCTTTCTTGGGCCCGGTGATAAAAATCCGGTTCTCCCATACTATCGGAGTGGAGCAGCCCTTACCCGTCAGCGCCAGCTTCCAGGCAAGGTTTGCCGGGTTGGTCAAATCTGCCGGGTATTTGCCTGAAACTGTTGAACCGGAGTGATTTGGCCCACGCCAACTGGGCCAATTATCGGCGCTGGCAATAGTGGCGGTGAGGGCGAAAACAGGGATAAATTGGGTTAAAAATCGCATAATCGTGCCTTTCACTGATTATAGTTAAGGATGAATAACAAGGCAAGCCAGTGAATTTGGCGAGAAACAGTAAAATTTGCATGGCGGAGGCCTTGTATTGGGAAATTGCAATTTTCACAGGGACTTGAATGAGCTTTTCTCACCGCAACAATCTGCACCTCCACGTTTGGCGGCTGAATCCACGCAACTCGCCCGCCTCCAAATCCTTGATGAATGCTTCCACGGAAATGCTCAAGCAGGCGAATATCGTGCCGCAGCACGCCCTGCGCCTGATTCTCGGGCTCTAGCCCAACTGATCGAGTTGGTGGCCTTTCCCGTCGGTCAACGTTACCGAGTTAATGTGCTTGAACTTGTGATTTTCATCGGTGGTGATGATGAAATTGCCTCGGATGCCTTCCATTGAAATGTACTTGTGCAAAACCTTGATGGGCATTTGCACGGTGCGTCCATCGGCTGCCTCGGCGATGACGTAGCGGACACGGCCGCGATAGTAATCCTCCACTTGACGTGGGGTCAGGCAAATCGAGACGGCGATCTGTTTCATCGCTTCGGCTTCAACAGCTCCATCTTACTTTGGGTCTCGGCGTGCCGAGTGATCTTCATCGTGATTTGTCCACGCCGGCTGCGAACTTCCATGATCATGGTCATCACCATGTTGTTTTCCACCTCGGGCAGGGAAGTGTCCACTGGGATCTTACTATGCACGCGGCCGGTCATTTCGGATTTGATGACACGCAGGTTACGAGGGAAATCGGCTGGCGGCTTCAGGCCCCTAACCGTGAAATTTCCTTTCAACTCCAGGCACTCGTGTCCGCCGGCCTTGACCACGCACGCCAGAGAGATTTCCCCGGTCACATTTTTTGGGTCGATCTTGACCTTGTCGTTATCGGCTGATTCCGCAAGGGCTTTCGCGTTGATTTTCCAGCTGTCGCCCACCTTCTTTTTATCCTTGGTGCCAAACACGTCGTCATCCGTCTCCTTGTCTTCCGCATCATCCAGCGAAAAGAGCAGCTTCAAGGCATCCACTGTGATGCCATCCTGCAGGGGCACACCAAGCTTTGATTTCTCATCCCACAATTCGAACTGGTTCTTGTCATCCTTTTCCTCGCCCTTGATCACCGCCCCTTTTTCCAGCGCCTCTTCCGTGAATTTGCCCTCTGTAATGGTGAAGGAATCCACCTTGAGCTTCATCTGCACCACACTCCCCACCTTGTTCACTTTGAGCACGGTGACAATTCCCTTCAGCTTCGCCGACCATTTTTTCTCCTCGGTGTCCTCCATGTCTCCCACTTTGCGGGTCATGGTGTTTGATTCCGAGCCGGTCATCTCCACGCGAAATTGATCACCCACCTTGGCCGGGCGATGGAGTTGAATTGTGTGCTCCTTGCCCGCGAGCAACAGCGGAAGCAGGGTGGAAAGGATGAGGGTGCGAATCATTTTCATGGCAACAACTATGAGATCCACACTTTGGCACATATGATGGAGAGAGAAAACAAAATATAATCATTATACCGCCAGTATCCAGAACATGGTAAAAGAAAAGTGGTGGCAGAGAAGCAAGGATTTTGGCTTGGGCAAGCTAACAGTATAATTCCCCTTACCCGCTCCATTCTTTCCTACACTATTCCAATGTGGATCTGAGGCTTTGGGAGATTTCTATGATTGGGTTCAGAGGGGGATAAAGGTTTGCCGATCTGTTTCCCAGCGGTAGAATTCATTGATTGAAGGATCAGTAGTCAATCAACAACATGTCCGTGATATTCAGCGGAAGTTCAATGATCATGTGACCATCCGCAAACTTGGCCGTGAGTTTTCCCAGTTCCACGCTTCTGACTGAACTTGCTTTCTTGATACCACTAATCTTCACCGTGAGCTTTCCAATCTTATTCCCCGTGTAATTCATGAGGGGCACCGCCAGTCGTCTTCTCAGCTTAATGGTGTCGATGCAGGTCGTCTCGACCAAGTCTTCACTGCACACGATCTGTCGAACGAAGTCTTTCGGAAGAAACACATCGACCAAGGCAACCCTCAGTCCCTTGTCCATCTCAGTTGGTAGATAATGCGTGGATGACGCATCAACTGCTCCGCGGTCTGCCGGGATAATCTTCAATCCGCTTTTCAGATAAGCTTGTCCGGGTAGAAAGCCGAAGAGCACTGACCTGCCTTTGCCATGTTGCTTCTCAATGATCGCCGGCTTTCCGTTCTTGTAGAAGCCCACTACCTTGCCGTCCGATGGCATCAGATTCTGCTTCCATACCATTAGGCCGGCATTAACTTTGGCATCACTGTCGCCCCAGGTTGCTTGATCGAAAGGAACGTAAAGAGGTAAATCCTGTTTTGTCAAAAGAGTGAAGCGTTCACTCTTCGGATTCTTTGGATCCTTACGGGGCACCCACTTGTCGAGATTTGGATCCTCTGTCAGCGTCTGTTTCTTGACGCCGTAGAACTCATTCGCCTCGGAATTTGCCTGATTGAATTCATTCAAGAAGCCGCCTCCACAAAGTACAACGGTCGTGCCCCCGGCCTGGGTCCATTTCCGTAAAGCCTTCAGTGCCTTGGAGTGCATCCAGCGTTGGGTGACATAGATCACTTTATAATTCTTTGCCAGACCATCGATGAGGTCGTCTTCGGTGAGGAAGTCCACCGGCACTTGAGAGTGCCGAAGGGCATAATAGATCGCCTTGCGTTCATTGTTGTGAGCCGCAAGATTTTGATTGTTCATCCCACCAATTAATTCATCGACACTGGAGAGCAGTAAGCCGACCTGTGCCGGTCGCACTTTGCCATCCATAATGTAATCCTCAATGACACCAGCCTCGTGCGTCAGGTCGTGAACGGCCTTCCACATGGGTGTGTCATCCACTGCGATATGGTTTTCTGAATGCGTCACGACATCAGGTGACGCGCAAAAGTAATTGATCTGCTTCGCCCCATGCGCAAGCACTGTATAGAAGGAGAGCCTGAAATCCCGGGGCGTATTGCCAGGGCTATGGGGCATGACATACATGTGGATGGGATCATTGTTGTACTTGGCACCAGCGCGGAATGCGCTGACCAGATAGCCCATCACCTGAATGCTAAACTCCGGGATCTGCCATACGTAGTCCTCGCTCCACGGCAGAGTCATTGCTCGCATTTTAAATGGTCTAACGTAATCGATGTCCGAGACCAGATAGTTGCCATGAGGACTGTAGTTGGCGCCAGTGCTCGCACCCATTCTGGTAAACTCTTTGGTGGCAGCGGCGAAACTGGTGACGGCAATTTCTTTGCCGCAAATCTGTGAATAGTAAAAAAGTGGATCCTTGCGATTGGTGGTATAAGTCACCGGTCCTTTCCAGTTTACACCACGCTTCTTAAGCCAGGCGGTAAACTGCGCATCCGTCGGCTTGTGAGGGTAGATGTGGGTCTCATCACCATAGCTAAGGACAAGCAGGTCTTTGAACTTACCTGAGGCTTCCGCTTTCTTGATATTTGGTATGCTGCGGGAAGGCCAATGGCATAGGATACCACTCTTTGCAATGGGTTTGGGATTCAGGTAGGTATTGTCACCCAGCAAACGGGAGATTTCGTCTGCCACGGGTCTGCCGCGTCCGCCCCAGCCCATGATGTTGTATATCAGGAGCCGCTTGGGGCGCTTGCCCTTCTTAGGGAATTTCTTTATGCGGTCGCGTAGGTCAACAAGCGCTTCATTGATCGTCCAAATCCTTGGCGGAAAACCGGTTCGTTCGAGTTCCTTACGAACTACTGGATTTGGATTAACGCAGCCCGACATGGAAAAAGTCTCTCTCTCGCTGATGGTCAGTTTCCGCGTGGTCTTAAGACCGCCTCTGCCATCGGGAAGTGCGATTTCGGCTTCCATCTTCTGTTTTTCAGGAATGGTCACATGCCAATTGCTGTCGAATAGACCATCAATCATCTGCCCCACCGGTACCCAACCTGAGCGTTGGCCCGGCTGTAGTTTCATCTCGTCAGTCACCTTCTTGTGTGTTGCTGGATCCAATTCCGATGCAAGGTGTCTGGCATTGACTGCATCGACTCGAGGGCCGGCGTTGAGGTAATTGTAAGGGCCGTGAACGTAGCCGGCTTTCAACACCGTGGTGCTTGCCCAGTCGCGTTTTGCCGTTCCGTACTTGTGGGGCGAACGAACTTCAGCCCCAGCCATTATCACGGATGCAGGAGCACTCCCTCGGTTGGTAAAGCGCATGTAAATATCTCCCGCCTGAGTAAGCCATCCATCGCCACTTAGGTAAGCGGTTTTCTTCTGCACCTCCCAACCGGCCTTGTCATCAGTGAGGCATATAACATCCACATGCCGCTTGGCTGCATTGACACGAGGCTTGCCGCCATCCAGTTGAGGACCCGCGAGCAGTCGAATCGATGCCTTTCCTTTTTTCAGCTGAACCTCCTGGAACTCCTGCCAGACAATATTGTCCGTGCCACCCCAGAAATAACGCGCCATCGGCATGCGTTGTCCTCCAACCATGGCCCATATTTTTGGATCCTGCAGCCGGCCGTAAACATGCTTGGATACCATCCGGGAGCCTTGTTTCACTTCCATCGTGAATTCACAGGAGAAGTTGTATGGCTGTTCATAACGCACCATCACCCGGTATTTCCCATCACGGGGAATATTGATGACCTGTTCGGCTACCGCCTCCTCTTTAAGTTGTGCCGGGGCCCCAAGGCAGGCCATGCGAGAGAGAAAAGATATGGCAAAAGTTGAAGCAAAATAGTTCTCACGATACGGTACAATCACCCAGCCCCTCGAGATCTTGAAATCCTCTGCCTCAGCCATCAGCCGGACAGGCTTCGCTTGGGCATCAGTGTTAATCGCCAAGACCACGGTACAAATTACAATGAGCAATGTTTTCATCCCCCAACCCTACCGCGTCGTCTCTCCACAGCCAACCTTCTTCGAGAAGTTCAGACAATCTTCACTGCAATTTCAGCACTCCCCCTGATCCCTTCGAATAACATCGAGATCACCATTGAAGTTTTAGCGTTATCGACCTGCTGTTCACGCCATGGTTTGGCTGAACGACCAAGCGGGGAAAATCGTCGAGGCAAAAGAAGCGTTAAAACAACGGTAGCGGTTCGCCGTCGCAAATCTGAAACGGGCGGCCAAGCACATCGTGCAACTCGGTGCGAGGATCGATGCCCATCGCTTTAAAGACAGTAGCGTGAATGTCGGCGGGGGAGCAGGCGTTGGAGGCGGGCTCGGCGCCTTTGCGATCGCTGGAACCATAGACTTGCCCACCACGAATGCCGCCACCGACTAATGCCAGCGAGTACACCCCGGGATGATGGTCGCGCCCACCATTGTTGTTAATCTTTGGTGTGCGACCGAAGTCCGTGAGAAACACCACCAGCGTTTCATCGAGCATGCCGCGCATTTTCAGATCCGCCAGCAACGCGGAGACTGCGCGATCAAACACCGGAAGCAGGCGATCCTTCATCTTCGGAAAATGCCCGCGGTGCGTGTCCCAATTGTCGCCTCCGCCTCCGGCAAGGTCACCAGCAGAGCAAAGCGCCTGCACCACTGGCACGCCGGCTTCAACCAGTCGCCGTGACAGTAAAAGGGTTTGTCCACCCATATGGTCGCCGTACATATCGCGAATCCGAGAATCCTCCTTCTCAAGGTCATATGCTTTGCGCACGGGCGAGCCAAGCAACATGTCGGCAGCCATGCGGCCGTAGCGATCGAGTTGATCGTACTCAGTCTCTGAGCCGCGTCGTTGGCCCAGAGTGTTGTCGAGTTGCTCGAGCAACGTGCGCCGATCGTCCACACGGCTTTTTTCCAAGTTCAACTTCAGGTTTAACTCACGATCGGTGTAGCGGTTCACACCGCCGTAGGGCTGGCCCGCTGGGGTACGTACAAGAATCGGATCATATTTTGAGCCAAGCCAACCCGCGCCTTCACCGGCCATTTGCGTACCGTTGTCGTACATGGAGTAAGGCATGCGAACGGCGGCGGGTGTGCCGGCGATTGGAGTATGGAAACGCGAAACCATCGAGGCTAGTGACGGCCAGTTGTTGCGCCCCTTGGCCTTGATGCCGCCAACCGGATTGTGGCCGGTCATGTTAACGTACATGCCCTGCTGGTGGCCACCTTGGTTGTGATTTACGGAGCGCACGATCGCAAGCTTGTCCGAATGTTTCGCGATCAGCGGGATATGCTCACAAAAATGAATGCCCGCGGTGGCGGTCTTGATATGCTTAAACTCGCCACGAAATTCCGCCGGAGCCTCCGGCTTAGGGTCAAACGATTCGAAGTGGCTCATGCCACCCCATGTGTAAATAATGATGCAGGACTTGGCCTTGCGGTTCGGCCCAGTGGAGGGATTGGCCTGAGCCTTGAAAAAAGTCGGCAACGTTAGGCCTGCCAAGCCCACGCTGGAACGCAGGAAGTCGCGGCGGGAATGTTGCAGGCTCAACATCGTCCTATTCAAAGAGCATAATGGACCTCCAGCCTGTTTCTCAAGTCTATAGGGGAAGCTGGCTTACTTTGGGATCACTGCCAGTGCCACCTTTTGCCCGGAAATGAAATAACCAAGTGGCTTATCCTTCTCATCAGTCACCAGCCACACGGCATCAGAGTAGGTGTTTTGCTGCCGGCCAGTGCCCTTATCGATCTCTCCGTAAAGTTTCAGGCTGCCGCCGTAATCTACCCAGTAAAGTTTGATACGGTGGTCGCGCTTGTTTTGAAAGGTCACCACTGTGAATGATCCGGGCTTAGATTTCGGGGGTTTCACATCCGTCGCGGCTACGATCCATTTCAGATTGTCCTCAGGCTTGGGCTCGGGCTTTTTCACAGCGATCACTTTACTCAAGTCCACACCGCGCACCACCTTCAACCCCGGCAAAGCCTTTGTCAGTTTTTCAACACCGGTATCAGTCACCTCCGTCTGCCAAACGTATAGCTGCTTGAGATTCTTCAGGCCGGTGAGTTGGTCCAACGCCTTGTCAGTGATCTTCGTTCCGTACAGGTTCAGGTATTCAAGATTGCTTAAGCCCGCGAGGTTACCAATGCCCTCGTCGCCAACTTTCGTCCGCTCGAGATGCAATCGGCGCAGCCCTGTGAGGCCCTTCAGGTGGGCCAATCCAGCGCTGGTAATTTTCGTATCTCTCAAGTTCAGTGAAACCACTTCTTTCAACTTGGCCACATGAGCCAGTCCTTCGTCTGTCAGTTCCCGACCCCGAAGATGAAACTCGATTTCCCAACTCTCACCTTTACCCGGGTACGGGAGAACCAAGCCGCCGGCATTCTTGATGGCATCAATGACAGCAGGGTCTGCTGCTTGCAAGGTAGAGGCCGAGGCGGCCAGTCCTGCAACAAAAGCCATGATCGGGGATATATTGTTTTTCATGCTCTCGGGATTTTATTAATGCGCGTCTTACTCGTCCACCTTTTTTGGCTTGGAACTGTGTGACAATAACCACTCGTAAACTTTTTCGTTGGCGTACGTTTTACTCCACGAGTTGTGGTTCACGCCGGGATAGATCGTCAGCTTGGCTTTGGTGCCGCCCGCTTTTTTGATCGCCTCAATCATCGAACTGCTGCGAGTTGGAGGCACAACCCGGTCGGCTTCTCCGTGAAAGGCCCAGATGGGTATTCCGGTTATCCTTTTGGCCGTGTCAGGATCGCCTCCACCACAG
>Ga0310345_10004591_pt1 | contig 12497 bp, 8 predicted proteins | sample HC15DNA20500_MG_FD_204667 | JGI IMG/M metagenome (GOLD analysis project Ga0310345, IMG submission 204667) | Marine microbial communities from station ALOHA, North Pacific Subtropical Gyre - HC15-DNA-20-500_MG | ecosystem: Environmental > Aquatic > Marine > Oceanic | place: Pacific Ocean: North... | reverse complement strand
CCCAGCAGTTCCCACGATCGGCAGTAGTGGTCGCCCGACCAGCCGGTGTCCAGGACGTGAGTGAACCCGAAGAAGCGGTTGGTGGGAGTGGCCGAGGGCAGTTTCTGCCAGGTCTGGTACTGGTCGCGTGGCCCGGAAAACATCACCACGCGGCTGACCTTCTTGGACACCGCGAACCGTGCTGCGGTGGTCGATCCGTGCGAGATGCCGGCCACGATCACGTCGTCCCATCTCAGGTCACTTCCGTCGGAGGTCAGGAAGTGGCTCCACTTGGCCTGCGGATTCTTCTTGGCCAACCACGCCACGAACTGGCGGGACCGCTCCATCATCCCGTCGGGCTTGGGGATCGAGAGGTCCGGGCTGTGGTCCTCGCCGGTGGCCGCCTCGAGCCTCGCGTCACCACGGCACATGTTTCCCACCGGGTTCTCGCGGCAGATCTTGCCGAACCACCGGTTGGCATAGTGGACCTGGATTGCATGCAGTCCGTAGCTGGAGAGACGGTCGAACAGGCGTGAATTGTGACTCATCAGCCAGATCACCAGCTTGCCACGCGGGCTGACCCGCGTATCGACGATGGCGTGTTGCCGGTCCTTGACCTGGCCGCCGGCGGAAAACACGAAGTCGATCTCGGGATGTTCCTTGGCTTGCGGGTCGATTTTGCTGGCCCGTTCCCAGAGCTTGTATCGCCGGGGCTTGGGGTCGGAGTATTTCAGGGACGTCGCCGCCACCATGTGCTTCAGGTGCAACTGCAGGAAGTCGAAGGTTCGTTTTCCGTTTCGATCCGTGAAGAACTCGGTTCCTCCGTGTCCCGAACCTGCCAGGACATGGAGTTGGACCGGCCGGCCGGCCTTCCTGTAGGCCCGCTCGATGGACTGGGACTGGTCCAGCAGGACCGTCCTGTCCATGTCACCGTGGAAGATCAGCAGCGGGGGATCATCTGCGGTCACGTGGTACGCCGCGGAGGCCTGCCTGGCCAGTTCGACTTTCTGGTCGGCGCCACCGCCCAGCAGGTTGTAGACGACCGACCCCTTCTTGTTGGCCCGTGACGGCTGCGTCCTGCTTCTCAGCACGAAGTCGGTCGGACCGTAATAGTCGACCACCGCCTGCACTCGTGAAGACTGGTCGAGGTGTCCCCCCACGGTCCCTTCGAGCTTGCTGTTTCCGCCGGTCGTTCCCAACAGCGTCGCCAGGTGGCCTCCCGCGCTGGAACCGGACACGGCGATCCGATCCGCCAGGTAACCATGATCCTTGGCATGGGCCCGCAGCCAGCGGACGGCGGCCTTGCAGTCGTGCAACTGGGCCGGGAACTTGGCGACGTTGGAGAGGCGATAGGAGATGCTGGCGACGGTGTAGCCGTAATTCGACAGCCAGGACAGGTGGCAGCGGTTCTTCGACCCGGTTCGCCAGCCGCCCCCGTGAATCCAGACAACCAGCCGGGATCCCTTCGGTGTCTCCGGCAGGTGCAGGTCCAGTTTCAGGCTCTGCCCGTTGACGCTGGCGAACTCGAGGTCCTTGACCACTTTTCCTGCGGCAACCGAGTCCGCCGCGGAACAGGCCAGGACCAACGGGACGAGAATGGCAAGTTTTCGAAGGTGCATGCCGGGTGTGTTCCTGTCGAGAATCGGGGACGTCATGGCCACTGCATCGGATTCGTATCAGGCAACACGATACTTCGCCACGAAATCCTCGTCCAAGGCAATGCCGATACCGGGTCCTTCGGGAGGGCGGACGCGACCGCCGTTGTCCCGGACCTGTTCGAACACTCCCAACGGCTCGGTCAACAACTGTTCGTGGAACAGGTTGGGTGTCGTGTCGTATTCGAGCATCGGTTCGAACTGTTTCAGACCACCGGGGAGATCTGGGAGAGCCGATACCAGGTGCATGTCGACGGCGATCAGCACGTCCGAACCCCACACGTGCGGGATCACCGGGGTGCCGAAGGCGTGGGCCATCGCCACGATCTTGATGAACTCGCTGACCCCGCCGGTCGCGGCGACCTCCGGCTGGAGAATGTCGACCGAGCGTCGACAGAGCAGTTCACGGTGTCCGAAACGGGTCCATTCGGCCTCGCCCCCGGCGATCTGGATGCCCGGCAGCGCGTCGCGGACCTGGCGGTATCCGTCGTAGTCCTCGGGCATCACCGGCTCTTCGAACCAGTAGTAGTCCAGGTCTCTCAGTGCCAGTCCCAGTTGGATGGCCTCGCCGACGGTGTAGGCGTGGTTGGTGTCGGCCATCAGCTTGAAGCCGTCACCGGCTCCGCGCCGCACCGCAGCGGCCAGTTCGATGTCCCGCTCGACTCCCAGGCCGAGCTTCATCTTCGACGCGGTGAATCCCCGCTCGACAATCGCGGCCACTTCCTCTTCGAAGATCGCCGGCAGGTCATCCCGCTTGCGGAACATCATCCCGTAGCCGTAGGCGACGAAGTCGTCACGGGCCTTGCCGCCGAGCAACTGGTAGAGCGGCTGGGCGGTGGCCTTGCCGAGGATGTCCCACAGGGCGATGTCGACGCCCGAGAGACAGCAGATGGGCATCCCCTTCTGTCCGTGGTCGCGGACGGAGTTGTAGACGTCGTGCCAGATGACGTTGATGTCCAGCGGGTTGCGGCCGACCAGTTGCGGGGCGATCACGTGCCTGAGGATGGCCTGGTTGGCGAAGGCGAAGTCGCCGGCTCCGAAGATCTCGCCGATTCCCGTCAGTCCCTCGTCGGTGTGGACGAGTACCAGGTGAGCGGTCCGCTTGTCGTAATAGCCCTGGGCGAAGCCGAGTTCTTCCTGCATGTCGTGCTGCAGGATGATCGATTCGATCTCGGTGATGCGCATCAGGGCTGGTCCGTTCGCGTGGTTGGCGCGAGTGCGTGACCGTTCAGCCAATCAGCTCGGGGACGATGTGTCCACCGTGGACCAGCGGCCAGAGACGCCCCTGCCGGTCGGCGATCTTCTGCTCGTGGTCGATCCCCAGCAGGTGATAGGCCGTGGCCAGGATGTCCTTGGGCGAGATGGGCCGCTCGGCCGGGTAGGCGGCGATCTCGTCGGAGGATCCGATTAGCGTGCCCGGTCGGATGCCGGCTCCGGCGAACAACTGGCTGTAGACCTCCGACCAGTGACCGCGGCCGGGTCCCTTGTTGGTGTTGTAGAACTTCGGCGTGCGTCCGTGCTCGCTGAGACACAGCACCAGCGTGTCGTCGAGCATGCCCCGTTGTTCGAGGTCACGGATCAGTGCCGAGTAGGCCCGGTCGAATCCGGGCAGCAGCAGCTTTCTCATCCGCGGGTGATGATCGTGGTGCGTGTCCCAGCTCTCGTCGGACCGCTCCCACTCGTCCCAGATCACCGTGACCAGTTTCACGTCGTTTTCGATCAGCCGGCGAGCCGACAGGCACGACTGGCCGAAGAGGTTCATGCCGTAACGTTCGCGGACACTGGTGGGTTCGCTCTGGATGTCCAAGCCGCGCCGCAGCTTGTCGGAGGAGGCCACCGAGAACGCCCGTTCACGGGTTCGCTGGTAACTGCGAACCGATGAGGCCTGGTCGATCCAGCGAGCCTGGTCTTCCAGTTGACCCAGCAACGACCGGCGGCGGTTGAGAATGTCGAGCGTCAGGCCGGGGACGTGCCGTTCACTGAAGGAAAAGCGGCCCTCGGGAGTGATTTCCAGGTACGGGTCGCCCTGGGGCATCTCGCCTCGGAATTCTCCCCACACCGGGTCGTAGGACGCGCCCAGGAATCCCCCGAACGTCCCGGCCCGTTTGTTCGGACCCGAGCGGGTGCTCTGCACCCAGGGCAGCCCGACACTGACCGGCGGCCGGAAGGCCCGGTTCTCGCGGTTGGTTCGTTCGTCCAGAAAATCCAGCACGCCGCCGAAGAATGGCCAGTGATCCGGGTGACGCTGGCGGCCCTCGAGATTGGTCGTCTCGAGATTTCCGGTCAGCGTGTAGGCGGCGTTGTGGAGCGGCCAGGGATGCGACATCGACCGGATCACCGTGCAGCGATCCAGCACCTTCGCGGTCATCGGCAGCAGTTCGTTGACTCGTACGCCGGAGAGCTTCGACGCGATCGTCCCGAATTCGCCGCGGATCTCTTCCGGAGCGTCGGGTTTCGGGTCGAGCGTGTCGAGCTGACTCCAGGCACCGTAGATGTAGAGCAGGATGCAATTCTTGGCACGGCCGAACGTCGATTCGAATCCGGCCGTCGGAACGGGTTTTGCAGCCGGCAGAATCGAGCCGCCGGCCAGTGAACCGGCCAGGCCCAATCCGCCCACACGAAGCATCTCACGACGATCCAGTCCACCACGACCGCGGTGAGCCAGTGAACGTCCGGTGCCGAGGATTCTGAGCATGAGTTCGTGAACTCGAGGTCCGTGGAAGGACTCCAGCCTATCGCACAGGCCGAATGATGGTCAATTCGGAGATGAAGCGGATGTAAATATACCCTTTCCGTCAGAAAAGGAGTTCCACCAGGAAGATCAACAACCGAATCACAATGACCCAGGACCAACAGAACGAAAAATCCGATTGGAAGGAAGCAGAGAAATCTCACGATGACGTTCTTCTCATCGGACTCGTCGGGTTCATCGAAGTGGCTCGGTTTTGAGATCACCGGACTGTCGTCTTCGATGTGAGCCACAAACCGACCTTTGTCGGAGTCCTCACCGACTGTGAGCCAATCACACGGAGAACAGGGGCCGAACAAACCATCGACCACGGCGATGTTGGCACATCGGCCGTCCCGGATGTGACAGAGTCCGCTTTCGTAGAGCTTGTCGATCCACTACTCCACACCGTGGGAACCCATGAAGCCGATTCGGGTGAGGTAATCGTCGCTGCAGAAGGTCTGGTTGGGACACCTGAGCCTGTAGGCGCGGAACCCTCCCGAGTATTTCTCTTCGAGGACGGTTCGAGGGACAATCACGTTGATGTACTCGATCAGAACTGGCATGAACGGAATCCTTGGTTGGTGTGATTGATTGTTGGTACGGAAGCCGGAGACGGCCTACTCGGCACCACTGAAATCGCTGACCACCAGTTGCAGGAACTGCGCCAACTGCTCGACATCGAAACGGTTGTGCTCCAGCAAGTTGGCCCACTTGGCCTTGGCGGTCCTGGTGAGCAGCTGAAAGTCACCACGGCGATTCAATTGGCCTATGACCGCATTCAATCTCCGGGTGACTTGTCCGTGGGCGTACATGTGAGGAGGCTCGATTCCGCCCAGCTTGGCGTAATCGAGCCAACGATTGCCTTCGTTGCGGGAGAGGCGATTGCGCTGCTTCGCGCTGCCGGAGTTCTTCCATCGTTTTCGCTGCAGCTGGATTTGTCGGAGTGCTTCACTCCGGAACCTCCGCCGCCACTTCTTGGCGAGGACGCGGGCGTTGACGAACAACTTGGGTGGCAGCACGATTCCGAGTTCTGTCAGTGACTCGATTTCGGTCTCCGAAAATGCCACAACCCGGCGATCGTCTCTGATCGCCAGGTCCACAAGGGCCTGAGCCCAGTCGCTTACCGGGACCAGCTTCAGATCCATGTGATGAGCTGCTGAGGCGAGTCGGTCATCGAAAACCACCTGGTCGAAATGACCGTCGACCTGGACTCCAGCCAGGACCGGGGGTCCCTGCTGGTACTGTTCAAAGTCCAGGAAGATCGCCCGGTCGAGTCGTCCGTCCGACAGTTGCTTCCAGGCGTTCTGCTTGCGGTTCTTCTTGGTCGTGTTGAGTGTCATTTCGCGTCTCCTTGAAACGGGTCGAAAATGGCGTCCGGACATCGCCGACGCCCTCTACCAGTTAATTAACGCGGCCGCGCGCACCCGCGTGCGCACGCGTGTACGCGAGGGAACAGCAGGCCTCAAGGAGCGAATTGAGGAGGCTCTCGCTTGAATCGACGGCCCGTCGAAAGCTTGAATGGCTGATCGAACCGGCGGCTGTGCGGACCGGTTTTGAATGAACCCGGAGGGTGATCGATGCGCGGGAGACCTGGCGGCCGTCGGATCCTGCTGGCCGTGGCCTGCCTGTTGCTGCCGGGGATGTCTCTGTCGGCCGACGAGCGACCCAACATCCTGCTGATCGTCGCCGACGACCTGGGGTACTCGGACCTGGGCTGTTACGGGGGCGAGATCGCCACTCCCAACCTCGACCGTCTGGCCCGCCAGGGGCTGCGGTTCACGCAGTTCTACAACAACGCGATCTGCACCGGCACGCGGGCGTCACTGGTCACCGGCCTCTACCCCCGTCAGGTCGGGCTCACCAGGCTCCAGCGGTGCGTGACATCCGCCGAGGTGTTGCGTGCGGCCGGGTACCGGACGTTGATGGCCGGCAAGTGGCACCTGGCCGGCGACCCCAGGCAAAGGGGTTTCCAGAAGTACTTCGGATTGCTGACCGGGTGCTGCAACCAGTTCAATCCCGGGGCACGACGTCCCGGCGAACCCGAGCCGGGAAAGAAGTTTGTCGGTGACAACCAGCCGTTCGCCGTCGCCGATCGGGTCGTCAAGCCGTACACCCCCACCCGGGGTTTCTACACCACCGACGCGTTCACCGATTCGGCTCTCCGGTTCCTCGGCGAGTCCGACAGGCGTGACCAGCCGTTCTTCCTGTACGTGGCCTACACCGTGCCGCATTACCCGTTGCACGCGCCGCCGGAGGACATCGCCCGGTACCGGGGCAAGTTCCTGTCCGGCTGGGACGAGCTGCGAAAGAAGCGGCTGGAGCGGATGAAACGGCTGGGCCTGGTCGATGCGAACCTGGAGCTCCCGCCCCGCAACCGGCACGCACCCGCGTGGGACGACATCGATGACAAGGATGCCTGGGACCTGAAGATGGCCGTCTATGCCGCGATGGTTGATCGGATGGATCGCAACATCGGCCGGTTGCTCGAGCGGCTTCGCAGTACCGGACAGGAGGAGAACACGCTGGTGCTGTTCTTCTCGGACAACGGCCCCAGCGACGAGGATCGCACCAGCACTCCGGAGATTCCTCCGGGACCGGTCGAGAGTTACCGGACCGTGGATCTTCCGTGGGCCAATCTCAGCAACACGCCGTTCCGGCACTTCAAGCGATGGAACCACGAGGGGGGAATCTCGACGCCGTTGATCGCTCGCTGGCCCCGGGTGATCAAGACCGGAGGTCGGATCACCGCTCGCGTAGGACACGTCATCGACATCATGGCCACCTGCGTGGACATTGCCGGCGCGACTTATCCGAAAACGGTCGGCGAGCAGAAGATCCCACCGTTGGAGGGTCGCAGCCTGCTGCCGATCCTTGCCGGGAAAGCGGGTGGGGACCAGCCGCGGACGCTCTACTGGAATCAGCGGGCGCTTTGGCGGGCGGTGCGACGTGGCCGGTGGAAACTGGTCTCACCGGACCACACCTACCAGTACAACCCGTGGCGAGCCGGGCGGAAGGGCCGAGTCCTTCGCAAGCCACCGGCCGACCTGGACCAGCTGTGGGAACTCTACGACGTCCAGGCCGATCGGACCGAGATGAACAACCTGGCGAGGAAGCACCCCGAGCGGGTCCGCGAACTGGCCGACCTGTATGCCGCCTGGGACCGGCGGGTCACAGCCAGTCGGTGAAGCCGGTCCGCTTCATCGGGTCGTCCATCCACGACGTGTCCGGTTCGGGCAGTGCCAGCGCCTCGGTGACCGTCAGCCAGCCATCGGGCAACGGCTTGCACGATGGGTAGCCCTTGCGAGTGATCCAGCAGATCTCACCTCGTTCCTCGCAGGCCTGCCCGATCGAGAGCGTGGCGCGGACGTCCTGGGCCACGTATTCGAGGATCTCGTCATAACGCCCGTCGGCCCACATGTCGGGCGCCAGCTTCTGGGCTTCGTTGGACGACTTGCCCGGCAGTCCCATTCCCTCGGCGGCCTTGCCCAGTCCGATGGGATAGCCCAGCTGACAGAAGACGTGGAACATCATGTCCACGTGGTCGCGGGCCAGCTGCTTGCACTCCTCGGGCATCCCAGACTCCTCGGCCAGGATGTCGAAGTCGAAGCCCAGGCCGTTCCAGGTCAGGATGGTGGCACCGTTGGAACCGGCGTCCACCAGGAACCGGACCAGATCGCCCACCTCCTCGGCGCTCATCCGGGGTGACGGCGTCCCCTCCCCTGTCTTGCCATGCCACGTGCGCGGTTCGTCTTCGTTGCTCGAGAGTGTCGCGGCGCAGGTGATGCCCAACGGCCGGTGTGATTTCAGTTCACCCACCGGGCCGTCGATGATCTTGGCCGTCTCGATATCGAAAGCAATGTAGTGTCGAGCCATGTGCTCATTCGCCGGCAATACAGGAGCGGTGCTTTCCGCCGCAGAGAATCAACCGGTTGCCTGATGATCTCAGGTCGGTCACCAGCTCAGCGATCCCCGGCTTTGGCCGAAGGACTCGGTCTCGAGTCCCGCGTTGTTGAGCATCGTAACGAACAGATTGCACAGCGGAGTGTTTTTCTTGCTGTCGTGGGCGATGTACTGGCCGTGTTTGAATCCGCCGCCGGCCAGGAAGATCGGCAGGTTGCGGGCGTGGTGGGCGTTGGCGTTGCCGAGGTTGCTGCCGAAGAGGATGGATGTGCTGTCGAGCAGGGTCGAACCGGATTCGGACTTCGCTTTCATCTGGCCCAGCAGGCTGCCGAAGCAGTTCACGATGCCGGTCTCGATCTTCTGCAACTCGGCGATCTTGGCCATATCCTGGCCGTGGTGCGACAGGTTGTGGTGGTTGCCGGTCACGCCTTCGACCTTCGGGACGACGAAATGGTCCTGGATCATGACGCTGATGACCCGGCTGGAATCGGTCTGCACGATCAGCGGCACCAGGTCCACCAGGAGTTGTGCGCGACCGATCAGGTCGCTGTTGTCGAGAATGTCGGAGGGCTGTTTGGTGTCGACGGTGGGCTTGGGCTTGTCCATCCAGCCCTGCACCTCCTTGATGTTGGATTCGGCCTGGCGGACAGACTGGAAGAATTCGTCCAGCAGGCGGTTGTCCGCGGAGCTGGCCTTCCGCCGAACCGAACCGGTCTGTGATTTCAGCTGGTCCAGGATGCTGCGGCCGTCGTTGAGCTTCCGCTTCTCGGCCCGGACCTGTTGGGGTTTGCCCTTGAGAAACATCTGGGCGAAAATCCTGGCCGGGCTGGTCTGGGCAGGGATCATCACGCCGCCGCTGGTGTACGACTGGCTTTGCGGCTTGACGGTTCCCAGCGTGACCGAGGGAAACCGGGTGACGTAACCCAGTCGGCTGGCCGCGACCTGGTCGATCGAGATGGTGTTGCGGAATCCGCTGACACCCGGCTTGCGAGCCGCTGTCAGCCAGGTCATCTCGCTGTCGTGGGGTTGCCGACCGGTCTGGTTCTCGTGCGCGAGACCCGAAAACAGGGTGAAGTCTTTTCGGTGGTCCTTGAGCAGTTCCAGGTACGGGGTCGATTCGTAATAGGCGCCGCGTGTCTTGGGCCACAGCAAGGGTGGATGGAGACCGAGTGAGGTGCAGACGAAGACCAGTCGCTTTGGCGGCCGGTTGCCGGCAGCAGCCAGCGCGGGGTTCATCGATTCCAGCAGCGGCAGCGCCAGCGAGACGCCGGAAGCCTGGAGGAACGTTCGTCGGTCAAGGGGACGTGTCATGTGTTTCACTTGTTTGGCCGTCGCATCAGGCGACGATCGGCTGTCACTTGTTCCTGAACAACGAGCTTTGGACGACCTCGTGGATGATCGTTCGGACCGGGAAGTCAGCTTTCCGCGTTCGATCGAGAATCGCCTCGATGTCGTCACGGTCGGCGAACTGGATTTCACCGCCTGTCGAATAGACCACCAGTTGTGATACGAAGTGACGGGCGATTTGTTCCTTGTCGGCCAGCAGAAGAGTCTTGAATTCCCTGATCCCTGAGAATTTCTTGCCGTCGGCTGTGACGCCGCCGGCATCGACAGCAGGTCCGGTCGTGTACGAGTTCTTGTTGAGGAACCCGAAGAAACCCGCCTGGCTGCTCTTGTTGGCACGGTACCTGGTCCGGAAACCGCCGATCGGATCGAAACTCTCCAGCGCGAATCCCGGCGGGTCAATTTCCCGGTGGCACTTGTTGCAGGTTTCGTTGTCCCGATGAGCTGCCAGGATCTGGCGGATGGTTGTCTTGCCACGGGTGTCCGGTTCGATCGAACCGACCGTCGGTGGTGGGGGTGACGGGGGAGTGCCCAGGATGCTCGTCAGCACGAAGCTGCCCCGTGTCACAGGTGATGTCACGGTCCCGTTGGCAGTTGTTTTCAGTATGGCTGCCTGGGTCAGCATGCCACCCCGCGGGCTGTTCTTGGGCAGCGTGACCTTGCGGAAGTGCTGGCCGGCCACGCCGGGGATGCGATAGTGTTCGGCCAGCCGGCGATTCAGGAACGCGAATTCGGAGTCGACCAGGTTGGTGAGACTGAGGTTCTCACCGACCAGTTCGGTGAAGAACAGCGAGGGTTCGCGTCGGACCGCGTTGCCGAGCAGTTCGTCGTATTCGGGGTAGAGCTTTTCGTCAGGCGAGGTGGCGTCGACCTGGTAGAGCCGCAGCCACTGGCCAAGGAAGTCGGCGATGAACCGCTCGGCTTTCTTGTCGTCGAGCATCCGATGGACCTGTCCGGCGAGCACCTCGGGATCCGAGAGTCGGTTCTTGTCGGCCAGCGCGAAGAGCTCGGCATCGGGCATGCTCTTCCAGAGGAAGTAGGAGAGACGGTTGGCCAGGGCGTAGTCGTTCAACCGGCCGGGCTCGCCGGCAAAGATCATGAACTGTGGGGAACTCAGCATCGCACGCAGTGTCACCCGCAGGGCGGACAGGAACGGTCGGCCGTCTTTGATTGCCGGCTTGGCGAGGTCGACAAACGACTGCAGTTCGCCGTCGGCTGGCGGGCGTCGGAAGGCCCGCGGAGCCAGTTCCCTGGCGATCCGGGCCACGTGTTCGATCGGTGGCTTGTTCAGCTTGATGGAATAGCCGGGCCGGCTTGGTGCGTTCGGGTTCAGGTTGCGGAAGAATGCCGCGACCCCGGCTGGCTTGGGCAGTTGCTTCAGTTCGACGCCCTTCAGCAACGCCCGGGTACTGGGCGGCGGCCAGGATTTCGAGAGGGGACCCTCGATCTTCTGGCCCTTGATGGCCAGGCCCGGGCCCTTGTACTTTTTCGGACCCGTGACGGCGAGCAGGGCAAAGGGTTCGACTTCACACTCGAACGTCGAATAGAAGGCGTCACCGGGTTTCAGGTAAGTCTCGACCACGATCGACTCGGGCTTGCCGGGAAGCAGGTCGAAGGACTTCAGCAGGCTGGCGCCGCCGGTCGGGTCACGCCGGATCAGCTTGAACGTGATCGGCCTGGCCGACTGGAATGCTTCGACCTGCGACGTGATCCGGTAGGTCCCGGCCACGGGGACCGCGAATCCGAGGATGTCGGATCGCAACAGGTAATCCACATCACGATAGATGGCGACGCCGTCGGCGAGCTTTCTGGAGACGCTGCCACCGAGGTTGAGCGGCTTGTCGTGGAACTCGTTCAGGAAGGCGTTGTTCAGGAAGTCCAGTTGCCGGCTTCGGAACGGTCGCCGGTTCAGGTTGAACGACGCCTGCAGGGCCGCGTCGGCCGCCTTCAGGTAGCTCTGCATGTGAACGGCGGAGATCCGCTGGGTGGCGCCCACCGTGTCGAAACTGCCCGATTCGCTTTCGTCGGGGATGTCTGCTGTCACGTCGTCTTCGATCAGCAACAGGTCCCGGATCGTGTAGCCGTATTCGAGCTTGGTCAGCCGGCGGGTCGGAACCCGACCGAACTGTTTCTGCCTGGCCAGGTTGGCGGCACGCAATCCCTTCTCCAGGGAGGCCAGTGCTGTTTTCCGCTGGCCGGGATCGGGGCGATCCTCCGATTCCGGTGGCATCTCGCCGTTGCGGACGCGGTCAAAGACCTTCTCCCACTGGCGAAACGTCCTGGTGTCAGAGAGGTCGTGGCTGATGTCGCGGAGATTGAGGCCTGTTTTCGTGTCGCCGTCGTGGCAGACGATGCACGAGGACTTGACCAGTGGTGCGACAGCTTCCGGGAACGACTGTGCGACCGCGCTGCCGGAGAGCAGGCACCAGGCCGAGATCCACAGAATCACGGGGCGTTTCATGACGAGAAAAATCCGTACCGGCGACACAGCCAATCTTAGCAGTTGGCATTTGCGGTGAAGCCGAATGCATCGGGTTACTCGGATGAACCTCACCGATCTTGTCAGAAACCCGGTTCGCCTGGCATAAAAAAAACTTTGTCAGGAAAGGACATAAAACGCGACACCATAAGGTGGCAGCTTGTCGCGGAGCGTCAACTGCTGTGGTCCGGAGCGTTGCAGTCTCACTGTCTGTTTCCGGTGTCCGTCGCGGGCATCCAGCGACTTCAGGTCTGTGGGCAGCTTGCTCAGCGAGAGCGTGATCTCCAGCGAAGTGGCTTCGTTGTTGGTGGCCAGCAGGAAGTACTTCCCGGCCTTCGCATCGTGCAGCAGGATGTGTCCCAGGCTGTTGTAGGGCCGGTGCGCGCCGCCTGCTGATGGGATGTCGGTT
>Ga0310345_10004590_pt1 | contig 12498 bp, 13 predicted proteins | sample HC15DNA20500_MG_FD_204667 | JGI IMG/M metagenome (GOLD analysis project Ga0310345, IMG submission 204667) | Marine microbial communities from station ALOHA, North Pacific Subtropical Gyre - HC15-DNA-20-500_MG | ecosystem: Environmental > Aquatic > Marine > Oceanic | place: Pacific Ocean: North... | reverse complement strand
ACCATGTTGACTCGTCGTGGTCTGACTGCATCAGATTATGATGGTGCTGCAAAGAAAGAAAAAGCCGCTGCCTCGTAAGTAGTAATTTTTCGGTATAGCCGTGGTGAGGGGTCACTGCGGCTGTATTCTTATCGGGGGGCTCATTGAACTTAGCAAGTGCTTTTTTAAAGCAGGTATTAGAGCTGCAAGATTTTGAATCTTGGGCCTCTGTACGAAAGCAATACTTGCCCTCGGAGTACCATAGGCTATTCACAGAAATAGATAAACACTGCGAGAAGTTCCATAAGCTCCCTACCTTTGAGGATCTCAAGTACGAACTACGTGATAGTTCCACTAAAGAATTACTGTTCGCAGTAGATTCAATAGAAGTAGATGCTGATGCATATATGTTGCTTCAGTATCTTAAAAATGAGTACACTCAAAAAGAAATCCTTAACTCGCTTGAGGATTATGTAGACAACTCTATGTCTTTTGAAGACGCAGAGGAGTCAGTTGGTCATCTGCATCAAATTGTTTTGGATATCGAAGATAAAGTAGACCTTCAAGACCCGCAAGAGAGTATGCAACGTATTCCCTTGTTTGAGTCAGATGACGAAATTGGAAAGTACCTGCCTTTAGGCTTAAATACTGACCACGACTTTGAAATTTCATTCTCCCCCCGAGATTTAATTTTGGTTGGTGGTCGCCGTGGGGCAGGGAAATCCATTACCTGTGCTAATATTGCTAATAATGTATATGCTGCTGGGAAATCAGCTATTTATTTCACTATTGAAATGGATAGTCGTGCAATACTGCAACGGTGTTGTGCTATAGCTACTGAAATTCCTTTCTCTAGGCTAAAGAGTAAAAATCTTAGTGTAGTAGAATGGGAAAAGGTAGCAACCTGGTGGGCTAACCGATATCAAGATAGTCAAGACAAGTTAACTGAGTATCGAACACATAGAGACTTTGAAAAACTTCATGATAAATTAAAGACTGGCTGTGAGCTTCTCCCGACTCAACAGTTGGATGTAATTTATGACCCCTCTCTTACTATCTCAAAAATCAGAGCCGAACTTGATAAAAAAGTAAAAGGAAAAATGGATGTAGGCGTCATTATAGTCGACTACATTAATCAAGTTAAACGCTCCAGTATGCCTTCTAGAAGTGGGCAATATGATTGGACAGAGCAAATAGAAGTTAGTAAAGCACTTAAAAGTATGGCTCAAGAGTACGAAACCCCAGTATTTGCGCCTTACCAAACGGACGCTAGCGGTGAAGCTCGATTTGCCAAGGGTATATTAGATGCGGCGGATGCTGCATATAGTATGGAACCTTGGTCACAGCAAGACGGTTGTATGACCTTTAACTGTGTAAAAATGAGGGCAGCCGCTATGCGTTCTTTTACGTCGACTATGAACTGGGAGACTCTAAAGATAGGGCCCGATACTGCGTTAAACCCGAAAGAAAGTGTAGACAACGACTTAAAAACAGGTGAAGAAATAGACGACATCTAAAAATATTTCTTGACTTTTATCCTTGTGTGTAGTATAATATATTTAACTTTGGGGAGGCTTTATGATTGTAAAAAGCAGTATGCGGCAGACCACAAGTGGGAGACTAAAGAAAAGAATTCTCACTAAAGGCAGGCGGCAAGTCGAATTTATGCAACTCCATAGAAATAAAACCCCCATAATCCCCGAAATAGAAGATAATAAAAACATAGGTAAGTAGAATGTTAATGGTATTTTTGCTAATGGTATTAATAGATGGAGAACCAGAACCTACAGCGGGTATGTATTTTGGGAATATTGATAGATGTAATTTTTTTGCTGATAAAATTGAAAGGGGTCATTATACCCCTGGGAGGTACTATAGAGGCCAATACCATATTTCAGCGTATTGTACCCCTAGAATGGTTCCTCAGGAGACTAAGTTGTGGGACTAGCAAGTGCAGAACAAGTAGTAGTAAATTATAGAGAAATACAGCAAGACCTTACAGAGCTTAATGGAGACGGAAATCGAGACCGTGGTCATTATGGAGAAGATGAGTCTAAAGATCCCGATAGAGATTGGACTGGACAATACATTCATCCTACAGAGCATGACGAGAGTGACTGCATTGAAGAAGGGAAATTAGAAGTAGTTGTTGAATTTGACCAAGGATGTTGAGTGAATGTAGAAACCCTATTACAAGATAGGAAAATTAATTTTTTACCCAAAGGTGCTGATTTTGAAATTAGCTGCCTTAATTCCGATCATGAAGATAAAAATCCTAGTATGAGAGTAGACCAGATTACTGGCATATTTCATTGTTTTTCTTGCAAGTTTAAAGGAAACTTATTTTACCATTTTGGGGAAAGGGCAAACCAATTACAACAGAGAAAAGAGCTTTTTAAGAAGAAATTAATACAAAAACGCTCAGAGAGTATTGGCTTGTCTTTTCCTCAAAATTTATTACCCTATGTAGGTAATTGGAGAAATATTAAACCTGAAACTTATAAAAAGTTTGAGGCGTTTCACCATCCTGGGATGGATTATGTAGGGAGAATTAACTTCCCTATAAGAGATATTTCAGGAAATATAGTTGCCTTTCAAGGGCGGCATACAGCAGATGGGCGGCCTAAGTATAAGTTTACGCCCCCAGGAGCAAGGCTCCCTTTCTTTCCAGTTGTTGAGTTCGTTAAAGGCTCAGTCATCTTAGTGGAAGGAATCTTTGATATGATAAACCTTCATGACAAAGGTTTGACAAATGTTGTATGTTGCTTTGGAACAAGTAACTATAATGAGGCTAAACTATCCTTACTCCGAGTACAAGGAGCGGAATATGTAGATGTCTTATTTGATGGAGATGAAGCAGGTCAAAAAGCTGCAGAATCTTTAGTAAGTATGTGTGAGAGAGTTGGTCTCATTGCCAAGAACTATAATTTAAAAAACACAGATCCTGGTGCACTTACTCAACCCTCAGTAGATAAAATAAAAGAGAGGTTATATGGCTGAAAGTGCCTTAGAAAAACTAACTCCTGAACATAAATTATGTGAAAGTATAGAAGATATTGCTACAGATTTCATACCTGTGAGCTGGAGTGCAGCTACAGAAACTTATATTCATATAGATAAAGCCCGTAAAAAACAAGTTACAATAGTAAAGGGTAACTCTCCAGAAGTAGATACCGTTTTTTTACGTTGTGAAACATTAGAGTATTATGGTGCTCCTATACAAGAAGATATAGGAGTAGCAATAGTTACATATGAGAAAGAGGAAGAAGCCCGAGGAATAGGGTATAGATTTATAACAGGAAAAGGAATACATTAATATGGCTAAAGTTGCCTTAATAGAAACTAAACCGAGTAGGACGGACTACAGAAAAGAGTTTGAGGGTGCATTTGATTTCGATCAGTACCAACTCTGTTCTGATCCTTCAATTAAAAAAGTATTAAAAAGAGATTGCGACATTAGTATAGATACTAATGAATATGACTGGCTTATATTAGTCGGTAGTGAGTCTTTTAAGTACTTTATAAAAGGTGCTACATCTATCACCGAGTCTTCAGGCTCAAAAGTAGATGACAAGTTCCTTCCCGTAATTAATCCTGCAATGCTTAAATTTAAGCCAGAAGTAAGAAAAACATGGGAAGCCTCCAAAAGTAATATAATTAAGTACATAGATGGTGATATGGAAGATGTAGTTATTGATGAAAATATCGCTTTTGGAATTAACACCACAACAGGATGCAATAAGTATATTATGGCAGCTCTTGCCCATCCTAATCCTATAATTGCTCTTGACTCAGAAACCACAGGCTTATACCCTAGAGATGGACATGTGCAAGGAATTTCTCTATGTTTTGACGGGGTGATGGGAGCATATCTTGATGCAGATTGTTTTACTGACACAACAGAAAAACTACTTCAAGAACTCTTTAATAGAAAAACAGTAATATTTCATAATGCAAAATTTGATATAGGATTCCTTGAGTATCATTTCAAGTTTAAATTTACTAACTTTGAAGATACAATGCTGCTCTCTTATCTTATAGATGAGAACCCTGGTAATCATGGGCTTAAAGGTCTTGCTATTAAGTATACCCCGTATGGCGATTATGAGAAGCCTATGCACGAGTGGATGGATAATTATAGAAAAGATCACGGAGTGTTAAAAAGTGAATTTGATTGGGGCTGTATTCCTTTCGATGTAATGAAGACTTATGCCGCTATGGATGCTTTATGCACTTATATATTATTTGAAAAACTTAAAGCAATTAAAGAAAACAAAAAATTAAAATGGGTATATGATAATATACTTATTCCTGGTACTAGATTTTTAGTTGATGCACAAGATAACGGAGTGCCTTTTGATAAAGAACGCTTATATTTAGCACAGGAAATAATGCAAAAAAATATAGATATAGCTGTAGATAAGCTATATAAAAACCCTCAAATAGCAAACTGGAGGCTATGGCATGGAAAAGACTTTAATCCTGCTTCTACTGTTCAGTTACGTTCCCTTCTTTTTGATACAATGGGTCTCAAGCCGACTGGAAAGAAAACTGGAACAGGAGCAATCTCAACGGATGCGGAAGTACTTAGAGAGCTCGGAACTCAATCCGAAGTTCCAGGACTTATCCTGGACTTACGTCAGCGATCCAAAATTAAAAATACTTACTTGGACAAAATCATACCGCAGCTGGATAGGGATGGCAGGCTACGTACGAATTTCAATCTTCATAGCACAACTAGTGGCCGCCTTAGTTCTAGTGGTAAACTTAATATGCAGCAGCTACCTAGGGATAACCCTTCTGTAAAAGGATGTATTAGGGCTGGATGGGGAAAGAGAATTGTTGCAATGGACTTAACTACGGCAGAAGTTTATGTTGCAGCAGTTTTAGCAGAAGATAAAGCACTTATGGAAGTGTTTCGATCACATGGAAATTTTCACAGTACAATTGCTAAGAAAGTATTTAAACTACCGTGTGAGGTAGAAGATGTAGATTCTCTCTACAAAGACAAAAGACAGGCCGCTAAAGCTGTTACTTTTGGTATTATGTATGGCGCAGGGCCAAAGAAGATCAGTGAACAAGTTACCAAAGATTCAGGCAACTATTTTAGTATGCAAGAAGCTAAAGAAGTAATTGATGATTACTTCCAAACTTTTCATAAGTTACGTTCTTGGATTGATAATAATAAGCGTTATATAGAACAAAATGGATTTATTTATAGTTTCTTTGGTAGAAAAAGGAGGTTACCAAATGTCAAATCTTCGGATGCAGGTATTAAGAGTCATAGCATTAGGTCTGGTCTTAATTTTTTGGTGCAGTCTGCTGCTTCTGACATTAATTTACTTGGAGCTATAGATATGCATAATTATATACAGGCGAATAGTATGAAATCTAAAATTTTCGCGCTTGTACACGACTCTATTCTTGCAGAAGTTCCAGATGAGGAAATTGATCATTATTCAGAACAACTGCAGAAGTGCGTACAGTTAGATAGAGGTCTTAAAATTTCAGGCGCTCCAATTGGATGTGACTTTGAAATTGGGGATGACTATTCAATGGGCAAATTTGAGAAGTTATATAATGAAAACTAAAAAAATTGAATTTAGTACAGAACATGGTACTTATACTTTAACTTGCCCCCCTAATGTGGATGTTTACAGTCTCTGTGAAACGGTAAAACAATCGACAGGAGCTAGTGAAATTAAAATTCATACCCAATACGAGACACTTGATGATTTATACGTACAAGGACGTTCTACGCGTAACCTTTCCGATATTCCAGCTTCCCAGCGACAACTGGAGCTGTTCTGACGGATTATTATTTATAGAAAATCAAATAGTAGATGACAGAAATATGCGGGGAGATTCCTTAGGAATAAGAAGGCTTCAAACCCCGCATAAAAATTTGTTACCCCTTAAGAAGTCTTTATTAAATCTTACTGGAATAATAAAACAAAATACACCTACTTTTATTGATTCAAATGGATTTCCTTTTATATATGAAAAGACTATATGGTGTAAGTTAAAATACTACAAAATTCGTAAAATAGAAAGAAAGGGTATTGCTTCTATATTGTGGTTACATGGAGTTACTACCCGCCATATTATAGCCCGTCCTCCTCATGGAGAAATGAAATGGGCGGGTGTGATACACTACAACGATGATCCTTGGCTGCTCTATGAGTATGCGGAGGAAAAACTAAAAGACAGTAAAAGGAAAGTATGAAAGCTGTAATAAGTAATAGAATTTACTTAGAGGTAACGGATAAATATAAAGAAGTTTTAAGTAAAGAACTAACTTATACGATTGCTTCATACAACCCGAAAGACCCGCCTTTAGTAATAAAGAATATGGCTCGGATTCGTGGCGGGTTGGTTACTATACCTGTAGGAAGAACGGATTTAATACCAGAGGACTACGAGATAGTAGATAGTCGAATAAACATGCCTGTCAAACTTCCCGAGTTTAAGCACGAATTACGACCCAGCCAGAAAGATGTTTATGATGAAGTCGAAGACAACTGTATAATTAACGCTTGGGTAAGCTGGGGAAAGACTTTCACGGGGTTGGCAATCGCAGGAAAACTCGGACAGAAAACCCTTGTTGTTGTACACACAGTACCGTTACGAAACCAGTGGACAAGAGAAGTAGAAAATGTATTTGGGTTTAAGCCTGGTATTATAGGCAGCGGAAAGTTTAATATATCCCCTCCTATTGTAATTGGGAATACGCAGAGTTTATACCGTAATATTCCCAAAGTTGCAAAAGAATTCGGAACAGTTATATTAGACGAGATGCACCATGTAAGTAGTCCAACTTTTTCCAAAGTTATTGACGCAAGTTATGCAAGATATAAGATTGGATTATCTGGCACTATTGAAAGAAAGGATGGCAAACATGTAGTCTTTCGAGATTACTTTGGAAGCAAAGTAATAAAACCACCGAAAGAAAACTATATGACACCTAAGGTTCATGTTTATCGCTCAGATATAAGATTTACGGACGGCGCTAAAACCCCGTGGGCTACAAAAGTCACCGAACTTTCTTATAATGAGGAATATTTACATAGTGTAGCTATGTTAGCAGCGTTTTATGCTGAAAAGAACGGACATAAAGTTTTAGTAGTAAGTGATAGAGTTCATTTTCTACAAACTTGTGCCGAACTTGCAGGGGATAAAGCAATATGTATTACAGGGGAGATACCACATGAAGAAAGAGAACCTCTTATGTCTAAAATTACAACTGGAGAAGCAAATATATTGTTTGGTACTCAAGCAATATTTTCAGAAGGTATCTCCTTGGACGACCTTAGTTGTCTGATTCTAGGCACACCAGTAAATAATGAACCCCTATTAACACAGTTGATAGGACGAGTAATAAGAAAGAAGGAGGGAAAAAAGACTCCTATAGTAATTGATATACATCTAAAAGGAAATACTGCAAGAAGACAGGCTTCCAATAGGATGGGGTACTACATGAAACAGGGCTATAAGATACAGGAACTATAAAAATAGTTCTTGACATATGTTTTATTTTTTGATATAATATTATTACAAATTCGGCAATACCGTTCGAATATACAATATGGAGGGTGCTTCTATGAAAGCCCAGCCAAGAGTACCACGAAAAATACTTCGATTAGGAGCTTTACAGTCTGGAAAAACAACTGGATCTGTAACAGAGAGTGTCAAAGAAAGTAACAAAGATTCAAATCTTGTAAATATTTTTATAGCACATAAGACAAATGTAAATAAGGATAATCAAGAGAAACATATTGAAAACCTTTATGGTGGAAAAGTAGAACTACTTAATACCTCGAGAGAAATAGCTACTTATACAGCCTTTCTAGAGAAGCGTAAAAATATGTTTAGTTCTAATTATCCAGTATGTATCTCATGTTTGGATCATCATACACAATTAGAGGCCGTACTAACTTTAACTGGTTTGCGTACTCCTAAACAATTTGATACTTATATTGATGAGTCAGATGCTATGGCTTTATTTCACGATAGAAAGGGTTCAGATGTAAGAAAGGACAATATAGTAAACTCTTTAATACAACATGAAACCATTCGTCATTTTAGTTGCTTAACAGCAACTCCATTTACAGAAATTGCTTCAAAATTATATTGGGACGATATAGTTATTGTAGAACCTGGAGCTAACTATAAAGGGCCAGATGACTGCAAAGTAACTAAAATTACTGAAGCAGCAATGAAAGATTTTAACAGAGGGATAATTTCTTATTCACTCGAAGAAATTTTTAAAGAGGAAGCAAAGCTTTTTAATACAGTTACTCTTGTTGCGACAAAAAGAAGTAATCCTTTGCATTATATACAGGCAGAGCTTATATCAGCCTTAGTAGGAGAAAAGTGTTTAGTTGCTGTATTGAACTCCGGTACAAAACAAAAATATTATGTTAATGGAAAAACACACTATGTTCCTACTAAACGAAACGGAGAGGGACAGTTAGAAGAGTTATTCGAAGTAGCAAAAGATTATAACAAATTGTTTGTTGTAGGGCATGATATGATAGGTCGAAGTGTAACACTTAAATCAGATAAGTTTCAAGAAATTTCTTCAATAATATTTTCATGCTCAGATGATACTTGCTTAGCTACTATGCTTCAAAGAATCGGCAGAGTTTGTGGATATCAAAAGAATGCTGGAACAATATTTACTGATAAAGACAAGTTATTACAACAAGGACTAATGCAGTACCCCGAGATGTTAAAACTAGCCGCACAGTACAAAGACCCAAACGAGAGGATGAAAGCTTTATTCCATAGCGTTCCTATATACTTTCCCAGAGTATTTGGACAAAAAAACAATGATGTAAAAGTAAAGTCTTCTTCCCGAACAGCCTCCGAAAGAGGAGTAGAGGCTGCCAAAGCAATACAACTAGGGTTCAATGTACTTAGCGAGCTTAAGGTAATAGAGTCTAAGAAGATACCACCGAAAGTATTAGAATCCCTTGAAGCAGGGGAAAAAGCAGTACAAGGTAGTGATACATATAACTATATTTTAAATCAGGACTATAGATCAAAAAGGATACTAAAGGCTGAAAATAAATTTACAAATATGGCCTTACCAAATGCCGCTATAGAAGATAATTATCGAGATACCTTATACTACTATGAAGGCAATACCCTACGAATTGTTGTACAGCCGAATAGGGACATTAGGCTCGACGTACCGTTTGCAGTACATAATATTTTTACTGGAAAAGTCGACTGTTACAGCCCTAAAGGAAAATTTAGAAGGTAAACTTTAAAAAAATAGTTCTTGACAAATGCTCTCTTTTTTGATATAATATGTTCTTGTATAATTGGAATAAAATCTTTACACAGTGTGAAGCTAACCCTGTGGAGATTGTTAGAGTCCTTAAAATGTTAGTGGAAAGGCAAATTCCCTACAATCGATACGATAAGATATACAAATATTCTGACGTCGATTTTAGAGGAGATTCTTTTCTAATACATCCTGATGTACTTTTATTCAATTCATACAAATATAGCTATAGGGACGTGTGCGTATACGTCGCTTTAGCTAGCAAACGCTCTTACGCTGAATATAGAGCGTTTGGCAAACGAACTCTGAGTATGTTACATTTACCAGAGGAACCAATACTTATGGAAGACTACAGTCTACTTTATATAGAAGATGAAGAAGTTCATTTTGTATACGAAGAAGACCCTATGGAGAAACATTAAAATGGCATTATCATTTAATCAGCAGAAGGGGTCTGCTCAAAAAACCTCTATCGCAAGCTATCAGTATGTTGATGGCGACAACAAAGTCCGTATCGTAGGAGATATTCTCGCTCGCTATGTATACTGGATCAAAGGTGAGAACGACAAGAATATTCCTTTGGAATGTCTGTCTTTTGATCGTAACGCTGAGACCTTTAATAATAAGGAAAAAGACTGGGTTCGTGAATACTACCCTGATCTTAAGTGTGGCTGGAGCTACGCTACTCAGTGTATTGACAAAGGGCAAGTAAAAGTTATTAACCTGAAAAAGAAGCTCTGGGAGCAAGTTAAAACTGCTGCTGAAGACCTTGGCGACCCTACCGACCCGAAAACTGGTTGGGATGTATGCTTTAAGCGTGTAAAGACTGGCCCTCTGCCTTATAACGTAGAGTATCAGTTGCAGGCTCTTAAGTGCAAGCCTAGTGCTCTTAAAGAGAGTGATCTGGCTCTGGTTGAGGACTTAAAGTCTATGGACGAAGTAATGTCACGTCCAACTCCCGACGCACAGAAAGAACTGCTTGACCGAATACGTCAAGCAAGCACTTCTGAAATTGATGAAACTATTGAAGAACAGTTTGCATGATTTTATTCACAGCAGACTGGCATCTAAAGCTGGGTCAGAAAAATGTCCCCCTTAAATGGGCTGAAGCCAGATACAAAAGTTTTTTTAACCAGATAAGTGAGTTAGAGAAACAATGTACCATGCATGTAATAGGAGGCGATCTTTTTGATCGTCTTCCTAGCATGGAGGAGCTGCAACTTTACTTTTCGTTTATTCGAAAGGTTACTATTCCAACCCTGATTTACGATGGAAACCACGAAGCTACAAAAAAGAATAAAACTTTCTTTACACACCTAAAACAAGTATCTAGGGATATAAATCCATTAATAAATATTGTGGATATATCTTATATAGATCAGGACTTGGGCTACGGCGTTTTACCCTATGCAGAGTTGCACAAGAAAAACGCCTTAGACCATTTCAATAAGAGTAAGCCTTTATTTACACATGTTAGAGGGGAGATTCCTCCGCATGTAAAGCCAGAAATTGATTTAAAACTTCTGGAAGATTTCCCTATAGTATTTGCAGGGGATCTACATGCTCATAGTAATACTCAGAATAACATAGTATACCCAGGCAGTCCTATGACAACTTCTTTTCATCGAAATGAGGTTGAAACAGGGTATTTACTTATTGATAGTAAAAACTGGTCTTGGACATGGCATAAATTTGAACTGCCACAACTGTTAAGAAAGACAGTATCAGATCCAAATGATATGATTCCAAGTGACTATCATCATACAATTTATGAATTAGAAGGTGATATTCAAGACCTTTCAAAAATAAAAAACTCAGAACTACTAGATAAAAAGGTAGTACGGCGAAGTAGTGAAGCAACTCTTGTTCTTAGTAAAGAAATGACTATAGCAGAGGAGTTGTCCGAATATTTAGAGTATATTCTAGAACTACCAAAAGATAAAATATCTAGCATATTGGGAACTTATAATGATTACTCTAAAACAGCTACAGTGGAATGATTGTTTTAGTTATGGTTCAAATAATGAATTATTACTTAACGATAATACAGTAACCCAGATAATTGGGACAAACGGTACAGGCAAATCTTCTATCCCTTTAATAATAGAAGAAGCTCTGTACAATAAAAACTCAAAAGGAATTAAGAAAGCCGATATTCCAAATAGGTATATAGGAAAAGGCTATAGTATAATTCTTACTTTTACAAAAGATGAGGATACATATAAAGTAAGTATTAATAGAAAAACCTCTATAAAGGTAAAACTTGAAAAGAACGGAACAGATATTTCAAGTCATACTTCTACAAATACTTATAAGACACTTCAAGAGATAATTGGAGTAGATTTTAAAACATTTTCGCAGTTAGTCTATCAAAACACAAATAAAAGTTTGCAGTTTTTGACAGCTACAGATACGAATAGAAAGAAATTTTTAATCGACTTATTGCATCTTGAGAACTATGTAGAATTGTTTGATCTGTTCAAGGAAGAAGCCCGAGTAATCTCTCTTGAGATAAATGGTATACAAGCAAAATTAAGTACCATAGAAAAATGGTTAGTAGATAATAAATTGAGTGATACTAACATACTGCCGATGCTAAAATTAGAAATTTCTACGGATGAAGAGGAGAAGCAGTTCCGTCATCTGACGAAAGAAATTGAAAACATTTCGGAGAAAAATAAAAAAATCTCAAAAAATAATCAATTGTTGATCCTATTAAAACAAATTGATTTACAGGAAGCACAAGATTGTACTATAACTGAAAAGAAGTCATATGACTCTCTTCAGTCACAAAAAGGTACTCATTCTCAAGTCATAGCGGGGTCTCAGCGGTTTTTGACAAAGCTCGAAAAATTAGGGGATACTTGCCCTACTTGCGAGCAAAAAGTGAATCCAGACTTTACAAAGGCTTTAATTGGGCTAGAGAAGAGAAAAATTTCAGATTCGGAGAAACAGATTGAACAAATTTCAGAAAGCATCGAACTCATTAAGGATGAAAATAAAGAGTTTGAACGTAGTCAACGTATTGAAAGCGATTGGAAGGAGCTTTGGCAGAGTATTGATCGCGATATGCCTACGACTCCGTTGGACAAGTACGAGCTTGAAAGCCGCTTGGAAAACGTACGAAGAGACCTATCTTCAAGCAAATCAGCTTTGGAAAGCACGGCAAAGGAAAATGAACGCAGAACCAAGCGCAACACCCGCATCCAAGTAATTCAAGAACAAAC
>Ga0310345_10004589_pt1 | contig 12502 bp, 9 predicted proteins | sample HC15DNA20500_MG_FD_204667 | JGI IMG/M metagenome (GOLD analysis project Ga0310345, IMG submission 204667) | Marine microbial communities from station ALOHA, North Pacific Subtropical Gyre - HC15-DNA-20-500_MG | ecosystem: Environmental > Aquatic > Marine > Oceanic | place: Pacific Ocean: North... | reverse complement strand
GAACCTTGTGTAACCAAGCCTTCTACGATGGTGCTTTCTGTACCAAGTAATTCTGATTGGTCTATTTTCATATCGGTCAGTAATAGCATGGCTTCTTTATCGCGAAGTTCGACAAAGTTTTCCAAGATTCCATGAACTAAGAGGACGTCTCCTTTCTTCAGGATGAGATCCCTGAAGTGGTTGTCGAATCTGAAGTTTCCTCTGATGACGGAAAGGATATCGACACCGTAATTCCTTCCGATTTCTCTGTTAGTCAGACTGGTTCCAATGAGAGGGGAGTCGGCATCAAGTTCCATCTCAGTTAAATAGGGCGCCAGGTGGTAACTCCTTGTTAGACTGGAGATTCCAGCTCTTGCAGGGAGAATTCTGGGAACTATGAAGACGTTGTATAGTGTTCCAACTATAAGAAAAATAAGCCCCATTCGAGAGAACTCGAACATGCTAAAGGGAGGAATTCCATTATCGACGGCTATTGAGTTGACGAGCAAATTAGTGGAAGTACCGATAAGCGTAATAGTACCCCCATAAATTCCAGCGTATGACAAAGGTATCAGCAATTTCGATGGAGATATATGAAGCCTTTGGCTTAAATGGAGTGCCAAAGGGATAAAGATTGCCACTGCGGCTGTGTTGTTAATGAATGCAGACGTGATACTGGTGATCACTAAAAAGAATCCTATGGTAACCCATGAGGGCCTAGTTCCAGAGCTGAGTGTATTTGCTACTACTTCTAGAAAGCCTGTTTTTACCAGTGCTGAACTCAACACAAACATTAGTCCCACTGTAAGGACAGCTTGGTTGCTGAATCCAGAGATGGCTTCCTCAATTGAGAGGAGATCGGTGGCAAGAAGTACAGTTAACAAGGCTAACGCGGTGACGTCTAAGGGGAAAATCTCTTTGACGAAGAGAATCAGGGCAACAGAGATGATGAAGAAAAAAAGGAGGGATTCTCCAGGCATGTTTATGGCACCTCACATTATTGTTTTAAGCCTCAGAAAGAGAGTCCTAGTTCGTAGTCTAGCATTTTGGAGGCTTTTTGACGATACCAGGGTAGGGAGCGATTGGAGGCTTTCTAGAGAGAGAGAAAGTTTGCCTTATTGTCGGCAGGCCTTACTTTTATGTGGCAGAATGTGCGTTTGTCTCTAGGTCATGGAGTAGATCATGGTAAGGAATTTGTCTGGTTCTTATGTGTCTTGGGTGGCTTCGGTCCTTTATTTAGTTGCTTTTTCGGTTGTTTCTGTGGACGAAGTTTCTGCACAGACAGTCCGCTTTGCATCGGATCGAAGTGCTGAGAATGTGACCTTTACTAAAGACGTGATGCCGATCTTACAGGAGAACTGTGCGAGCTGTCATCGTGAGGGGTCCATTGCTCCGATACACCTTGAGACTTACGAGCAGGCCAGAAGGTATTCCCGCCGTATAAGAGACAAAGTTGTGACTCGTGAGATGCCTCCATTCCATCTTGATACCGATGTGGGAATCCAGGAGATCAAGGGTGACTGGAGATTGAGTGAAGATGAGATTGAGACTATAGCGACATGGGTAGATAACGGATCGCCGGAGGGAGACATCGTAGATATGCCTCCACCGGTGGAGTGGTCAGATGAATTGATATGGCAGCTTGGAGAAGATTTAGGTCCCCCAGATCATGTGATCAAATCAAAGCCTTTTGATGTACCAGCTGAAGGTGGAGATCTCTGGTGGCGTCCGATAGTGGGAAGTGGATTGGATCAAGATCGCTATGTAAAAGCTTTTGAAACTAGACCTTCCCGCCAAGGTCGTGAGGTGGTTCACCACGCTATCCCCCGGCTTCAAGTTTTGCAGGAGAATGGTGAGTATCTAAGAACAGCCTCTCTTTCAGAGTACGCCATGGGTAAGATAGGTGAGATACTGCCATTGGATGCAGCTCGTTTACTGCCTAAGGACTCAAGGATTGAGTGGGATGCTCACTATTATCCCATGGGTTACGATGTGGAAGATGATCAAGTAGAACTCGGAATTTGGTTCCATCCAGACGGTTTCGAACCTGAGTTCATTCAGGACTTGAGATTATATCCTTTGCAAGGAGATATAGCTCTGGCTCCTGGCGGAACCGCCATGACACAAGGCTTCTTTAGGTGGGACCACCCTGTACGGATCGACAGTTTCCAGCCACACGGTCATGTTCAATTACATGCTAAATCTCTGGAAGTAATTTATCCAGACGGTAAAAGGGAACTACTCAGCATGGTGACCAACTTCAATGCCAAGTGGCATCACAGTTATATTTACGAGGATGATGTGGCACCGATGTTGCCTGAGGGTAGCGTCTTGGTGGTGACTGCCTGGTATGACAACACTGCAGACAATCCTCTCAATCCAGATCCAGAAGTTTGGAAAGCACGGGGCAGCCGTACTGTGGACGAGATGTCACATGCGTGGTTAGCTGTAACCCACCTAAACCAAGAAGGTTTTGAACGGATCGTCAGTGAGAGAGAGGCCAAGAAGGAAGCAGTGACTGCTGCACAGGAATCCGGAATCCGCCACTAATAGAAGAAATAAACTTTGGTAGAGTTGATAAAGTGATCTAAACGCTGGGGGTTCGGATGCATATGAGGTGGTTGATTTTTATAGCAGTGTGTCTAATAACGACTGATGCGGTAGCACAGAGACCGACTAGGCAACTAACTCCAGAGCAGATAGAGGCAAGACAGGTTGCCCGTCAAGCTGAACTAGCTGCTGCTCAACGACCCATTAGAGCCCTTAACAGTCTTTGGATTGAAGAGTTGACTTGGATGGAGATTCGTGATGCCATTCGCGAAGGTAATACAACAGCCCTTGTTCTTACGGGTGGCGTCGAGTCTAATGGGCCGCATTTGGCTTCAGGAAAGCACAATTATTCGAACAAATTGATGGGAGAGTCGGTAGCGAATGCTCTTGGAGGAACCCTCATTGCACCCTTGGTCACGTTGGAACCGGGGAATCCGAGTGGACCAGTCACGATAGGGAACACTGGTCCGATGGTGTCACAAGAGACATATATTGCCTGGTTGACTGATATAGGTGATAGCTTGAGAGGAATGGGGTTTACGCAGGTTTATTTCCTGGGGGACAGTGGTGGGAATAGACGTGGCATGCAGGCCGCCGCCGATGTGCTCAATGACCGATATGAGGGAGACCCTACAGATTTCCATCATGTTCCAGAGTTCTATAATCATGATAAAGTTCGTCAATATATTCAGGAAACTTTAGGCATTCCAGAGGAAATGGAATACCAGGCGAGCTCTGGATCCGACGGGATCCACGAAGAATTGTCCATAACCTCAATCATGTCAGTTGTTGATCCGACTTCAATTCGGTTCGATCAAAGAGTGGAAGCAGGCAGGGCTTCCATCAATGGGATCAGCTTGTTACCCCTTTCAGAGACCCAGGCTTTGGGCCGAATGTTGATTAACTATCGTACTCGCCTAACAGTAGATGCGATTGAAGCACTCAGAGCGGATCTGAAGTAGCGATCTAAGTTTTGATTGAGCTGGAACTCTGTGGTTGAGTGTCTTTGAGCATCTGGAGGATTGTCAGATGCTTCTTTAGGTTAAAAATTGTCAAGAATCCAAAGATTGAGTAAGTCGGATTCTATTTTTTTGACATCAAGAGGAGAGGTAAATGAGGAGCTATTGGATGGTTGGAAGAGTGTTAGTATTAGCTCTGGCTTTGGGGACAGAAGTTTATGGTCAACAGGTGCAGCGGCTACCCTTAGCTCCCCGGCCACCTACGGGCGAACCTGTAGCTCCATTTTTCGAGGGTTGGTATCGCAATACAGATGGGACTTTTACTTTCTCCTTCGGATATTTCAATCTGAATCTGGATGAATCACTGGACGTACCCTTGGGGCCAGACAACTTCATTGAACCGGCAGAATTCGATGGAATGCAACCTACTCATTTTCCGAGTAGTCCTAGGAGAGATAGGGGTGTTTTTACGGTTACCGTTCCTGCTTCTTTTGAAGACACAGAGCAGAGGGTGGTTTGGACGATCACAGCCAACGACGTGACTTACTCAGTGCCTGGTAGAGTAGGAGTGGATGCTTTCCAGCTCGATTATGGACCCCGGGCAATGGGATCCGTTCCGCCACTTGTTAGTTTGGAGGGCAATGAAGCAAAGGGGCAACATCCGACGGGACTTATGTTAGATGAAGTCCGTTCCGCCACCGTAGGAAACCCTATGGAATTGACTGTGTGGGCATCTGAAGTGTCGGTTAGAGCGGAGGATGACTTTGCGAATCGGGATGGTGTTGCACTGCGGCTATTATGGTTCAAACATCAAGGTCCTTATGGGGAAGTAAGTTTCGAAGATCGGTCGATGGTCTTAGAAGAGGGGGAAGGAGAGGCTGTGACAACGGTTACTTTTAGCGAGCCAGGTGACTATGTGCTTAGGGTGAGAGTGGACAATTGGGATGCTAACGATAGTACGGGAGGAGACCAGTGCTGTTGGACTAATGGATACGTGCGGGTGCAGGTCACGGAATAATGAACTATAAGTTGTCGATAGGGGCACTAGTAATTTTGATGGCTCAGGCGAATAGTGTCCGGGCGCAGAGTCCGAGAGATCTGTCCTCTCTCTTCTTTGATGGAGAAACCTACCTCATCCGAGAGAATGGGCAGGCTTATTCTGGCCCAGTAGTCATTACTGATCCGTACACAGGCACTAAGGAATCAGGGGTGCTTAAAAATGGGCTTAAAAATGGGGTGTTTGAGTGGTTTTTTGAAAACAATCAACTGGGTTTTCGCGACACCTACCGGGATGGTCAAAGGGATGGCCTATTTGAGTACTACTACAAGAATGGTTTCCTACTGGAAAAAGGTATGATGAGAAATGGCAGGAGGCACGGTCTCTCAGAGGAATACGCTTTCAGGCTGTATCGGTTGACACATAGGGGTAACTATGATTTGGGTTACAAGTGTGGTAATTGGATCGAACATGGCAAATCCCAATCATATGATCCATGCCCAACAAACTGACTGAGTGATGAGAAGCTACTTAAGCACTGCTTTGCTGATAAACTGCATACTACTAATGCAGTCATGCTCTGGGGTTGAAGACAGTCCTCGATATGCGGTGGACCATCCTGAGCGTGCGGAAGTCCTTGATGTTGTGCAGAAGGTTCTCGATGCTATAGGAAGTGCGGACGCAGAATTGTTGCATAGTGCAATGCTTCCTGAAGCACGTATGAATGGTCGCTTAGTAGAGGAATATTCAAAAGGATTCCCCGAAAGAGAAGAGCCAATGATTGAGAGGATGTGGAACCCAGAGGTATCGATTGATGGGGGAATAGCATCCGTTTGGACGCCTTATGATTTTTATAGAAATGGTGAATTCAGTCATTGCGGCATAGATGCTTTTCAGCTTCGTAAAGTGGACGGTGAGTGGAAAGTAGTTGGGCTCATTTGGAACAGTCTTCAACCACCCGATTGTCAGATGCATCCATCTGGACCTCCTAGACAATAATTTCAGTAGGGTGTAGTTCTACCAATGCGATATTTCGAAAGATTCAATTACTTCCTATACTGGATTTTTTCGACAGCTCCACTATTCCAAAGAGGGAGAATAGTAGATGATCATTCAGTCAGCTCATTTTAGAGTCAAATTTGTAGTAAGCATCGCATTGGTCTTGTCGGTTTGGCCATCCAAAGGACAGAGTCAAGTGACGATTGGACAGTCCTCTCCAATCAACGAGTATAGTGCCATACAACATCCCGTTGTTGGTCGCAAGGGAATGGTTTCTAGTCAAAATGCGGCGGCTACTAGAGTAGGGGTTAGAATTCTTGAAAGTGGTGGGAATGCCATTGATGCGGCTGTTGCAGTGGGATTGACTCTGGCAGTGACGTTGCCCAGGGCCGGCAACTTGGGTGGGGGTGGATTCATGCTGGTCCACATCGCTGATGAGCAACGTACGGTGGCCATAGATTTCAGAGAGACAGCACCGGGGCTTGCTAGTTCCAACATGTTTTTTGGTGCTGATGGAGAGGTCGATAACACAGAATATCGGTCTACTCACAAATCTTCTGCTGTACCGGGAACAATAGCGGGGCTCGATTACATTTTGCGGAAATATGGAACAATGGAGTGGGCCGACCTTGTCGAACCTGCTTTGGAACTGGCTCGAGAAGGCTTCTCGGTTACAGAGGATCTTGCTAGTAACCTTCGGGTGAGCAAATCCAAGCTGATGAGGAATCCGGTGACGGCTTCTATTTTCTATAAAGCTGATGGCCAAGAGTATCAGGTAGGAGAGATTTTACGACAGCCACAGCTTGCTTGGACACTTGATCAACTCAGGACACATGGGCCTGAGACATTCTATCAAGGTGAGATAGCAAGTATGCTGGTTGAAGGTATGAAAAAACACAATGGCTTGATAACGATGGAAGACCTCAAGAATTATAGTGTCATAGAGCGAGAACCGGTGAGAGGAACTTTTCGAAATTTTGAGATTGCCGCCATGTCGGCTCCGAGTTCTGGTGGGATGGCTATCGTACAAATGCTCAATATTCTGGAGAACTTTCCGATTCGTGAACTAGGCTATGGGAGTGCAGATGCGATGCATATCATGACTGAATCGATGAAGCTAGCATACGCGGATCGTTCAAAGTATCTAGGCGACCCTGATTATCTGGATCTTCCGGTGGAGGAGCTCACAAGTAAATTGTACGCTAAGCATTTGGCAGAGGGAATATCGATGGAGAACGCTCTCTCCTCAGATGACATTCTCCCCGGCGACCTGGCTCCTTATGAGAGTCCTGAGACCACTAACTATTCAATCCTGGATGAACAAGGTAATGCTGTAGTTAACACCTATACTTTGATGGCATCGTATGGTTCGGGAGTGGTAGTTGAAGGACTTGGTTTTCTGATGAACAACAATATGGGTAATTTCACCCTTCGCCCAGATATACCAGATCCTTTCGGACTGATGGGTAGTGCCGATAATCAAATTATGCCGGGGAGGAGACCGGTGAGCTCTATGACACCGCTTGTTGTGCTCAGAGATGGAGTTCCTTTCCTACTGACCGGAAGTCCAGGGGGGAGCAAGATCATAACTACTAATCTTCAACTACTGGTGAACGTTTTGGAGCATGGTATGAACATAGCTGACGCAACGGCCGCACCTCGGATTCATCATCAGTGGTATCCTGACCGACTAGAAGTAGAGAGTGGATTTAGTCCGGACGCGTTGCGGATTCTTGCCGGACGCGGACATAATCTTAGGCTCAGTGCAGGCATGGGAAGTTTGCAGACAGTGCTGTTTGACGGTGAACTCTACTATGGTTATTCAGACCCACGCCGGCCTGGGGCAATGAGTTTGGGAGTGCAAGACGGAGGAAATTGGTAGTAATCATCGGATCCTTAATTGAACACTTTCTGCAGAGATATTTATGGTATCGTTAGGGCGACGAACTTCAAGGAGTCGTCATAAGAGAGCTTCCCTGGAAGAAGGGGATTCTAGAGATGGAGAAAAGAAGCCTTATAACAGGCATCTCTACCTACCTCTATTACTGACAGGTGCTTTGATTGGCCTGGTAGCCGTGCCTCGGGTGACTGAGAGCCTAATCCTGACCCAATCTTTCTTGGGGGCCGCCTTCCTACTCTTAGTCTGGCAATTGTGGCTGTTTATCCATGTAAAGAGAGCAGCCATTATTCCTTCGTTCAAAATAGAAGTGCGATCGCAACATTACATACAGGCATTAGTGCAGTCGTCAGTCTTTGTTTATTGGGGATGGTATTGGCCTCCTGTTTATGGGATGCTTTGGATCATGTTGGGCCAACTACTGTTTGCATATGGGTTTGATATCTTACTTTCTTGGTCTCGTCAGAAAAATTATGTCTTAGGTTTTGGACCGTTCCCCATAATTCTTAGCACCAATTTGTTCTTGTGGTTTAAAGATGATTGGTTCTACTTACAATTCCTCATGATCGCGGTTGGATTCTTAGGTAAAGAGTTCGTCCGTTGGAATAGGGGAGGGAAAAAGGTACATATTTTCAACCCATCTGCTTTTTCGTTGGGATTATTCTCCCTGGTACTATTAGCGACAGGTGCTACGGACATAAGCTGGGGCCAGCAGATTGCTTCGACTTTGAGCCTTGCTCCTAATATTTATCTGTTTCTGTTTTCAGTTGGACTTGTAGTTATGTATTTCTTCTCAATTACTCTTGTGGCTGGATCTGCTGCCGCGACCCTTTTTCTTTTGAGTGCGATTTATTCTGGGTGGGCAGGAGTACCCTATTTCGTTGACTCCGAAATTCCCACTGCGGTCTTTTTGGGCCTGCTGCTTCTCGTGACCGATCCGTCAACTTCTCCGAAAACACAGTTAGGAAAAATTTTGTTCGGAGGCTTTTATGGTTTGGGAGTATTCGGCCTATACAGCCTATTGGGATCTTTGGGTGCCCCCACATTTTACGACAAACTTCTTTGCGTCCCTTTGTTAAATCTTAGCGTGGATAGAATCGACAGATTAGCAGATTATATTGCGTTACGTATACGCTCTAGCTTTCCTGTTGCAGGATCTTTGGACCTGAAAAACAATGGACTTCACATGGCGTTATGGGCCATGCTGTTCATAGCGATGACCGCCCAGGACAAGACCGATGGTATGCATCCAGGGGATACTATCCCTTTTTGGCAAGAAACTTGTAATTCTGGCAATGAGAAAGCCTGTAAAAGGCTTTTGGAACTGGAAACAACCTATTGTTTCGATAACTCTGGATGGGCATGTAATGAGTTGGGTGTTCATCTTTCTGAAGGCATCGTGACTCCCTCTGATCTAGAACTCGCTTTTACATATTTTTCCAGGGCATGCCAGGCTCGGTTCCAAGCAGCCTGTCTAAATCTTCTTCCTTTTGAACAGCTTCAGCGGTCTTCCCCGAAAATCATTGACCTTAGACTCATCCTGCGAGAAGGAGGAAGGAATTTGCTAGAAATGTCCGAGAGGGATTTGTATAGTAGGGCCTGTGACCATCAGTGGGTATTCGCCTGTGACCGAGTGGCAGGTACGTCGTGACTGTTTTGAGGAGTAGAATAAGGCCGGTTGATTTATGTGGATGAGACCATTTTTGTTTCTACTGGTCATGTCAATGTCTATGACAGTTTGGATTTCCAAATCAATTTGGTCCAATAAGAGAGAGGCGAATGTTTCGGCAATCCCAGATCAAGGTCAAACGGCGTCTACTGGTCGTTTCTTACCAAGTTTAGGTTTCCTTCCGAATGATTCGCTTTTAGGATTTGTCAAAGTCAAAGAAGGTGATTTCTTGATGGGGTCTGATCCTTTAACGGACACGCTTTTCTTCGATAATGAGATCTGGCCTGGTGGCAGTCCTCGGAAAATTCAAAGGTTGCCAGAGTTCTATATAAGTCGCTATGAAGTCACCTTAGGCCAATTCAAAGCATTCAGGGAAGACCTCGATTACCCTTTGGATATCTCAGGAGAATCCCCTGAACATCCCGTATCCGGAGTTTCATGGCCCGATGCCATTGCCTATACCCGTTGGATCGATCAGAAACTCCGGGGCTGGCCGGAGGTTCCATTAGAACTTAGAAATCTTTTGGAAAAGGGATGGAGAGTTTCTTTGCCCAGTGAGATGGAATGGGAAAAGGCGGCCCGAGGAAAAGACGGACGACGTTATCCCTGGGGCAATGAGCCCAGAGATGACAGTGGCAACTTCAGGAATCAAAAGACAGTGCGAGTAGGGAGTTTGCCATGCACGGAATGTGTTTATGGCCTCTCTGATATGAGTGGAAATGTGTGGGAATGGACCAGAAGTTCATACCGCGATTATCCTATCACAAAAACACCAAACTCTCCAAATTTAGATTTGGAAAAGGATGCTCTGTGGGTGATGCGAGGAGGTTCTTTTGCTGACACGGAAAGGTATGTGCGCTCTGCCGCTCGAGGAGCGGCCGATCCCGGTGTTAAACGCCCATTCATTGGATTTAGGTTGGCTCTCTCGAAGTTTCAAGTTGATCCAGAGTAGTTAGAAATATTGGGGGAATTCCCCTTAGGCCACATTGTAGATGAGAGCCTCCAAGTCTTGGGCTACTAGCCGAGTCATTGTTGTGGTACTAATCTATCTTTTTCGAGTTGCAGTTCGTTTCGGGTTCTAGCCGGTCAGGAAATTATGATAAATTTATCCCATCAAAAACAGAGTGTCACTCAGTTAACGTTATTTTTCACTTTGTTATTCAGCTCTATCTCTCCACTGTCTGCACAGCAACAGAATAGACAAAATCCATACGGTGAATGGCGATATCAGAGTGGAGATGCTTGGGGGACTCGCTATTCTCCAGTAGATCAGATCAACGCAAACAATTTCGGAGATTTAGAAGAAGCTTGGGTCTGGAGAGCTGACAATTTTGGTCCCGAAGCTGATTATCAAATGAAATCCACTCCAACTTATATTGATGGAATTCTCTACACTGTGGCTGGTGAGCGGAGAACAGTAGTGGCCATCGATCCAGAGACGGGTGAAACTCTGTGGACGTATAGGGAGCCAAACACAACCCGTTGGGAACGTTCGATGAGAAAGAATTATGGGAAAGGCGTTGCTTACGGAGAAATTGATGACAGGGGGGTCATCTACTATGTATCCCCAGCATTTTTCTTGCATGCTTTGGATGCCAAGACTGGGATTCCATTGGAAAATTTTGGATCTCCAGTTCCCCTAGAGGGCTTCCCTAAGAGTGGAGTGGTCGATTTAATCCCTGATTTAGTGGCAGACTGGGCCCCTTGGCATGAATTTGATCAGCCATATGATCCTGATTTCGGGATTCCCAGAGAACTGGGATATATAACTAACTCCTCTCCGGCAATTGTGGTCAATGGAACTATTGTCGTCGGAAATTCAGCGGAACAAGGATACAACCAGACACGCATCGAAAATGTCCCCGGTGACGTGCTTGGTTTCGACGCAGAAACAGGAGATTTTAAGTGGAAATTTCATGTCATTCCTAGGCCAGGGGAAGTGGGCAATGAAACATGGTTAAATGACGCTTGGAAATGGACCGGAGACGTCTCTTCTTGGGCTCCGATGTCTGCGGATTATGATAGAGGTATTGTTTATATTCCTACTAACCCACCGACAATCGATTACTTCGGGGGATTTCGTCCTGGTAATAATCTTTTTGGCACTACTGTGATCGCACTAGACGTCGAAAGCGGGGAAAGAGTTTGGCATTTCCAAACGGTGCACAGTGATGAGTGGAACTACGACCTTCCTAATGTGCCCTTAATTGTAGACCTGGAGGTTGACGGAGAGGAAATACCCGCGGTTATCCAAACTACCAAACAAGGCTTGGTGTTTACTTTCAATAGGGAAACAGGCGAGCCAGTATGGCCAATTGAAGAAATGGAAGTTTTGCAAACAGAAGTTCCCGGTAACTGGACAGCTACGACTCAACCCATTCCTACACGGCCAGAACCTTTTGAACCTCTGGGGCTGCCTATGGAAGATGTGATAGATTTCACTCCAGAATTAAGAGAACAAGCTTTGGAGATTATCAGTGATTATCGTGTTGGAGGTCCTTATCTTCCGCGACTACCTCAGGGTCATAATTCTGAGGTGATAGATAATATCAGGTGTTATGGGGGCTTGAATATTACAAATCCAGCAACTTTGGACCCATCTACAGGGATCCTATACGCTTCCCACTCTCGTCGTTGTGGAGGTGGGACGGTGGTTCCAGGCGCGGACCAGGATCAGCCAGACAGAATGATGACGACTGGAACTACGATTGCGGAATGGGTAGCTGGACCTGGAGGGGGAATGGGTCAGGTGAACGGCCTTCCGTTGCACAAACCTCCATACAATCGTCTATCAGCTTACGATATGAATACTGGCGAACGTATTTGGTGGATCCCAATCGGAGAAGTATCTACAAGTATAAAAGATCACCCGGATCTACAAGGTCAGGATTTGTCCATGATGGGTGGCGGAGGCAGTTCCATACAGATGGTGGCTGGGGACCTCTTATACGCTACTGAAGGTTCAGCTGGACCTCCCGTCCTGAATGCTTATAACAAGTTGACAGGTGAGCATGTCGGTGAAGTAGACTTGGCCGGTTCGGGGCAGTATGGTATGATGACATATAGCCACGAGGGCAATCAGTACATAGTGGTGCAGGTAGGACGTCCCGGACGTTTGGTGGCGATGAGATTGTTCTAACATGCCGAAACAACCCGTACACGACGATTGCTGATGTTTTCTCGGCTCTGCTCTGCCCTGCTCCTCATCACCGCCCTTTACGCCACCTCGGGCTGTACTGCTCCAAGCACTCAGACCGACTCGCAAACGGTGACAGACCAACCTTTCCCGGACAACCCCGACTTGTGGTCCTCCATTCGCCAAGAGCGGATCCGTACACTGCTCGGACCCGCTATGGCCAGAGCGGGTGTAGATGCTTGGATTGTACTCGCTAGGGAGAATGCAAACGACCCAATCGCATCCCATATTGGAGCAGAAAATGCTGGCGGCTTAG
>Ga0310345_10004587_pt1 | contig 12504 bp, 9 predicted proteins | sample HC15DNA20500_MG_FD_204667 | JGI IMG/M metagenome (GOLD analysis project Ga0310345, IMG submission 204667) | Marine microbial communities from station ALOHA, North Pacific Subtropical Gyre - HC15-DNA-20-500_MG | ecosystem: Environmental > Aquatic > Marine > Oceanic | place: Pacific Ocean: North... | reverse complement strand
GGGCGCCTCGCCGAGGCCGGGTTCGACGTCATCAAGACCGAGAACCTGTACACGTTCGACGGCGAGCGGGCCTACTCGCTGGCGCAGGGCGAATAGGCCCGCATCGGGACGGGCTGGCCACGGGGGAGGTGTCGGCACGGGCGGCTCACGGGCTCGGACGGGCCGAGTGGGGGGCTCTGCGGGGAAGGCGAGCGCTGTATCATGGCGGCCAACCTGTTGTCCACGTGACGGATGCGCGCTCGCCAGACTCGGCTCCGCTGGCCCCTCGCCGCCCTGCTGGCGGCCGCGGTCGGCGGGTGCGGGGCGCCCGGTGAGGAGCGTACGTCGGGCGCCCCCCCGGCCGCCGACATCGCTGTCGACACGCGAAGCACCCCGTCGCCAGCGGCCCGAGCTTCCGGGACGGGGGAGGACGTCGGGCCCGGGGACGCCCCCCGCGCGCTCAGCCAATACGTCCACCGGGTGTGGACGGCCGACGACGGGCTCCCCCACACGGCGGTCGGAGCGATCGCACAAACGGCGGACGGCGCCTTGTGGGTCGGCACACAGGGCGGGGCCGCCCGGTTCGACGGCGTCCGGTTCGTCCCGGTGACCGCCCGCGACGGGCTCCCGAACAACACTGTGAACGCGCTCCACGCTGCCCCCGACGGCGCGCTCTGGATGGGCACGTTCGGGGGGCTTGTCCGGTACGTCGGGGGGCGCCTCACCGACGTCGTCACCACCAACGAGGGACTCCCGGACGACACCGTTTGGGACGTCGCGGTCGAGTCGGACGGGACCGTGTGGGCCGCCACCTTAGGGGGGCTCGCTCGGCTCCGCGATGGCCGGATCTCGGTCTTCACCGAAGCCGACGGCTTACCCACGAGTGACGTCCGCGCGGTGAGCCTCGGGCCGGACGGGGCGGTCTGGGCGGGGACCTACGGGGGCGGCGCGAGCCGCATTGAGGGCGACCGGGTCCGGTCGTGGTCGCTCGCCGACTCGCCGGCCGGGCCGTGGCTCCACACCCTCCTCGCAGGGCGGCGGGGCGTGTGGGTAGGCGTGGGTCAGGGCCAGGGCGATCGGTCCGCGTACCAACTCCTCGGCCTGGAGGGGGGGCAGTTCGAGCCGGTCCCGCCGGGCCCCGCGGTGCCATCGGTGCGGGCCCTCCTCGAGGACCGCGAGGGGTCGCTGTGGGCCGGGACGTACGGGGGCGGGGTCGTCCGCTTCCGTGATGGGGAGATCGAGACCCTGACCCCGGCTGAGGGGCTCTCCGGCGACCGGGTCTCGGCGTTGTTCGAAGACCGCGAGGGGACCGTCTGGGTTGGCACAGCGGGCGGGCTCGACGCGCTCCGGCCGCGATCGGCGTTCACCACGATCGCCGCGGCGGAAGGGCTGCCCGACGACAACGTCCGCGCCGTCGCGGAGGGGGCCGCCGGGGAGGTGTGGGTGGCGACCGCCAACGGGCTCGGCCGGATCGACCCGGAGGGGACCGCGGCGATCACCGCCGCCGACGGGCTCCCCGAGCCGTTCGTCCATGCGCTCTGGGCGGGGCAGGACGAGGTCCTCTGGCTCGGTGGCCGTCACAGCGTCACCCGCTACGCGGACGGCGAGTTCCGGCGGTTCGCGCTTCCAGCGGCGTGGCCCGAAGCGCTCGTGAGGTCGATTACGGAGGACGCCACGGGCCGTCTTTGGCTGGGGAGCGCCGGGGCCGGGCTCATCCGGTTCGCCCCGGGCGAGTGGACGGCGCGGACCGAAGAAGACGGACTCGCCCACAACACCGTGACGGTCCTGCTCCCGGCCGCAGACGGCGGGCTCTGGGTGGGCACGGTCGCCGGGCTCAGCCGCCTCTCGGGAGGACACTTGCACCCGTTCCCTGGTCAGGAGGCGTTTGAAGGAGTCAACGTGCGCAGCCTGTACGAGGACGCCGACGGCACGCTTTGGGTGGGCACGTACGGGCGCGGCTTGATGCGCCTCCGGGGCGGGCAGGCTGCGACCCTCACGACGCGCGACGGGCTCCACGACGACGGTGCATGGGCCATCCTAGAGGACGCCACGGGTCGTCTATGGATGAGCTCGAACCGGGGCGTGTCGGCCGTGCCGAAGGAGGCTCTCCACGCCGTCGCGGACGGCCGTGCCGACCGCGTCGAGCCCGTCGTCTACGGGACGGCCGACGGGATGAAGACGGCCGAGGCGAACGGGGCGTCGAAGCCGTCGGGGGGACGGTCGGCCGACGGTCGGATGTGGTTTGCGACCCAGGAGGGCGTCATCATCGTGGACCCCGAGCGGGCCGGCCGGCCGGCCCCGGCACCCGTCGTCGGGGACGTCCGGTCCCGGGACGGGGTCGTGGCGCGAGCGGGCACTGGGGTCGCCCTTCCGGCCCGGGCCCGCGACCTGACGGTAACGTACGCCGGGGCGGACCCCGCCACGGCGGACGGGCTCCGGTTCCGGTACCGGCTCGACCCGTTCACCGACGGGTGGGTCGAGGCCGGAGGCCGACGGGAGGCCGTGTTCACGAACGTACCTGCCGGCCGGTATGCGTTTCGCGTGGCCGCCGGGCGGACCGGGGAGGCGTGGGCCGAGGCGACGCCGCTCGCGATCTCGGTGGCCCCCTTCCTGTGGGAGACGTGGTGGTTCCGGCTCTTGGCCGCGGTCGCCGCGGTCGCGCTCCTCGCGTCGGCCGTGCGCGCGCAGGCGCGCCGCCAGGGGCGGCGCGAGGCGGTGCTCGAAGCGAAGGTCGCCTCCCGGACCGAGCGGCTCCGCGAGGCCGTCGAGACGATGGAGGCGCAGGCCGACCGGCTCAAGGACCTCGACCGGCTCAAGAGCCGCTTTTTTGCCAACGTCAGCCACGAGTTCCGGACGCCGCTCACGCTCACGCTCGGGCCGCTCGACGACGTGCTGGCCGGCGAGTACGGGCCCGTGCCTGACGAGGCCGCCGAGCCCATCGGGCTGGCGCGGCGCTCGGCCGGGCGCGTCCTCGCCCTCATCAACCAGATCCTCGACGTGTCGCGGCTGGAGGCCGGGCACACGCCGCTCCGCGCGCGGCGCTTCGACCTCGGCGCGTTCGCCCGGACGCAGGCCGAGGCGTTCGTCCCGCTCGCCGCGCACCGGCGCGTCGCCGTGGGCGTCGACGCGCCGGACGCGCCGCTCTGGGTCTGGGCCGACCCCGAGCACCTCGGCGTGGTCCTCGCCAACCTGCTCTCGAACGCGTTCAAGTTCACACCCGGCGGGGGCACGGTCACCGTCGAGGTCGGCGACGTCGATGGCCGCGCCCATGTCGTCGTCCGCGACACCGGGCCCGGGATCGCGGCGGCCGACCTGCCGCACATCTTCGACCGGTTCTACCAGGCCGAGGGCGGGACCGGCCGGCCGCTCGGGTCGGGCATCGGGCTGGCACTCGCCCACGAGCTGACGCGGCTCCATGGCGGCACCCTCACGGCCGAGAGCGCGGTCGGCGAGGGGAGCGCGTTCACGCTGGCGCTCCCGCTCGGCCGTGACCACCTCACGCCCGAACAGGTCGATGACCAACCGTGGGAGGGCGCCGTCGCCGTCCCGCTCAACGAGGTCGACGACGAACTGGCCTCGTCGGCCCCGCCCGAGTGCGACGCCGACGACGTCACGACCGTCCTCGTGGCCGACGACCAGGCCGACATCCGGGCCTTCGTGCGCCGCCACCTCGAGGGCGCCGGCTACCGCGTGGTCGAGGCCGCCGACGGAGAGGAGGCGCTCGACCGCGCGCGGAAGGAACTCCCCGACCTCGTCGTGAGCGATGTGATGATGCCGCGGCTCGACGGGCTCGGCCTGTGCCGCGCGCTCCGGTCGGACCCCGAGACCGACTTCCTACCCGTCCTGCTCCTGACGGCCAAGGCCGCGCCCGAGGATCGCCTCGACGGGCTGGCGGAGCTCTGCGACGACTACCTCACGAAGCCCTTCGACGTCCGCGAGCTCGTGGCCCGCGTCGACAACCTGATCGCGCTGCGGCGGCGGCTCCACGAGCGGTTCGCGGGGGCAGGAGGGGACGGGGCCCTCGGCGCGCCGCCCGCGTCGGCCGACGACGCGTTCGTGGTGTCGGTGCGCGCAGCCATCGAGGCGGGCCTGCCAGACGACGCGTTCAACGTGGGCGCCCTCGCCGACGCCGTGGGCCTCAGCCGGAGTCACCTCCTACGGAAGACGACGGAGCTCCTCGACGCGACCCCCAGCGACCTGATCCGGACCGCCCGCCTCGACCGCGCAGCGGGTCTCCTCGCGGCCCGCGCTGGGACCGTCAGCGAGGTGGCCTACGGCGTCGGGTTCAAGAGCGTGGCCCACTTCTCGAACGCGTTCCTCGCCCACACCGGGTCGCGGCCGTCGGCCTACGCGGAGGCGGTCGAGTAGCGCGCCGGTCGCCCTTCGCTTGCGGACGCTCGCCGCCAGCGCGGCGAGAGCGAAAAAGTCCCCCTCTAGACAGAGCCTGTCCCCGCGGAGGCGGGGACCGGGGTGGGGGACGGTGAGGTCGCTTCGATCGGCCCGTGCGACAACCCGCCTAGCGTCAGCACGCTGCCTAGGGGGGACACGGTCTCGATGCGCATCGCCAGCGGGGTACGCACGGTTGCGGGTAGGGCGCAAACCGTTGCGATTGTGACGCATGGGCCCCAGGCGCAACACGCTGCGTCGTGGACGCAACGGCCGCGGAGGCGCCCCGGCCCACGTTGCGGTCGGCCACTCCCCGCCCCGCTCCCACCGCCCGTGCCCGACGCCCCGCTCACCATCCTCGTCGCCGACGACGACCCTGAGATGCGGGCCTACATCCGCCGCGGCCTCCGCGGCGCTCGCGTGGTCGAGGCGGCCGACGGGGCCGAGGCGCTGGCGCTGGCGCGCTATGGCACCCCCGACCTCGTCATCGCCGACGTCCGGATGCCGGGCCTCGACGGCTACGCCCTCTGTGTCGCGCTCCACGCCGACGCCGGGACGCGCCACGTGCCCGTCCTCATCGTCAGCGGCGAGCCGCCCCAAGAGAGCGCCTGCGCGCACGGCTTTCTCGCCAAGCCCTTTAACGCGGCCCGCCTCCGCGACGCCGTGACCCGCCTCCTCCCACTGCGCGCCTAGCCCGCTACTACCGCCATCCCCTACCATGATCCGCCCCCTCCTGATCCTGCCGCTCGCCGTGCTCCTGGCCCCGGCCTCGGCGCAGCCCTCCGCCTCCCACCCGAACGTCCGCGTCGTCGACTGCGACCCGGCGGGCCCGGCGACGCCGCCTCGGGGCGCGATGTGCGCCGCCGCGCTCCGCCCTGAGCGTCCGCTCGTCGACCGCGCCCAGGACGCGGCCTCGGCGACCGTGACCCGGATCTATGCCCACATGGAACGGGGCGACGCCGGTGCCATCGCGGCTGCGCTCGACGATCACGTGATGTGGGCGGGCCCCGACGGTCGCCTGACAGGCCGGGCCGCCGTCGCCGGACGCCTCGCCGCGCTGGCGCTTCCCGTGCCCCTGGCGATCCGCCTGGACGCGCCGGGTCGCGTCGTCGCGACCTCCCCGCAGCCCGACGGCGGGACGACTCGGACGGTCTGGCGCCTCGCCGACGGCCGCGTCACGGGCGTCGAGCACGTCCCCGAGCCCCCCGACCAGCAGGTCTCCAACCTCTGACCCCGCCCGCGTCGCCCCCCCAATTCCTCAACCACCGCCCACCCTCAACCCCTCACGACCATGACACGGCTCCTCCTCCTCGCCCTCCTGCTCAGCGCGGTCTCCATGGCTCAGGCCCAGCGCGTCCCCGTGACGACCGACTCTGAGACCGCCCGCGACCACTACGCGCTCGCCATGTCGCGCGTCTCGCACGTCGACTTCGACGCGGCCCGAGTCCACCTCGACGCCGCGATCGAGGCCGACCCGGAGTTCGCGCTCGCCCACATCTACCGCGCCTGGCTCTCCCCGCCCTCGAGCGGGGAGGAGCACCTCCGCCAAGCCCAGGCAGCGCGCGCCTCCGACGCCGAGCGCCAGATGGTCGAGGCCTACGCCGCCCACCACAGCGGTGACCACGACCGCGAGATCGAGATCATGGCGGACCTCTACGAGCAGCACCCCGATGACGGCGACGCGGCGACGTGGCTGGGCAACGAGCTCTACTTCAACGACCGCTACGACGAGGCCACCGACGTCCTCCGGCGCGCGATCGCCGCGGACCCCTCGAACGCCAGCGCGATCAACATGCTCGGCTACACGCTCATGGAGAGCGGCGACACCGAGGGCGCCGAGCGGGCCTTTCTCGACTACATCCGCGTGGCGCCCGAGGAGGGCAACCCGTACGACTCCTACGGCGAGTTCCTCCTCGGCGAGGGCCGGCTCGACGAGGCCGAAGTCCAGTTCCACAAGGCCCTCGCCCGTGACCCGGGGCTGACGGCCAGCGAGAACCATCTCGTCCGGATCGCCATGGAGCGGAGCGACCTCCGCCTCGAAGGGGCCATCGCGGACGGCGACGCCGACGCGGCCGTCGCGGCCTACGCCGAGAACGCCGTCGTCATGGCGCCGGACATGCCGCGCGTCCGCGGCCACGACGCCATCCGCGACCTGTTCGCCGGGATGATCGCCTCCGGCGTCGACGGGGCGGACATCCAGACGGTCAACGTGCTCCACTTCGACGACTGGGCCGTCCGGGAGTCGAACGTCGTCCTCAGCGCGGGCGGCCAGGTCGCCGACCGCCTGAAGGCCCTGGAGCTCTGGCGCCAGGTGGACGGCGAGTGGCTCTACGTCCGCGACATGTTCAGCTCCGACGGCGACAACACAACCGCAGCGAACTGACGACGCCCGGGACGGCACACCGACGGGTCCCCCCGGCCGCGCCCACGGCGGCCGGGGGCCCCTCGCCGCGACCTCTTGACTCCTGACTCGCCTCTGAGCGCCCCGCTGACGGCAGACGCCGCCAGCCGCGCGGCTCCTGCACTCCCACGCTCCCATGACCCGCCTCCCGCTCGTTCTGCTGGCGGTCCTCACGCTCGCGACCGCCGCCCGCGCGCAGACCGTCCAGCCCGACCCCGCCGACGAGCAAGCGATCCGCGACTTGATCGCCCTCCACGCCGCGGCGTCGCAACACGGCGACTTCGACCGCCTGGTCGCGGGCTACCACGCCGACACCGACGTGCAGTACCCCAACGGCCCCCTGCTGGAGGGCCAGGAAGAGATCGAGCAGCACTACCGCACCGTGTTGTCCCGTGGCCCGACGAGCATGGCGCACGCCCATCCGTCGGAGACCATCCGCGTCCGCTTTCTGCGGCCGGACCTCGCCTTCGTCGATGTCGAGTCGGTGTTCGGCGGCGGTGCAGACGGCGCGCCCGTCCGCGTCCCCTTTTTCCTGGTGTTCACCAAAGTCGAGGGCGAGTGGGGCGTCGCCGTCGAGCGCGTGGGCGCCCGGCTCCGGTGATGCCCGGCGCCCACGCCCCGCTGACGGCAGACGTTCGCCAGCCGCGCCATCCCACGCGACCATGACCCGCCTCCCTCTCCTCGCTGTGCTGACGTGTGCCCTCGCGGCGGGATGCCAGCCGGCGGAGTCCTCGCCCGGTGAGACCACAGCTTCCCCTAACACCATGATGCAGTCCTCTTCCGCCGTCGCCGACGCGACGCGCCAGTCGCTCGCGGCCTTCCAGAACAACGACGCCGACGGCATCCGTGCCGCCTTCGCCGAGTCCGACGCCCTCGTCGTCATCGGGACCGACCCGGCCGAGTACTTCCGCGACCACGGCCGGATGGCGACCGTGTTCGTCGAGCAGGCCGAGGCCCTGGCTGGGATGACGATCGAGCCGGGCGCCATCGCGGCCTACGAGCAGGGCGGGGTCGGCTGGTCGGCGTCGCAGCCCACGTTCCGCTTCGCCGACGGCACCGAGCTGCCCGTGCGCCTCACGACCGTGTTCACGCGCGAGGGCGCCGACTGGCGCATTGTCCAGTGGCACGCGTCGGTCGGGGTGGGCAACGAGGAAACGACCGGCTTCGAGGACCTCCCCACCGAATAGCTCCGCTCCTAGCGGCGGCCCCTCGCCAGTCCACCTCTCCAACCAACACCCCGCGACCATGAACCGCTTCCTTCTCCTCCTTCTGGTTTTCCCGCTCGCCGCGTGCCAAACGCCCGAGCCCGCCCCCGCAGAGCCGACGGCTCCGCCCGTCACCGCCGTCTCAGACCTCGCCGACGACCGCGCGGCCATCGAGGCCCTGACGGCCGACTACACCGCCGCGGTCCAGGCCGGCGATGCCGACTCTGTGGGGGCGCTCTACGCCGACGACGCCGTCGTTCACCCGCCGAACGCGCCCTCCCGGAGTGGGCGAGCGGCGCTCGACGCCTACTTCGCGGAGATCCACGCCGAGCCGATGGACCAGACGTTCTCGACCGAAAACGTCGTCGTGGCCGAGTCAGGCGACCTGGCCTACGAGGTCGGGACGTGGGACGGTGGCAAGTATCTCTCGGTCTACCGCCGCACCGCCGATGGCTGGCGCATCGTGGCCGACGCGTGGAGTGACGACGCGCCGGCGACGGCGACCAACTGACCCCCCTCCACGCGGTGCTCACGCCGGGCGCCGCCATCCACCTGCCCGACACGACCAGACCCATGAGCACCCCCGACTACTTCCACCTTCGTCCCGAGGTCGAAAACGCCTACGGCTACTCGCACGCCGTACGGATCGGAGACGACATCAAGGTCTCCGGCGCCGTCAGCATGGACGACGAGGGCACCCCGACGGCCGTCGGCGACCTCGCCCAGCAGATGCGGAACGTCTACGACGACCTCCGCCGGGTCCTGGACCACTACGGCTGCACGTTCGACGACGTAGTGGTCGAGAACGTGTTCACGACCGACATGGCCGGCTTTATCGAGGCGGCCGGCTACCGCAGCGAGGTCTACACGACGCAGTTCCCGACCGGGACCTGGCTCGAGGTGAAGGGGCTCGCCCTGCCCGAGTTCCTGATCGAGATCGAGATCGAAGCCCACACATCCTGACCTGCTGCCGGTACGAGCCGGCCAGGCACCCCGACCCCAGCCCCCCTGACCCATGTCCCAGACCCTCGTCATCACCGGATGCAGCAGCGGCTTCGGCCGCGACCTCGCCCAGCAGCTCGCCCGCGACGGGCACCGCGTCGCGGCCACCCTGCGCGCCCCCGACGGCAAGAACGCCGAGCCCGCCCGGGCGCTCCGCCAGCTCGCCGAGGCCGAAGGGCTGCGCCTCCGCGTCGTTGACCTCGACGTGACCTCCGACGCGTCCGTCGACGCCGCCGCCCGGTCCGTTCTCGACGAGTGGGGCGCGCCGGACGCCGTCGTCAACAACGCCGGGCAGATGTTCGGCGGGGTCACCGAGGCGTTCACGGCCGGCGAGTTCGCCCGCCAGCTCGACGTGAACGTCGTCGGCGTGCACCGCGTGTGCCGCGCGTTCCTGCCGGCGATGCGCGAGCGCGGCTCGGGCCTGGTGATGAACGTGAGCTCGACGGCCGGCCGCTGCGCGCTCCCGTTTTTCGGCGTGTACCACGCCAGCAAGTGGGCGCTCGAAGGCTACACCGCCGCGCTCCGGCTGGAGCTCGCGCAGACGGGCGTCGACGCCGTGCTCGTGGAGCCGGGCCCGTTCACCACGAACCTGTTCAGGGGGATGACGGCGCCGGCCGACCCCGACGGCCGCGCCGCGGGCTACCCCCCGGCCGTCACAGGCGCGTTCGAAGCGATGGGGGCCGACTTCCAGACCATGCTCCAGGACCCCGAGACGCCGACCGACCCCGCGCTCGTCGTCGACGCGATGGCAGAGCTCCTGGCGATGCCGCCGGGCACGCGACCGCTGCGGACGGTCGTCGGGATGGACTTCGGCGTCCGCGACCGCAACGCCGACGACGCGCGGCACGACGCGGCGCTCGCCGACGCGTTCGGCCTGACCGAGTTCGCGGCCCTGGCCGCCTCGGCGCCCGGCGCGAACGGCCGGGACGACGGCCGGGTCACGTTCGAGTTTGACCAGTCCGCCACCGGCCCCGGTACGTTCGCCGGCACGTTCAAAGCGTCCGGCGCGATCTCGGACACGGGCACGACGGAGGACGCCCTGGACGTGTCGAGCGCCGAGGGTGCCAACCCGATGGTGGCCACGTTCCGCCGGACGGTCACGGGCGAGAACGGCACGCTCGTGCTCGTGGGCGACGCGACCGTCGACCTCGCCGACCCGGCCAAGGCGCCGGTCTCCGGGACGTGGCGCGTCGAGAGCGGCGCGGGCGCCTACGACGGCCGCGCGGGATCAGGCGCCCTCTCGGGCACGGCCGACTTCACGGCCGATCGCCCGCGTGCCCGCCTCCGCTACGACGGGGCCCTCCGAGCGGGCGCCTGAGCGTCCCCGCCTCTTCCCACCGACGCCGGTCGCCAGCGGGCCAGTGTCTGCCCTCACCGCCATGGTCCGCCCTCTCGTCCTCGTCTTGCTGGCGCCCGCGCTCGCCGCGGCTCAGCCCACCGCCGACGCCCCGCGCTCGGCGATGCCCACGTCCACCGACGCGCCGTTCGTCGTGCAGCGACTCGCTGGCCCCGTCGTGCTCGATGGCCGCGTCGACGAGGCCGCGTGGGACGCCGTCGCCCCGCTCCCGCTCGTGACGCACTGGCCGACGTTCGGCGACGCGCCCTCGGAGCCCACCGAGATCCGCCTCGCCTACGACGACGCCTACGTCTACCTCTCGTGCCGGTGCTACGCCCCGCCCGAGGCCGTCTTCGCGGCGTCGTTCGAGCGCGACCTCTCGACGCTCGGGACCGACTACCTCACCCTCGGCCTGGACACCTACGGTGACGACGAATCCAGCGTCTCCTTTATGACCTCCCCCACGGGCTCGCGCACCGACACGGCAACCTCGGGCGACACCGGGGTCAACGACGAGACCTGGGACACGTTCTGGGACGCCGAGGCGACCATCACCGACGAGGGCTGGTTTGCCGAGATGCGGGTGCCGTTCTCCAGCCTCCGGTTCCGGTCCGAGGCCGGGCGCGTGACGATGGGGCTGAGCGCGTGGCGCTACCTCGGCAAAAAGAACGAGCTCGACATCTTCCCAGCCATCCGGCCCGACTGGGGGTTCTGGAGCTTCAACAAGCCGTCGCAGTTTCAGACCGTCGTGTTCGAGGGCGTCGAGCCGCGTCGCCAGGTGTACATCACGCCGTACGCGCTTGGCGGGATGGGCCAGGAGTTCCACCTCAACGACCCCGGGACGGCCTACGTCCGCACCGACGACTCCGTGACGGAGATCGGCGCCGACGTCAAGGTGGGGCTCACCGACGACCTCACGCTCGACCTCACGCTCAACACGGACTTCGCCCAGGTCGAGGCCGACGCGCCGCAGGTCAACCTCACGCGGTTCTCGCTCTTCTTCCCCGAGCAGCGCCAGTTCTTCCTCGAGCGGGCGAGCCTGTTCGAGGTCGGGCTGGGCGGGGCGGACCAACTGTTCTACAGCCGGCGGGTCGGGCTCGTCGGCGGCGAGGCCGTCCCGCTCCTCGGCGGCGGCCGGCTCGTGGGCCGCGTCGGCCCCTGGGAGGTCGGCGCGATCAACCTCCAGACGGGGCGGCGGACGATCGGGGTCGAGCCCGACGACCGGCTCCCGTCCGAGAACGTGGGCGTGTTGCGGGTGCGGCGGCCCGTGTTCAACGCGCGCTCGACGGCCGGGGCCATGCTCACGAGCCGGGTCTCGGAGGACGGCGCCACGAACCTCGCCCTCGGCGTCGACGCCGACGTCCGCGTGTTCGAGGAGTCGTTCCTGTCGCTGAACGCGGTCCAGACCGTCGACAGCGGGGCTGAGGGCGCGCCCTTCTGGGACACGGCGCGACTGCGGGCACGGCTGGAGCGGCGGGCCTACACCGGCACGAGCTACTCGGCGACCGTGGCCTATTCGGGCGAGGCCTACCGGCCCGGCCTCGGCTTCGAGCAGCGGCGCGACTACACGGCGCTCCGGGGCGAGCTGTCGCAGGGGTGGGGCGCTGGCGGCCCGTTCTCGCGCCACCGCGTCGAAGCCTCGTCGCTCACGTTCCTCCGCAACGCCGACGGCTCGACCGAGACTGTCGACAGCGACCTGAGCTGGGACGGTCAGTTCCGGTCGGGCGCGTCGCTGGCGGTCGGCGTGAACCTCGCCCACGAGGACCTGCGCGATGGGTTCTCGCTGGGCGACGACGCCGACGTGCCGGCCGGCGCCTACACGTTCGCCTCGGGGAGGGTCTCCGCCGGCACGCCGGGCGGCCAGCCGCGGCGGGCGTCCGTCTCGGCCGGCGGCGGCGCCTTCTACGACGGCTGGCGGATCACCGCCGGCGTTTCGCCGACGTGGGTGGTCTCGAAGCACCTCGCCCTGTACGGGACCTACGAGCTCAACCGGATCGGCTTCCCCGACCGCGACCAGACGTTCACGGCCCATGTCGGGCGGCTCCGGGTGCGGGCCGCGCTCAACACGCAGTGGTCGCTGTCGTCCGTCGTTCAGGCCAACAGCGCCGCGCGGGGCGGCCTCCTCAACCTCCGCCTCCGGTACAACCCGCGCGAAGGCCGCGACATTTACCTCGTGATCAACGAGGGCTTCCACA
>Ga0310345_10004586_pt1 | contig 12505 bp, 7 predicted proteins | sample HC15DNA20500_MG_FD_204667 | JGI IMG/M metagenome (GOLD analysis project Ga0310345, IMG submission 204667) | Marine microbial communities from station ALOHA, North Pacific Subtropical Gyre - HC15-DNA-20-500_MG | ecosystem: Environmental > Aquatic > Marine > Oceanic | place: Pacific Ocean: North... | reverse complement strand
GAAATACGTGTAGGCCACCGTTGCCAAGCCTATGACTCCGATAGACACCGGATAACTCCATCCCGTGATGAATGCCATGGGAATCGCGGTGACGAATAAACGTACTGCATCAGACAAAAGTCGAGTGATCATAAAAACTGCTGAGGATACCTTTTGGGTAGTCTCCCCAAAATGAGAGCCCAGCAGAACATAAGCAGTACTCAGATCCCTCCGAAAATACGCCGGCAAAAGTAATCCGGCGATCACGATTCTACCGAGTAGATACCCGAACGTTAACTGTAAGAAAGCCAGAGTGCCCAAGTAGGAAATCCCGGGAATACTTAAGAACGTGAGGGTACTAGTCTCCGTCGCCACAACCGATAGCATCACTGCTGGCCAGGGCAAACCTCTGTTCCCGAGAAAATAATCCGCACTACCACGTTGATCTCTACCCAACCAAACGCCCCACCCAGTGATGCCCAGGAGGTATAGAAAAAGCACCGTAAAATCGATTAGCGTAAAACTATTCAGAAGAACCTTCCTGGTTAGTTAAGAATCTACGATTGCATGGTTCACATGCCTGGACAAGGATAACCGCATACCCTAGAGTCACAACAGACCGAATCGGTTTCCCTATGGTAGATAAACTTTAATAGACTGGGGGGTATACATGATCAGAAAAACCTTGATACTGGCCCTTGAAGAGTACTGCACTTTTCTGAATCAAGGAATAGAAGTCTATAGAAAATTCTCAGAAAATAGTAACAATAACATCTAGAGATGACTGCTAAATCTTCCACTTTCATTCATTGGATCGGCTTTCTCGCAACCTGCTTCATGTTGATCGCTTCACTCTTGGATCAAAGCAGAGATGAACTCCTCATTCATTTCATAGCTTCTATGATTCCAAATACGTGTTGCTGGGCAATAGCCTCTTTCCTTGAAGGTCGCAGAAACTTTTTTCCTTTTATTAAATAGAAGCTGGATCATTCTGCATCAATCCCAGAAATGGTTCGTCCCCTTGGTATGAATCTTCCGACCATAGCTTCTATTACAAACACAATTCTCTGTTACCGTTTTGGGAGATCGTGACAATGAACACTATGTCCAATATAAAACTGGGAGTTTTGCTACTACTGATGGGATGTACAAGTCCAACTGGCCCGGAGAACCAACTTGAGAACCAGCGTGCTCGCTGGGACGCTCAAGGCCTCACTGATTATACTTTCGATGTGGCAAGAAGTTGTTTCTGCGTCCCTGCTTCATTAAAAGACGTGAGAGTAACAATCCAGAATGAGGCCATAACAGACGTAACAGACATCGCTACTGGAAACCAACTGCCTCTCTCTGATTGGACAGGTTGGTACAAGACTATTGATGGCCTCTTTGATCTCCTGCAGGATGCCTACAATCAAAACGCTCACGATGTGCAAGTTGAATTCCACCCGACCCGTGGATATCCAACCAACATTTGGATCGATTACTCTTTGGCGATAGCTGATGAGGAACTGGGATTCACGCTCTTGAGCGAGGTCAAAAAACTGATGGTGAAATGAAGATTAATGGAGATTCTCAATTGCTACGCTTCACCACTGTCCCATCCTGAATAGCAAGAGCAGCCAGGTCGTGTACCGATCTCCTCAAAGCAACATGCTTCTGATTATCCCGAGTCGGATTCACTCTATTCGTAAGGAGTACGACAAATAGATCGAGTTCTGGGTCTAACCATATCGACGTCCCTGTGTAACCAGTATGTCCGAAGGCTTCAGAAGTAAAATAATTACCGGCTGAAGATCTTCCCGACGGAGTATCCCAGCCAAGTGCCCGTGACGCCGAATCGTCGAAACGCCTTGTAAATAAGTCCGCCGATCTTTCTGAAACAATTCTGACACTTTCATCCATACCTGGGACACAGATTTCTCCATCAGTCCCATCCACCGAAAGGCAGCCATGAAGCAAACCCCCATTAAGCAACATTTGCCCAAAAAGAGATAAATCGGAGATCGTCGAGAAGAGTCCCGCGTGTCCTGCCACACCTCCCAGTGCATAAGCATTTTCATCATGAACCTCGCCATGTACCTGAACATGGCGAAACACAGTATCAATTTCAGTCGGCGCAATCCTGCCTCTCAAGTCCTCTGATGGATTAAAGCCAGTGTCATTCATTCCAAGTTTGTCCCAAATATTCTGCCTCAAGAAGTCCTCAAAAGGACGACCGGACAGCTCTTCGACCACAAAAGCCAATGCCATCAAGCCAATATCTGAATACACGGTTGCCGATCCAGGCTCATAATCCAACTCTAGGGCCGAAATAGCATCTTTGTAGGCTGCCTCTCCTTCCATTTCATGATAGAACCTTCGAAAAGGAGGCAAGCCTGCCCTGTGTAGCAACAACTGACCGATCGTGACCTTAGCCTTAGAAGAACCTTGCTCTGCCCACCATGGCAGATGTTTCAGCACCGGATCATTCAAGCTTAAGCGGCCCTCATCAATCAACACCATAGCCGCAGTCGTGGTGCCGACTACTTTAGTGAGTGAAGCTAGGTCGTAAATCGAGTTTACTCCGACTTTTGCAGAGGATTCGTCCCAATCCAGCGTTCCATATCCCTTCAACCTGACCAGATACCCTTTTCTTGCGACGGCTAGAGCCACACCCGGAGTGGCACCATCGGCTATACCCTGCATGATTCGTTGATCGAGTGCTTCCAAGCCATCTTCCGACATACCAACGGTCTCAGGGTGTGTTCCTAGTACATCAGCATCTTGCTGTAAACTCGCACCCGATATCGGTCGATCCAACCCGTCACCCACTGAATAAAACGGAGGAATGGATATAGGAAGCTTGCCGCTCAGCCCAATGTCACCAAAAAGCCCCCTAACCACGGCCCTTTGTGATACCTCGTGATCGCCCCACGCCAAAAGGTAACCGGGAGAACCCGATAGCTCTTGCAACAAGTAAGGATTCCCAAAAGAAATGACCATCATCGGAGCCGCACTGTTCCTAGAGCTTATGAAACTCTTGAGCTTCTCCGATACCCCAATCTCTCCGAGTCCCGAAACTGGTGGGAGGAAGATATTAACCAAAACCAAGTCACTATTCGATGCAGCAACCAGCAACGCATCATACTCTTCGGAAGAAGTATTTGGACCGATCCTCCCAGAGGTCACCCGCCGAACCCTGCTTCTCAGTCTGGCATCCAATTCCCTTCCTGCAACCAAGTGTTCTTCTCTCGCATAGGTGAGACTAAAGACATTCAGAGTTTCGCCCGACTCAACAGGGATTACATGGTCTTCATCTCTCAGCAAAGTCAGCGATCGTTCAGCTGTTAAAGCCGCAAAATCTAGATGCTCTTGCCTGCCAACAATTTCATCGACGGCATTCAAATCGACTGTCCTACTTCGATGTAAGCCAATCCGTGCCTTAGTCCCTAAGATACGTCTCACTGAGGACTCGATCCGTTCAGAAGCGATTCTACCTGTTTCGACCGCTGAATGGATTGCATCGATGGTCTCACCGATATCGCTAGGCATCAGCAACACGTCATTACCAGCTTCAACAGCTAATACGGCAAGTTCTCCAGTTCCATATTGTGCAGCGAGAGCACCCATAGTAAGCGCATCCGTGAAAAGCAGACCGTTGAACCCCATTTCTTCACGGAGCAGTCCTTCCATAAACCTTGGATCCAAGGTCGCTGGAAGACTCCCAGACCCATCCTGTTCAGATAGAGCGATATGAGCTGTCATCACAGCATCAACGCCGGCATCGACAGCTTCCTCAAAGGGTATCAGTTCCAGATTTCTCAAACGATCCAATCCAGCGTTGATCACTGGCAAACCTATATGCGAGTCCGTGTCGGTGTCCCCATGCCCTGGGAAATGCTTCGCTGTTACTAATAAACCACCCTGATGAGCTCCTTCTATATAGGCTGCACCGAGACGGGCTACTTCACTAGGATCTTCTCCAAATGATCTGGTGTTAATAACCGGATTGTTCGGATTGTTGTTAACGTCGAGCACAGGAGCAAAGTTCAAGCTGACCCCTAAAGCTTTAGCTTCCACCGCCGTGATCCGAGCAAATTCCTGGACGATATCAGCATCTCCTATGGCTCCGAACGCCATAGTAGGCGGGAAGCTAGTACCTCCGCCCTGAGGCAAGAGAGAAGGCAACGCATAAGAGTGGTTGATACGCATACCAGGTCCACCATTCTCAAAATCTGAAGTGACTAACAAGGGGACTGTAGATAAATTCTGAAGCTCGTTGATCTTTGCAGCGTAGGAGTGTGGAAGCCCAATGGATAAGTAAATACCCCCGATTTGGTCGTTTTGTATCCAGCCAGCCCATTCCATGAATTCGTCACTGTTCGTAGAGGCGTACGACCCAGGCAACCATTGAATGATCAATTGTGCTATTTGCTGCCTAAGACTCATCGAAGCCAAAGTCTCTTCAACCCAAACTTCAGCGTCATCCGCTAAGTCGTATCCAGACGAAGAATGATTGAGCTGAGCTGCTGTAGGGTGAAAATCTCCGAGAGCCAGCAGGAGTAGCAGGGTGTACAGGCACACTGTTCTACCTGCCATCTACTTCTCCTTTGGACGCTACTTGGATTCCATCTCCTATGTCGAAGTGAGGATTCATACTAGTCGGAACCTTACCAGTAATCGCAAATTTTCCCAATAAGGCGTCCGCAGCAGCCACCTGACTCACTTGGCTTGAGCTCCAGGCCAACAAATAACCCTGGACTTCGGGAAACTCCGAAATCAGATAGGGGCTACCAAAAGAAACAACGATATGACTGATATTACGGCTGGAAAGTTCCGTGATGAAATCCACGGTCTCCTCAGGTAATTCCACCTGCCCGGCGAAGTTAGAATAAATGGAAACAACGACTAGATTCGATCGTTCCGCCTGGCTGAGGATCTGATCATACTTAGCTGGATGGGATGATCTATTAACGGACGTCCGATTTAACCGAGGATAGGTTTGGCGAAGTCTTGCATCAAAATAGCGACCGGATAATGGATTGTTTCCATTCTGATAGGAGACTGACATCACACGTGCAGTTCGTGTACCCAACAATGGGAGTAAGTTTCCACCATTGCGAATGAGTGTGACAGATCGATCAGCAACCGTTTGTGCCACCTCTTTGTGGGCAGGAATCCCTACCACTGACGGAACCTTATTTACATCAACCCTACGTTCTCTATGGAGTCCCATCTCCTCCTTCAATTGAAGAATTTTGTTGACGGATTTTTCAATCCTTTCCTCGGTCAAACGACCCGACTCCACAGCACTCACAATAGCCTCTACAGCATCCCCAACATCACTAGGCATCAGAATAACGTCCGCTCCAGCCATGACGGCCCGCACCGAGGCCTCACCATCGGGGAACGTCCTGGTCACTGCTCCCATGTCCATCGCATCGGTGAAAACGATGCCCTCAAATCCGAGCTGCGTACGAAGAAGATCGGTCAGCACTTTCTCTGTAAGAGTTGCGGGCAATCTATCTTGACTAAGATCTGGCACTGCAATATGAGCGGTCATAATAGCTCGCATCCCAGCATCAATCGCGGCCTGAAACGGCACCAACTCAATTTCTTGTAACCGCTCCTTACCATGTTCGAAAACTGGCAAAGCGTTGTGAGAATCAATTCCCGTATCTCCATGTCCAGGAAAATGTTTGCCCGTTGCTATAGATCCGTTGTCTTGGATTCCGCGAACAAATGAAACTCCCATCCTGGCAACTTCTGCTGGGTCTTCACCGAATGAGCGAATATTGATAATGGGGTTTTCTGGATTGTTGTTGACATCTAGTACGGGAGCAAACGGAACATGTACACCAATAGCTTTGGCTTCCAAGCCTGTGATTCGGCCGAGTTCATAGGCCAATTCTGGATCGCCTGTTGCCCCGAAAGCCATCAAAGACGGGAACATGGTAGCCCCACCCAAAACGATGTTCGTAGGACCATCGACTCCTCCTCCAAAACGGAAACCAGCACCAGTCTCTAGGTCGGCAGCAACTAAAAGCGGATACTCTGAGTGATTTTGCAGGCCATTAAGCTTTACCGCTACCTCACTCGGAGAGCCCACTGACACAATGACCCCACCGATCCCAAATGAGTCGATCATACTCATGACCCTATCGTGATCATCCGAACCCTCTGGTGAAAAATCCCCCAGAATCCAAGGCATCATCATCTGTGCTACTTTCTCTCCCAAAGTCATCTCACTTAAGACTGTCTGTGCCCAGTGTTCAGAATGATCGGACTCTTCAACATCCAGAGTCGGCTGTTCTTGAGAAGAATCTGCCACTACAGCTTGAGAAGGATCTGTGGCGGAACGTTCTTGGGTGATATTCTCTAAGGAACCTTGAATAGGAGCCTGTCTGTAGCATGAAGAAACAAGGATAGCTAGGATCCATAGGTTTATAAGCACTTGATGATTAGAGACGACTTGAGAAGTCTTGTGGATTCTCATGAGGGGTCTTCAAAACCTCTTTTTGACTAGAAAAATAGAGCTGTTAAACAAGCCAGAGTGATAGGAAACAAGCTATGAATTTCTTAAAAAGACCACAATCCTACTTAATGAGCTTATTCGCACTTCTGGTTCTTTTCATGCCTGCCCGTCCGTCCGTTCAAGCTGCGACCCAACAGAATTATGCTGAAATAAAACCAGGGATCCAGGTACTCCTGGAAGATTCTCTCCATTTAGTCAAAGACAAGAGAGTGGGATTAGTAACCAACCAAACTGGAGTGGACTCCGAAGGGTCCTCTTCAATCGACCTTATTTTCAGTCATCCTCAAGTGGATCTCATTGCTCTTTTCTCACCCGAACATGGAATCAGAGGAGACCTAGACCCGGGAGAAGAGGTGGAAGATGGTGTCGATCCAAGAACTGGTCTTCCTATCTACTCTCTATATGGAAACACTAGAAAACCTACCTCTGAAATGCTCGAAGACGTCGAAGTTCTGTTAGTCGATTTACAGGATATCGGTGCCCGCTACTGGACCTATATCTCCACCATGACTCTGAGTATGGAAGCAGCGTTTGAAAATGGGATTCCAGTTGTAGTACTGGACCGACCCAACCCAATAGGAGCAGCAGTCCAAGGGAATATATTGTATCCTGAATTCTCCACATTTGTCGGCAGATACCCCATTCCGATGCGACACGGAATGACCTCTGGTGAACTGGCCTTATACTATCAAGGAGAGTTCAATATCCCTGGTCCATTGCATATCGCTCCAGTTTCTGGCCTAGAGAGAAACATGACGTTCGAAGACACTGGGCTCCCCTGGATAAAACCCTCTCCCAATATGCCTACTCTCGAGAGTGCTCTTCACTACCCTGGGACCTGCTTGTTTGAGGGGACCTATCTTTCAGTCGGTAGAGGTACCGATCTTCCATTTCAGGTGGTCGGATCTCCCTGGCTAAACGGAGAAGATCTAGCAGAACGAATGCATCAATATGGATTTGCAGGTGTGTCGTTCAAAGCGGTGACATTCACACCACAGAATCCAGGAGATGGAAAATTTGACGGAACTGAGGTGGATGGCGTCCAGCTGCTAGCTACATCCTCCGACTACAACCCCACCGAAGTAGCTGTCGCCCTACTGGTAGAGACGTATAAAATGTCTGGTGACAAATGGGAATGGCTATCTTCCCATTTTGATCGCTTGGCAGGCACTGATTCTTTGCGCAAAGGCATTGCTGCAGGTTCTAAAGCTCCAGGCCTCATCAGTGACTGGTCCAGCCAACTACAGCGTTTCCTGTCCATTAGGGAGCAGTACCTAATCTATCCTTAAGCTGACTCGCCTAAGGCAGTTCGTGCGGACTACAGATCTTGATCTATAGGTTGCCCGATCTCTTTTCTAAACGCTCTATAGATTGCCTTGGAAACTGGGCCAACTTCTCCACTGCCAACCGGCTTACTGTCCAGTCGAACAGTTGGCCTAACTTCCGTGGTCGTTCCAGAAAAAAATAACTCGTCGATAGTCTCCAGTTCCTCTACCTGAATCGGTCGCTCTTGGACGGATATCCCCAGGGAATGTGCTATCTCTATCATGACAGATCTCGTAATACCGTGCAGTATTTCCTGGGTAGCAGGGTGAGTTACCAAAACACCTCCTTTGACTGCAAAAATATTGTTTTGGGCACCTTCTAAGGCGATACCATTCTTCACCAGCAAAGCATCGTCTACCCCAGCATCCACGGCGGCCTGGGCAGCCAAAACATTGGGTAGCAAACTGATTGATTTGATATCTGCACGAGACCAACGACGATCAGGAACAGTCACTGCTTCGAACCCTTCTAACCAACATTCCATGGAAGGTCTCTGGAATTTTTTTGCGAATGCATAAACTGTAGGAGCAGTGCCCGCGGGAGGAAAATAGTGAGTCCTCTCGGCTACTCCTCGGGTTATCTGCAAGTATACGATGGCTACTTCAGATTCAGTTAAACCATTCTTGTCGATCAATTTGCGATGAACTTCAACTAACTCTTCTGGATCGTAGTCGATACGCAGGGAATCAAGTCCACTTCTCAGTCGGCTGAAGTGCTGCCTCAAAAGGAAGAATTCACCCCCATAAGCGGGTGTTACTTCGTAGACCCCATCCGACAGGAGAAATCCTCTGTCTTCTACCGAAACCTGTGCACCCTCTTTCGGTAAAAACTCACCGTTCAAGTATACTGTGCTCATCGTAAACTAAACCTGGATTTAAAATTTCGTTCAACATCAATTATAGTCTCTCATGATCGTCACTCAAAAGAAAGAGTGCAACGACGAAAATCCCGCTATAGTTGGTTATGGATTTCTGAAGGAGAGATAATGAAGCAAATATCCTTATTCGCCTCAGCCTTGATGGCATCTGGATGCGGCCACTCTGACTTAGAAGGTTTGGTCGAGAGCTATTGCGAAAACGGGTAGCTGAGAGCCTTCAACATGGGGCGAACACATGGCATGGGAGAGCTCTATTTTGAAAGCGGACAGCTATGGAGCAAGTCCATATATAAAGATGGTAAACGGCATGGGCCAGATGAATTTTATGACATTTACGGAAAGCTAAGATGGCAAAGATCCTATAGCATGGGTAAGGAATGTGGCAAATGGCTTGATGATGGAGAAACCAAGACTTATCCACCATGTCCGGATTTTGAATAGGCACTACTAAGGACGGGTCAACTCTTCAGAATACCTCCAAGATAAGTCGCAGTGTGCGACTTCGAGGAATTTATCACCCTCTCAGGAGGGCCTTCGGCTACGATATTCCCTCCGTCATAGCCTCCATCTGGACCGAGGTCAATGATCCAATCGGCAGTCTTGATAACCTCCAGGTTATGCTCGACCACAACGACCGTATTACCTTTGTCTACCAACTCATGAAGCACCTTAAGCAACACTCTGACATCTTCAAAATGAAGTCCTGTCGTCGGTTCATCCAGGATATACAGAGTCTTGCCAGTCCCCCGTTTAGAAAGCTCAGTGCTAAGTTTGACTCTTTGTGCTTCACCCCCTGATAGTGTCGTCGCTGCCTGTCCAAGATGGATATAATCCAGTCCTACATCGGATAACGTTTGCAATTTGATTCGGATGGAGGGGAAAGCGTCAAAAAACTCGAGAGCTTCACGGACCGTCATGTTTAACACGTCTGAAATATTTCTGCCTTTCAGTGTGATGCCCAAGGTTTCTGTGTTATAACGTCGACCCCGACAGACATCGCAAGACACATACACATCGGGAAGGAAATGCATCTCGATTTTCACTAGACCATCCCCCGAGCAAGCTTCACATCGACCTCCCTTTACATTGAAAGAGAAGCGCCCACGATCATACCCTCTAATCTGAGATTCTGGCAACTTGGCAAATAGCTCTCTGATGGGAGTGAACAACCCCGTATAGGTAGCCGGATTCGATCGGGGAGTCCTCCCGATAGGCGACTGATCCACTTCAATGACTTTGTCAATCAGTTCTAACCCATGAAGGCTATCATGAGCTTCCGGCAACTTCTTGCTCCGATAAAAATGACGTGCCAACGTTGGGTATAATGTCTGGTTGATGAGCGTAGATTTGCCTGAACCACTCACTCCGGTCACAGCAACGAAACATCCTAATGGAATATCAACGTCTAAGTTGTTGAGGTTATTTCCTCTGGCACCCTTCAAGCTTAGAACATTGGTCTTATCAGCCGAGCGCCTCTCGACAGGTATTTCTATACACTTGGAACCCTTGAGATATGAACCCGTGATAGAACGGGTCTCCTCCATAACTTCATTGAGTGTTCCTTGAACAACGACTTCCCCGCCTGTTATTCCTGCTCCGGGGCCTAAATCCACGATATGATCCGCAGCTCGGATTGTCTCCTCATCGTGTTCCACCACAATAACCGTATTACCCAATTCCTTAAGAGATTTTAGGGTTCCAATCAACTTCTGGTTGTCTTTTTGATGAAGCCCGATAGATGGTTCATCTAGAACGTACAGAACACCCGTAAGTCCGGTTCCGATTTGACTTGCCAGTTGTATACGCTGCGATTCACCTCCGGATAACGAAGCGGAAGATCGACCGAGTGTCAGATAACTGAGTCCAACTTCGTTGAGAAAAGCTAGTCGTTCGTGTACTTCTCTGAGAATCGGCGGGGCGATCTCCGATGATATCATCTGCACACCGGATGGCCTTCCTTTTGAAATATCTCCTGACAGACCCTTGAAGAATTCCAGCGTCTCCGAAATAGGAAGGTCTGCAATCTCACCAAGAGACCGACCTGCAACTGTCACAGACAGCGAATCTACTTTGAGCCTGCTTCCCTGACAATCTGGGCAACTCAGGGTAGACATGTACTCTTCCAGTTGACCTCTTATAGCTTCAGAATTTGTCTCCTGGTGACGAATCTTGATGTCTTGTATCAAACCGATCCACGGCTCTTCATAAAATTTCTTACCTCGTTTCCTCCGATAGGGAAAGCGAATCTTCATCTCACCGGATCCGTGAAGGATGGCCTCTTTCACTTCTGAAGCTAGATCTTTCCAGGGGTCTTCCACTGAAAAATCGTAAGCTTCAGCCAATCCGGCGATTACAGACTTCATCAGATACCCAGAAGGCTTCCCCCAAGGTAGCAACACCCCTTGGAGTAAAGATTTCAACTCATCTCCCACTAATAGTTCAGGGCTTACATGGTTAGTAGTCCCTAGTCCGTCACATGTTTCGCACGCACCATGTGGAGAATTAAAAGAAAATTGCCTTGGCTCTATTTCTGGGATGCTGGTCCCACATTGAAAGCACGAATAATTCTCACTAAAAAAATGCTCCACTACCGTTTTGCCTCGATGCTCTATCACTTGAGTCACACCACCCGCTAAACCAAAGGCAGTAGAAACCGACTCTGTTAATCGTTCACTGTCATCCGGCGACAGTACCAGGCGATCCACCACTACAGAAATATCATGATTTTCATATCTATTGAGGTCTGGAGGCATCGATAGATCAACCTGATCACCGTCTACAACAGCCCTTACAAAACCCTTTATTCGCACCTTTTCAAGAAGCTCTCGAAATTCGCCTTTCCTACCCCTGACCAAAGGAGCCAGAATTTCAACCTTTATAGCTTCCCCTAAACCTAGAAGTATGTCCGTGATCTCTTCGGGCGACTGCTGTGCTACTGGCTGTCCACAATTCCTGCAGTGTGCCACCCCAACACGTGCCCACAATACTCTCAAATAATCATAGATTTCAGTCACAGTTCCGACAGTCGAGCGAGGGTTGCGGTTAAGGGTCTTCTGTTGGATAGAGATCGCTGGGGACAAGCCTTCAATTACATCCACATCAGGCTTTTCCATCAGACCCAGGAACTGACGAGCATATGCCGACAGTGATTCTACATATCGGCGTTGTCCTTCTGCGTAAATCGTGTCGAAGGCCAGTGAGGATTTCCCGGACCCTGACAACCCGGTGAATACCACCAATGCACGACGGGGTAACTCCAGGTTCACATTCTGAAGATTATGTACACGGGCACCACGAATCACAAGAGAACCTTTAGCCATTACTTATCAAAACTCTTAGCTCACATTCCTGTTCCACCGGAAACAAAGAATTTACCGCAACGAGATCGGAATACCTATTTTAGTAGATCCATTCCCTGAAAATAGACAACCCGAAATCTTTCTTGGCCTGAAATCCAAGCTCGCCAAAACCAAGCATCCTATTGCGGAAAAAACGGTCTTCAAAAAAAGACTCCACTGTATAAGAATCCGAAGAAATCCATTCAGAACGAACTCCTGCAAACCCACTTCCTGATCCTTGAGTAGAGAGAGGGCGCAGTAACAGAGTCACAAACAGATCTTTAGTCATATAAAAACCCGTTTCGACAACCGTTGTCCCCAGAGTACTGCTGGTATTACCCAGGAAATCAAAATCTTCTTGAGTAATACTCAGATAGTCCACACCTAATTCCCTGGCCATTGCAGATCCAAGTTCATTACTGAATGTGCTAAGCCCTAGTGTTGCTCCGGAACCTAAAATAGCTCCCATGG
>Ga0310345_10004585_pt1 | contig 12507 bp, 9 predicted proteins | sample HC15DNA20500_MG_FD_204667 | JGI IMG/M metagenome (GOLD analysis project Ga0310345, IMG submission 204667) | Marine microbial communities from station ALOHA, North Pacific Subtropical Gyre - HC15-DNA-20-500_MG | ecosystem: Environmental > Aquatic > Marine > Oceanic | place: Pacific Ocean: North... | reverse complement strand
TCCTCAAGAATACTCTTCTCATTTGCCAGCAGTTCTCCACTCGGCCCAGCCATCACCAAGACTTCGGCGTCGTCCGGGACAGATCCGGTCTCGGCCAGGCTCAGAGGTTTGGACTGGTACCCTTCGGTTCTGAGAGAATTCGAGAGCGCAGTAACCTCTCGGAGACCCTTTTCATCGGGACGGCGCTCTCCGTGTCCCACCAAGAAGTAGACGCTCTTGGTTCCCTCCCGAAGCAGTTTGGTAAGTCCGTTAGTGATGGAGGCTTCGTCGAAGGAAAAGACTCTCTCCCGGCGCGGTGTTTCTCCCTCCGGCACCTCTTCTTCCAACTCCAGCACACCAACCCCGTAAGATCTCACTTGAAAGCGTTCGGCCATGGTGGGGTTCTTCTGGAGATCCACGATCTCATAGGCGAAGTAGCGGGGCGCGAGCCGTTCGTACCGCTCTAGTATCTTTTCGATAAGCGAACTATCGCCCCGAGGGTCGACGAAGGCGTACAGCTTCACCGGCTGCTTCATCTCCTCCATGAAATCGATGGTTTGTTTACTGAAGCTGTGACGCTGGTCGTCGGTCACGTCCCACGTCTTTTGAAAGTCGTTAGAGATGGCCAGAATCAACAGAAAGCAAGCCAGGGCGAGGGCCACGGAAACAAGATTGGAGAGAAACAGCTTACGTCGACGTTCCACGGCTCAGCTACTCCACTTCCGACTCTCGAGTGTCCTTACTGTGAGAAACAGAAAGAGGGCCGTCCAGGACAAGTAGTAGACAACGTGGTGGGTAGAGATAGTACCTCTGGCCATCTCCTCCAGGTGTCCCATCGATGAAATATCGCCGAAAATTTCTTTCCAGGTTTCCAGGCTCTCCCCCACTATCACCACCAGCCAGGAGGTGAGAAGTCCGCAGTAGGTGATGGCCGCCGAAACCATCTGGCTTGAAGTCAAGCTGGACGCCCATAAACCGAACGACACGAAAGCCGAGCCTAAAAGCAAGACCCCGAAATATCCGGAGGCCACAATGGACCACTCTATGGGTGTGAGTCGATTGAGGGCCACGAACAGCCCGGAGGTGATGAGCATCAACACTCCCACTACACTGAGACCGCCGAAGAACTTACCCAAGACGATCTCCACATCCGTCAGCGGATAGGTGAAAAGCATCTCAAGGGTGCCTTGACGACTCTCCTCGGCGATCAGACGCATGGTGAGAACCGGCAGAATAAAGAGAAGTAGATAACCGATCCATTGAAAAGTGGGGACGATCATTTTATCGGTCGGATTTAACCCCCTGGCGCCCATGGGTGAGGATGCGAGCATGGAAGCCTCCGAGTAGTACCCCAAAAGACTCACGAACACCAACCCGATCACGAAAGTGAAGGCCGCGATCACAATCCAAGCCAGAGCCGAATTGAAATAGGCGCTCATCTCACGCTTCAGAATCGCCAGCACTCTTCGTCTTCCTTTCCGCTTCCACAAGCTCGATAAAGATATCTTCCAGATTCACGACGACCGGCGTAAGTTGATGCAAAGACCACCCCGCATTCACTACCGATGAGGCCACTCTGGGAGCCAGGCCTTCCCCCTTGCCCACTTCCGAGAGCACGTTAAACGCTCCCTTCTCCAAACGCTCCACGGAACTCACGCCTTCAAGAGCGAGAAGATGCTTCTCAAAATCCTGGTCCGTAGCCCCCTCAAGCCGTAGAGAGATCCTGACCTCTCCCTTCAGCACGGACGTGAGGTTGGCCGGGGTGTCCATGGCTTGGAACCTTCCATCGGAAATGATGACCACACGGCTGCACATCTGCTGAACTTCAGAGAGGATATGACTGGAAAGAATGACTGTGGAATCTTTCCCCAGCTCCCGAAGAAGAGCTCGTATGTCTCTCACCTGAGTCGGGTCGAGACCCACGGTCGGCTCATCGAGAATAAGGACTCTGGGGTTGTTCACTATCGCTTGCCCGAGCCCCACCCGTTGGCGGTAGCCACGGGATACGGTGCCTACCAACTGGTCGGCCACCTCCACAAGATTGCAACGTTCCAAGGTGCGGTCGACCGCATGGCGCCTCTCACTTTTCGGAACCCGCTTGGCCTCGGCGGCGAAGTTGATGAACTCCTTCACGGTCATGTCCTTATAGAGAGGAACGCTCTCCGGAAGATAGCCCACCATCTTTCGAACGGTGAGGGGGTCCTCCACGACGTCCACGCCGTTTACAGTCGCAGTGCCGGAGGTAGGCGGGAAAAATCCGGTAAGAATCCGCATGGTAGTGGTTTTCCCGGCTCCGTTTGGGCCTAAAAAGCCGAGAATCTCACCGCCTTCCACGTCGAAGGAAAGGTCTTCCACCGCGGTCTTGTTGCCGAATGTCTTGGTGAGATTTTTGACGCTGATCATATCGCTTACGGCTCCAGGCCGCGCGTTCTGCGGGCCCTAGGGTATTCCTCCCCAAAGTGGTGCAAGAGAGGGCTCACCCGGCAGTTGCCTCTCAGTGCGGCAGGGACTATCTCTCAGGTTATGAACACTTCATTGTGCGTATTCTGATTGTTGAGGACAACCCCGTAAATCTCGATCTGGTGATGCAGCTTCTTGAAGACGACTACGAACTGCTCACCGCCGAGGATGGTCAATCGGGGCTGGATATAGCTCTTCAAGAGCGCCCGGACCTTATTTTGCTGGACCTTTCCCTACCCAAAAAGAGCGGTTGGGATGTCTGCTCCGAGCTTAAGGAAAGCTTGGGCTCGGAAGTGATGCCCATCGTGGCTCTCACTGCCCACGCGATCAAGGGAGATCGGGAAAAAGCGTTGCAGATTGGCTTTGATGATTATGTCACAAAACCGATCGACGAAGACCTTCTCTTCGACACTATTGAGAAGCACCTTTCCAAGTCTTAACGCTCTACACGATCGAGGTCACCAACTCACCGAGACTGTCGCTCCCGTGCTTGTGCACAATGGTCACCAAATCGTGGCTGAGGCGGCTCTGCTCCTCCTCGGCCAAGTCCGCCGCCGTGTAAACAAATACGCGAGTCTTCTCGTGGTTGGGTAGAGTGCGAAGATAGGCGAGTACGGCCCATCCGCTTCCCTCGGCCAAATTAAGGTCGAGTATCATAGCGGTTGGTAATTTCTCGTCTAGAAGCGCCTTCGCCTGAGATTCGGTGGCCGCCATGCGAGACTTCACCCCGGACTCTTCGAAAGTCTGCTCTAATAGTTGAGCGGTTTGAGGGTCGTCCTCCACGATCATGAGATTACCGTCGAACTCATCGTGTCTTCCGTCCCCTTCAGCCAAGAGAGACCTTAAGGAGTCGAAGTCGAACGGCTTAGTGAGCCAACCGGTGATCTCCACATCCATTCCCACCGGTTTCTCGTCGATGACACTGGTAACAACGACCGGGACATCCTCCAAGCCTTCTCTGCTCCTGATCCGGCGAAGGAGTTCCCATCCATCCATTTCAGGCATGACGATATCCAGCAGGATGGCACTGGGGGTGACTTCTTCCAGTTTTACCAGAGCCTGGGGCCCGGATGTTGCCACATGCACCTGAAAGCCTGCTCCCGTCAGTTCGTTGTACATCGACTCTAGATAGTCCAGATTGTCGTCCACCACGAGTACGGGCGCCCCGCTGCCCGTAGGCAACATATGCTTGGTTCCGACCTCGATCGGAAAGGTCACGGTGAACAGGGAGCCCTCTCCTTTTGTGGACTCGACCTCGATGGTACCCCTCAGAAGATTTACTAGGCGACCGACGATGGCCAGTCCTAAGCCCACCCCGCCGCGCTCTCTGGTCTCGCTGGCATCCACCTGATGGAAAGGATCGAAAATTTTGTCTAGTTGATCCTGGCTCATGCCGATGCCTTCGTCGCGCACCTCAAAAACGATGCGGTCGTCTTGAGTCTTGACCGAAAGTGTCACTGTGCCCTCGTCGCTGTACTTAATAGAGTTGGTGATCAGATTGGTGAGCACCTGACGAAGTCGTTCGCGGTCACTCACTATTACCGGAGGAAGTTCCTCGGTCTTCTTCAACGCAAAGGACAGCTCTTTTTCCGTCGCGACCGGGCGCAGAGTGGTCTCCAAGCCCTCAAGAAAAGAGTCCGTTTCCACCTCTTCCCAGCGGACGTTGAGCTTTCCGGCTTCGATTTTCTCGAAGTCCAGAAGGTCGTTCACAAGCACCAGAAGCTGCTCTCCCGACTGCTTGATCAGTTCCAGATTTTTCTTCTGTCTATCGGGAATATCTTTGAGCTTTCTCTTCATCAGTCGGCTAAAACCGATGATCGCGTTCAACGGGGTGCGAAGCTCATGGGACATATTGGCCAAGAACTCTCCCTTAGTACGGTAGGCCTCTTTCAATTCTCGATTTTTGCCGGCCAGGTCCTTGGCGTTTCTTTCCAACTGATGACGCGCTTCGGTCAAAGTGTCGATAGTACGGTTGGCGTTAAAAGCGAGCCGTCCCACCTCATCCTTATAGGAGATGGGAACCCGGTCGGTCTCTTCCGTACGCCCCCTACCGATGATCCTGTGGAATGTTGAAGCGATGACCGCTACCGGTTTCACGATCGTCTGCACAGTAAGAATGGAAGTGACCAGTGGCCACACGCAAGCGAGAAGCACCACGAGTGTGATGGCGATATAATTGCTCCGGGGCTCGGGTATCTCCACCAACACACCGCGAGAGCCTCCGCTTCCAGGGGAGTATCGCACCACATGTCCCGCCCGACGCTCCCTAAGGATCAGAGAATCCAGGGCCGGCTTTTGCTCCCGCAGCAGGAGTGCCTTGGCTTTTTCGTTCGGTTCATGTCCTTCGGGAAAGTGAATTCGGCCGTCTTCCATCACCACAAACGGGAAAGCCCCCTGTAGGTCCCACCGGCCCAAATCACTCTTTTGCTCATTCTTGATCCGACTGGCGATAGTGTCGGCCATTCTCTCCGCCTCCTGGTAGAGACTGTCGGTCTGCAGAAAGCTCTGCACACTGAAGAGCAGAAGACTGGGAGCACACCCCAGGGCGATAGCGACGGTGGCCACTTTTGTCTGGAGAGACAGTTCCTTACCCGGAATTTCCGAGAATTTCTTAGCCGCTCTCTCGGACAGTCGTCGCGAAAATTTAGCTGTAAGGAGGAGATTGACCGGTACGCCGATGGCGATGGCACCAAAACCGATGGCCGCGGCGAAGAGGACGCCGGGGGTGATGATATTAGAGTTCATCCGCAACGGCCCGTCGGTCATTGTTAAGGTTCCGATAATCCCTCCGTAAAACAAAAACACTAAAAAGCCGTAAAAGACAGAAAAGTCGTAAGGGAAATAGTAGATGCTCCGCACTAATTCGGGATCGTCCGCCTCGGCCGGCATACCTTGCTTCTTCCATCGATCGATGGGAAGCAGGAGGGGGATCCTGAGAGCCAACCACACCAGCATTTTCATGACATACCAGAAGCCTGCCAACTTCCAATATTCCCAGGCCAAGTCGGGGATCAACCCGAGGAGTAGCCCCAGAACATAGCAGAGTATGCCCATGAAGACGAAGTCGATGGTGGTCATGATCAGGGTAGACTTTAAGGTGTAGCTGCGCACGGAATCTGCTTCTTTGGAGAGCCTCCCCTCCCTGTAGATTGAGACTCGGCAATTTGGGAACGATAGTTGAGATGAAAACGAGAACGAAGATACCAACCCTGCTCTGGCTCCTGATTCTCATCGGATTCACGGCCCTGGCGATGGCTCAAGAACCCACCTTAAAAAGCGATCTTTTCGAGTTATACCTTCATCCCGACTCCAAAGTTGTGAGTCGGTTCGATAACGGTTGGGAAACCAAAATGGTAGTCGAACACGAAGGCGAGCGGGTTCGGGTTAAGTGGAGCGACGAAGAGGCGCTTTTTCTCTTCCCCACCTCCACCCTTCGCTTGAAATCTGAGGCGCTGGGGTCGGAGCGGACCGTCACGGCGTTCTTGAACGGTGACAAGTATGAAGTGAAGGACAGCTCCCGAGAAGTATCGTGGAGACTTCCCGGTCAAGATGTCTTTTTCCAGAAGCGGGGTGGCAAGATCACCCAAGCAGTAGGCAGCTCCGACTTTCTAAAACTCATCAGAGACACCCCTTCCGGTAGGCTCACTCTACAAAGCAGCGCGGGACTCACCGACGCCCTCATCAACAACAAGGGAAAACTGGAGACCTTCGACGGGCCGGCCATTGAGGATCACATCTATATGGTCCGTGGCTTGTCCTTTCAGAAAGGCCCTGTGGACCTGCGTATACCGCTACCCTCGGGTCCCTTCTTAGAAGGCCTTCCAGAGAACCACTATCTCACCATCCAAGACGAGATCGTGCCGATTCCGAAACCGGCCGCTCGCACCGAACCGGAAGAGAAATCGGACCCCCTCCAGGCCGAGCCCGCCACCTGGGACTCGCCGGAACTAAGAGCCCGCTCCGGCGACTCCGCGGAAGATCCCCTCAACGTGCGGAAAGAAAATCGGGTAAAACATCCCGAGGACCCGTTGAAAGCCAAAACCTCTAAAGACTCGGAAGAAGTGCTCCGGGCCAAAGATTACTGATTTTTCAGGTGTAGATAGACACCGTTCGTCCACCCGAATCCCACTTCGTTGGTAGAGTATCCAAATTCGATATCGGAAGAGACTTCCGAGGTTCGAGAGACCACATCGTATTTTTCCACTACCGTACCGGTGCGCGCGAACTCTTCCTCCACGAGAGAGCAGAACCGTTCTGCGATCTCTTGCGCGAGATCCGTATACCCGTAACGCTTCAATCCGTCTGCCGCTACCATCTGCAAAGGGGCCCAACCAAAGGGACTATCCCACTGATTCCCGGAACGATGCAAGGATGTTACCAGTCCGCCGGGAGTCAAGAACCTCTCGGTGTTCGCCGCTACTTGGGCGGCTCGTTCCTGTGAGCAGCAACCGACCCACAGCGGGAAATAAGTGGTAGCGAACGGATAGGGGCGTTGCTCCGAGGTGCGGATGTTGAAATCGTAATAGAGACCGTCCTCTGGAGACCAGAGGTATTGGTCGATCTTCTTCGCTCGTTGCACCGACCGCTGAACCCAAGTTTTTGCCCGCTCACCACGACCCAAAGCTTCTTCGATTTTTCCCATAAGCTGCTCGTGCAGGTAAAGAAGGGCGTTGAGATCCACTGGATTGTAGTGTATCACGTCTAGATTGAAGCGCCCGAATCGGTCGGAGGGGTCGTAGCCGGACTCTCGCATGGTCCGGTCTCCTTTGTAAAAGAGAGGTGTTAAGGCGTCGTCCTTTTTCGAGTAGTAAAGCTCTAGCGGATAACCGAGTCCCTCCGGCTCATCTCGAAAAACGCGACGGATGCGTTCATAGTGGTCCAGGCCTTCCTCGTCGCGCTCCCCGATCACCACCTCCGGTGCCGGGCCCTCGCCCATATCGTAGTAGCGGCTCAAACCGGTCTCGGGAGTGAGATGAGGCTCGGCGGTCCACATCTCGTAGGTGGCTTCCAGTTCCGGTAGAGTGCTGTTGAGCCACTGGCGATCCTGAGTCTTCTCAAAAACATCCCAAACCATGGATGCTAGAAACGGGGGCTGGGAACGAGTGAGGTAGTAGGTACGGTTAGCGTTGAGCACCTTACCGTAGTGCTTTACCTGATAAAGGTGATTTTCCACCATCCGGCGAGCCTGCTCCACTTGGCCGGAGAGCAACAAACCCACGTTGATGAAGTAGCTGTCCCATCCGTACATCTCGTTAAACCGGCCGCCCGGAACGATATAGGGGTGGGGCAGGTAGAGAAGTCCGTGGTCTTCTGCCTGTAGGTCGGGGCCGTGGGCCAAAACTCTCAGTTCCACGCCGGAGAGCTCGTGCTCTGTCAGCATCTGCCGAACCACGGCTTCATCCTCGGTAGGCGCGATGTATAGGGGTGCCTGGTGGGCCTCTCCCAGCTTAATGTCCGTAAGGGCGGCCGGAAGATGGGCCGGAGTGCGCCGGAGCACACTCCAACTCTCTGTGAGATAATCATCCAAAGTCTGGACAGATGGCATGGTACCTCTCAAAAATACAAAAAGGGCGGTTTTCGCCGCCCTTTTTGAACGGATTGAGTTAGCGTACCACGACGGAGACCGGGGCGAAAGTGGGGTTCACTTCTTCCTCTTCCAGGAACGGCGCCAAGAAGCTGGGGTCGTAGAAATTGTCGAAGCCTTCGGCTTGGGACGTCCAGCCGCCGTTGCGGGCGATCAGAGAACCTCTAAAGTTCCAGAATCCCCAGGGGGGGTGTTCGTCTACGGGGGAGGCGGAGAGGTCGAACAGTTCCTGGCCAAGGCGAGCCACAATGCCGTTCTGGGAGAAGATCACTCCCCCGATGTTCACATCCCAAAATAGATTCTTTTCCAGGTCGTAGGTTGAAATATTGATCCCCTCGGCGCCGTAGAAGGCGAGCCCGTCTCTCTCGTTCCCGTCCGCCAGGGCTTCCAGGTCGATCCCGAATCCGATAAGGTCAAGCTTCTTCTCAGATAAGATGCCGCCGCCTTCGCCGGAGAGGTGAGTGCCCAGAAAAATATTCCCCTCGGAGCGAAGGAACGCGGAATCCACATCGCTGCCGGGCTCGAACACAATCTCAATATCCTGGGGCACGGTGCCGTCGTCTATGGGGTTTCCGTCGGCGTCTTTTTCTATGAAGGTGGGGTCGTCTTCTTCAGTGGGCTCAAGAGGGGTTCCACTCGGAAGGTCATCGAGAAACGTTGAAAGATGACTAAACTCAACCTTGGTGGAATCCGCGCCAATCAGGGGATCATCTATCGGTTCATAGGGAGACGTACCAGGTTGCTCCAGCCAAGTGGGCGAGTCGGGGGTGTACTCTTGAGGGAGGATTACACCACCGCCAGGGGTTGTCATTTCTGTAATTACGGCCTGGGCATCAGAGAACCCCCCACTAAAACCACCGTCCGGAAAAGCCGGGTTATAATAGACGACTCTATCTTGGGTTATGAGCTTCACCGCAAAGTTATTTGTGGGGTAGCCTATACCAGTCAACAGGTGGCCGAGAGAATTACGCGCACCTTGAAACCCGTCCCGCTCGCCATCAGTGTCTTTGTCGCCCGAGGGGTTCGGAAACGAAAGCTCCCCTGTGCCCGTCGGCGCCTTCTGCCGCGCCCCGCGCAAGGGAGCGATCACTAGATCTTCCACACCACCGGAAGCCACCACCTCCATATCCTGTTCGAAGGTGATGATATCTCGCTTTTCCGGAGTTCCGTTAACCATGACATCCTGATCTAATTGTATGCGAGAAGCTAGCGCAGTGTCCGCCGGTTCAGGCGCGGGCAATCCGCCCGGGATCTCTCCGGACATTCGCCCTTCATACTCATCCCAGGTCATTTCGTAGTACTGAACGTTGTCGGCGATGGTCCGCCCACTGTCGATGTTCCCCTCAGTGAAAACATAAACCCCTGCCGGGATTGGGACCGGTGTGTGGTCACTGGATGAAGCCTGGGCCCAGGTAATATCAAGGAAAGGATCGTCGGCCTGCTCCACGCCTCCGGTGAAAGAATCACCATCCACGGTTGTTTGAGAGAAGGTTTCCGTTTCTCCCACCAAGACTTGGGCGTTGTCGTCGGGATCGAAGAAGGCCCCGGAGGTTCCCTCTTTCCTCTGCAGATTCACCTCGCCTTTGGCTCGCAATCTAGCTTGATTATCTTCGCTCGAACGGATTGCAAGGAGTTCGTCTCCCACGGTCAGATCCGCCCGCTGCATTTGGCCCAGGTCTCCGTTGACGGTCCCCGACTTTACCTCGGAAACCGTGTAGATCCCCTCCAGTGTTCGAGAGGTCACCGACTGAGACTCGGCCAGAGTAGCGGGATTGGAAGGGTCTAAACCGTTGCTCACAATTCCCTCCACCACCAGAGCCACCGAACCGGCGGGTACCTGGATGGCTGCGTTGTAAGAAGAGACCGAGTAGCCGCTACCGTCTCCCTTGGGGAGAGGTTTGGCGCTACTACCGGTGAGATTGTTCAACGACACTTCCTGGGAGTGAAACTCGTAAGTAGGGTCCTCCAAGCCGTCCACGCCACCTGTACCGTCCTGATGATTGAAGCGTAAACGGAACCCGGCCCACGGCCCGTTCTCGGTGCGGATCCAACCCAACACATTTCCGTTGTCTTCACGGACCACAAAATCGTCCATCACAACGGTCTCCAGATTGGCATCCGCTTTCCAGCCGAAATCGCCCTTCAGCTGATTCAGGGCGTAATCCACTCCGGCGTGCGCCGCCTGGGCGGCCCGATCCCGTCTCTCGTCGTGAACCGTGCGCCGGAGGCGATCAGGGTTCATCTGTACCAAAGCTCCTAGAAAGAAGGTGGCCAGCAGCGTGAGGACAAGAATACTTATCAGGACAATACCGCGTCGTTTGGGCTTCATAGAGATTATTGTAACAAACTTTTTGTAAAAACCTAGACAGACGGCCAAATTCGTGGAAAATAAGTACTAGAGCCCTTGCATTCTCAAAGAGAACATAGTCGCGCTTTCAGTTTAGCTGAAGCGGTCATAGGCATCGGGATGGCGGCCATCCTTATTTTGTCGATCATCGCGGTGACCACGGCTGCCCTTAGCAGCGACCAGAAAGCGGAGATGCGGCAGATTGCGCTTGCCGTCGCCACCTCGGAGCTTAACCGATTCGCTAAACAGGTGGCCCTGGCCGGCTCTTCGGCCCGGTCTTCTTTCTGGACTGCAACCGACAGCGGCACACCCGAGGTGTACGCGGGCCCGGGTACTATCGACACCATTAAGACGAGCAACACCGATTTTGCCTTAACCTACTATTTCCAAACCGTTCAGAATGCATCGGGCAGCGGCACGTTAGGTGACGGGCAGCCGGAAAACAGGCTACGAAAGGTCGATCTCATTGTGCAGTGGTGGGGGGGAGAACAGGGCAAACCTGGTTACGGCAAACTTTCGGTCCAGGCCACGCGCCTGATAAGAGAGTCCGATTTACGAGAGCCGTTTTAGGGAAACTTGTCCGAACAGATGTTGGTGAAGAAGAGATACCATAGCCGGGGGATCACGGTCCTAGAGATGTTTATGACCATGATTCTGGTCGCCATCATCTTCGGCATCACCCAGGCCCTGCTGGCTCGCACTATCGACAGTTGGTGGAAGGTGAATGCCAATGCCGACGCCCAGCAGCAGCTTTACAAAGCGCAAGCTTTCTTGGAACGAGACCTGGCCAATGCTGCCTTCGAAACAGAGACGGGGCGAGAAACCTTCGGGATCGACAAGGCCTCCAGCTTGACCGAGCTCAACAGCCTTTCCGGCTCAGACAGTGATGTTTTGTGGTTTCTAAGCGCCGTTGATCCGCTCTCGGGAGACTTTCAGCGCCACCCCACTACCGGAGAGCCCCTGTGGCAGAGAAATATCATCTACTACGCCGTGACTCCCCACAATGTGAGCAGTTTCGGATATTCGGCGGGCGGAACAGATGTGGACGGCTACGAGAGCGCCTGTCCCTACAAAGTACTGATCCGCAAGGAAGTAGACGCCTACGACCCCACTCTCCCGGGAGACCCTTCCACCATCGAGCCGCTGATTGACGATCTCACGGGATTCATCGACCGCCCGGATGGCTACGACACCTCCACCATGTCAAAGCACGGCGGCTCTGTCCGGCCTATCTCCGGCAACATCATCACATTTCGGGCAACTCAAGACAATCAGCTGGGAGGAATCACCATCGACCTCAGAGCCACGGCCATCGACAGAGCAAAACGAGAGGCGGGCGGCATAGGCACTCGCGACCTGGCCTCCAACCCCGCCACCCAACAGCTTCAGATCACCATCTTCCCACCCAACAGGCAGGGAACCGGAACCACCACTCCACCTTAAAGGAGCAACGACTCCGAAAGAAAACCTCTTCTGCATGCAAGCTGTAGTCCTGGAAGAGAACCTCCAATTCACCCCCAACCGCAAGGACCCCGAAAAGAGACCTAAAGAGGCCCTCATTCGACCTACCTTGGTGGGTGTCTGCAAGACCGACCTGGAACTGGTGAAAGGCTATATGGGCTTTCACGGAGTGTTGGGCCACGAATTTGTAGGAATCGTGGAGGAATGCGACGACCCCCGATGGGTCGGCAAAAGAGTGGTGGGCGAAATCAATTGCTCCCCTCGAGACAATATTGTGGACGATCCTCGCCACCAACCTGGGCGCACCGTTCTCGGCATTCAGGGTCGCGACGGCGTTATGGCTCAAGAGTTCTCTTTGCCGGTGGAGAATCTACTGGAGGTACCGGAAGGCTTATCGGATGAGAAAGCCGTGTTCACGGAGCCACTCGCTGCTGCCTACCAGATTCACGAGCAACTGGGTGACCTTCCGGCGACGGCGATGGTTCTGGGAGACGGCAAGTTGGGGGCCCTGTGCACCCTGGCCTTGCAAGACCTGGGCTGTGAGGTGACTTGGGTAGGCAAGCACCGCAACAAACTCAACTCCCTAAAGTCGAAAGTGAAGACTGAGCTCGTAGGCGAACTTTCGGAAGCGAGCTACCCCCTCATCGTTGAGGCTACCGGGTCGGTGACCGGTTTG
>Ga0310345_10004584_pt1 | contig 12507 bp, 10 predicted proteins | sample HC15DNA20500_MG_FD_204667 | JGI IMG/M metagenome (GOLD analysis project Ga0310345, IMG submission 204667) | Marine microbial communities from station ALOHA, North Pacific Subtropical Gyre - HC15-DNA-20-500_MG | ecosystem: Environmental > Aquatic > Marine > Oceanic | place: Pacific Ocean: North... | reverse complement strand
CGGGAGTGGTGTGCTCAGGCCAAACCCAAGCACCTCCGTCTGAGCCTGCATGGATGGGAAAGGGCGCCGCGTTGGGCGAGGGCGCCGCGTTGGGAGGCTCGCGCGACCCACGTGGGTCGCGCGCCCGGCTCCTACTCCGCCCCTGGGGTCGCCGGGGTCGCGGCCGGGATGTTGCCCGGCTCTACTTCTCGGAGTAGTCTTCCGGAGGTCACGAAGCTTACTCCTTGAGAGCCACCTGTGCCTACCATGACCGCTTCCACAATCGGTTCGGCTATGGGTTGGGCGGCGGTCCAGGTGACAAGGAAGTTGGCTCCGGATCCGCCCGAAAGGTCCATCTCGCTTACGAAGAATTCGGTTGTTGCCAGTGGGGGTAGTGTGAGCTTTTCGTCGGCGTGGTGCTTGACCAGGGTGCCTTCTGTGTCGTAATAGTCCACGGCTTCGATGACCAGATTCTCAGTTTGGCTAGTGTTTCTGATGCTCAGATTGATGGCGAGATTGTAGTTGCGCCCGTCCAGCAGACGAATGTGTGAATAACAAGGTACGTAGATGACCTGTCCGTTGGAACGAGCGCGCGATTTTGAGCCGGGCTCTACCTGTTGCAACCTTTGGGGCGGGGGGTTGAGAGCTTGAGATGTGTTCGCGGGACGCTCGCACCCGACCGAGCCGAGCACGAGCACGGTGATCAGGAGTGACCTGAGTAAAGACATATTTTGTTCTTCAGCGAAGAGCCTAGAACATTCCCGGAGGGACGGGCAGCCCGGCGGTGAGGGACTGCATTTTCTTGCTGGAGGTTTCCTTGCTCTTTGCAATGGCATCTTTCACGGCAGCGAAGACCAGGTCTTCCAGCATTTCCACATCTTCGGGATCCACCACTTCGGGATCGATTTTGATGGAGAGGAGATCTTGATGGCCGTTGACCTTGGCTTTCACTTTGCCTTGTCCGGCTTCACCCTCAACCTCTATTTTGTTGAGTTCCTCTTGCATCTTTGCCATGGATTGCTGCATCTGCTCTTGCATCTGCTGCATCTTTTTCATCATATTCTTGCCCATCATATGCGGCCTCTTTCTTTGTTGGAAATATTAAGCTTGATTGCTACGTTCCAAAGTTTGGTTGATAGTTTCCACCAACTCATCCAGGTTAAAAGGCTTGACCAGATATGAGGTGGCTCCACTCTGATAGCCTTTCAACACGTCTGAAGACTGATCTTTCGCAGTGAGCATGATCACGGGCGTATTGGCGTGCCCGGGCATAGCTTTCACTTTATCTAGAACCTCAAAGCCGTCCATGCCGGGCATCATGACATCCAGTAAGATTAACTCGGGGACGAAACTTTCTACTTTTTCCAGGGCTTCTTCCCCGTTGCTCGCGGTCTCTACCTGAAAGTCTTCGATGGTGAGATATTGCACCAAAGACCGCAACACGTTGGGCTCATCGTCGACGACGAGAACTTTCGCTACTTGTGACAAGACTCCGGATTCTCCTTATTCTACTATCGAGGAGCCGCCGAACACTCCGGAGGCTCTCTTGACCAGTTCTTCGTGCTCGCTTTCTTTGGGCGGGGCGGCCTTTTCTCCTCCGATGCTGCACTCCAATTGAAGTTTGGCACCGGGGACAACCGAGGCAGCCACCGACTCCAAAAGGGCGCGACCCTCTTGAATTTTGGAGAAGTGCCAGTCGTAACCGGGCGGTAAGGCCAACTCGAACTGAGTGGGGTTCAGGGCCGCCAATCGGGCGTCGGCAAGCACGGCGTGAAGACGAATGTCTTGCTCCTTCACCTTTTGCATGAGGAGTCGAAAGAACTCTTTCTCATCAGGTAGCCGGACCTCGGGGGTGGATTCTTCCGAGTTGGGGCTTTGCGAGGCCACAGGCTTCGGTTCCGGGTCGGAAGCCTGCGGCGCCGTAGGCTCCGGTTCAGGCTCCTGGGGTGGAGGAGTCGACTCTTCCACAGGTGGCTCTTGGGGGATCTCCGGCGGCTCGGGAGTCGGAGAGGGCTGGGAGCTTTCCGATTTCTCGGGTTCGGGCTGGGGCGGCGGCTCCTTCACAGGCTCCGGGGCCGGAGCCGCGGGTTCAGGAATATTGAGAGCAGAGTCCCCGCCAAGTAGGTCGATCTGTCCCGATTGGGCGATCTTCCCCGTCACCAGGACGGGAGGCATGGTGAACCAGTCGTCTACCTGGTCGCGTTCCGGCGGGCCTTCGCTACGTGTCTCCTGTTTTGAAGGCACGGGAGAACTAGTGGTAGCGGGCGCCTCGGCTATCGGTTCGGGCTTCGCAGTTTCGGGAGGCACAACAGGCTCAGACTGCGGGGCCTCAGCAGGCACCTCGGCCTCAGGCGCGGCCGACACAGGCTTCGACTCAGCGGGAGCCACCGGCCGTTCCATCAGCGCCTTCTGCACATCGCTTAGAGCCTTCTTTAGCTGAGCAACTTCCGCTTCTACCCGGCTCGTCTCTTGATTCTCCAGCGCCTCCAGCCGAGGGAGAATTCGCTCCATGAGGGCCCCGCCCGTGTCCCCTGACGATACGGGGGCACCACCAGTTCCACCGGATTGTTCCAGGCGCTCCACCCGGCGCTCCAGTCCGGCCAGTTCAGGGTCGGACTCGGGATGAGCCAGTGAGACCAGGAACATTTCCCACAAAAGACGGGCTCTCTGACCGTGACGGATCTGCCCCAGCATCTCGCCCACAGCGCGGAGCCACTGGGTGATGGCACCCACCGACAAAAGCTTGGTCACTCTATCGAGCGACGTTCTCTCTTCTGTGGAGAGATGTCGAATCGACTGGTCTTCCGACTTCACTTTCAACAACAGCATCATGCGAAGGTGGTCTTGGAACGCCTCGGCCAGCCGCTTTAAGTCGCGCCCGTGCACGATCAGACCGTCCAGACGTTTTAGGGCCGAGGCTGCGTCCCCCTGATGAAGGTCGGTGAACATCTCCTCCAACACCTCATAGCCCACCCCTCCGAGGAGGTCTAAGACTTTGTCGCGGGTGACTTCTCCGTCGGAAAACACGTGAGCTTGCTCGAACAGAACAAGAGCATCTCGCAACGAGCCGTCCGCCGCTCGGGCCAACTGGCGGGCTGCGTCCTCTTCCAGGGAGATGTTCTCTTTCTGGGCGATCATCTTAAGATGATTCTCCGCCTCAGTGGCGGTAAGGGGGCGAAAATCGTAACGCTGACAACGGCTGAGAATAGTTGGAGGCATTTCGTGAGGGTGAGTGGTGGCCAGCACGAAGACCACGTGAGACGGTGGCTCTTCCAAGGTTTTCAGGAGTGCGTTGAAGGAGCTGGTACTGAGTTTGTGCACCTCGTCGATGATGTACACTTTGTAGCGAGCCGAAACGGGGGTGAAGTGCACTTTCTCCACGATAAAGTCTCGGATTTTGTCCACCTGGGTGTGGGAAGCGGCGTCGATCTCAAAGACGTCGAGATTGGAACCATCGGAAATCGAGCGGCACTGAGAACACTCGTTGCAAGGTTCCGCGGCAGGTCCGTTTTCGCAATTGAGAGCCTTAGCGAAGATTCGGGCACTGGATGTTTTCCCTGTTCCCCGTGGTCCGCAGAACAGATAAGCTCGAGCCGGGTCACCTGCCCCCAGCACATTCTGGAGGGTGGAAACCACCGACTCCTGACCAACCAGGTCGGAAAATTTTTGGGAACGCCAACGACGAAAGAGAGATACGGACATGATTCGGCCGTTCTGCTGTAAGGGTTGAGACCCCTCTATACCCGGGTGGCTCGATCAGAGAGGAGGGTGGGTCCGGGCCAGCACTGACTCTGACTCCAAGGAGCCAGTTCCAGGGTGGAGGTGACTTCCGGTGAGCAGGTGGCCGCCTCGCTGAATTCCACCAGTTCCTGTTGGGAGAGATTCTCTTGAGAGCTATTGAGATAGTCCACTAACTTCAAGAAAGGGAGGAGCGTACCGAAAAGGAGGGCGCAAAGAGCGCCCATGGCCAGAACCTGGCCGGCGAATTCGTAGAAAACACCTTTTTGAAAAGCCGCTCCGATAACGAGCACGAGCACCAAGATAAGGGTCGGCTCCAAGCGATTTTGAGAGGGATCGCGAGACACTGTGTGGTGAGCCTACCACGATATCACATTTGGGTATGTGAACTAGATCACTCTCCTCGTAGGGCGCGGACCATGGCTTCCCGGTTCTGATTCCACACATCTTCCTCTCCGGTGGGGGGAAGCTCCAGGGTGATGGTGGGTATCTTTCGTTCTATTCCGGCGTAGGTGCCGAAGGAGCCGGGGGTGGCGTAACCGATGGACGGTTTCACCTCGTACCCGTTGGCGTCGGCGATCAGTTCGGCTAACTCTTCGGCCGGTCCGTCGTAGTTCACACATCGGTAGGGGCAGTGGACGGAAATGATACGAGCGGGGGGAAATCGCTCTAAGAGGTCCACCACGATTCGTGTTTCAGGCTCGGAGGCCGCAGACGGACCGCCCCAGTAGTCGGTGTCTTTCCCTTCCGAATTCCAGTTGGAGGTAGGGAAGTTGCGGTTCAGATCCACTTCACGGGCATTCTTTCGTTGCTCGGCCTCCAGACCGTCCGGATTGACCACTGGAAGGAAAACAGCGGTCTTGCCCTCCAGAAGTTCAGGGTGCTCTCTCAAATAATCGCGAAAGTTCTCCACCACCAGCACACTCTCGGGCTCATCGCCGTGGAAGGCTCCAAAAAAGGTAACCACCTCAGGTCCGCTTCCAAGCCAGTGGGCCACGATCTCTCTGCCTTCCACAGAAGTACCCAACACCTCGGTCACTCCGCCGGCACCTGCCAGTTCACTCGCCAATCGATCCACCTCACTCTTTCTACTTAGTCTCAAGGACAACCCTAGATGGGGAAGGGTCACCACACCTTCCGACCTGGAAATTTCGCCGGTCCGGTCACCCACTCGGAGAGGCTTACCGTCTACCCCCTCAGAGGGCCCGAGCGATAACTTGAGATCACCGCGCCGGAGCCCTTCTTCCTCAAGCTCCCAACCGTTTTCGAAAAGCCTGGCGGTGGTAGGGTCGGTCTTCAAGATAGAAGCATAGGTCTTAAACCATGGAGGATGGGCGAGACTCACAAGCTTGAGGGCGTCGCCCCACCTTCCGGCCCTGTAGAAGCGGTGAGCGACCAGTAGGAGATGATCACCGTCGCGCTCCGTCTCGGCTCGTTTCCACAGAGACAGACTTTCTTCTTGGGAAAGGGCATCGGCAGCTTGGGAAATGAGAGCCGCGGAATAGGGCAGGCGTCGGGCCTGAGCTGCCAGCCATTCCGTGGAACGTTCGCTTTTCAGAGCCAGCGCGGCCAGTCCAGGTGAGCGAAACGATTTCTCCGAGGTTTCCAGGCTGGTCCATTCCCACCATCCGTCTCCATCGTGGTCCACAGGGTAGATCAGAGGATCGGCCAGGACCAGGGTCGTCAGAGCAAAGAACCATATCCAGAAAAATTTCACTTTAGGGCCCCTCCTTTACCAATCGGTACTGTGCCGGTTGTTTGCACACCACCTCCAACACTGTTCTTTCTCCCCGATTCAAGAACCGGTAGTGGAAGAGTGTTCTCTCTTCCTCTAATGAGACGGGTAGTCTCTTGAGGGTTGATTGCATCAAAGTAGAGTCTTCCAGGTCGAGAGCGTCATGGAATGCGGCACCCTCCATGCCCCGGTCGTCCCGGAAAATGAGCACCTCCGGAAAGGTGACTCGAAACACCTCGCCCCGCGTCCAGGTGAGAGTCAGTTCCGCCTGACCTTGAGAAAAGAGGAGCTGAGAGAGATGACCCGCCGGGGGTGTGGGCTCAACACCCACAGGTTCTACAGGTTCTGGAAACTCCAACTCGGTGGGGGCTTTGAACGGCCGAGGCCTGAGACCGGTGCCGTTGAGCCACGATTGAAACGACTCCAGGAGAGGCAAGACCCAAGGCTCCAGATCTTGAAATTGTAGGCCCACCGTAAACAGTTTCCCGTAGCTCTGACACCACGCTACTCTCCCGCTGAGCAGCAACGGTTCCTGGTCCGGAATATCGAGGTCTAAGGAGAGATTGAGTCGGGTACCGGGGGAGATCGGCTTTTCCACCTCCAGTTTCATGCCACCCAGGGAAACGTCCAGGGAGAGCGCCTTGAAGTTGGGGAGTTCAGGAGAAAGAGCCCGCAGGCGCGCCTCGGTGCGAGGGTACTGTCTGATGTACTTCCTCACTGCTTGAGGAGGTTCCGCTTGCTTCAGAGACTCTCGCCGGCCCGTCACCGAAGCCTGACAGATGAAATCTCCCGATTCGGTCTGTCTGGCTTGAGTGAGTGAGACATCGATGGGACATCGCCCTCGTTCGGTTAGGAGGGTGAGGGTGAGCGACTGCTGTTGTGGACAGTCTCGGCAAACGAAGGTGAGTCGACTCCCCTGGTGAGAGAGATAGCTCGCTTTCAGATGTTGGCGCTTGGTGGTAGTCATACTCGGGTGAAAAAAGTTCTTGAAATCCTAATTCTGTCCCCCTCCCTCGCCGAGTGGTAACGTGAAGTTAAGATCCTCGCCTCCAATCCTGTCTACACTAGACCCTATGCAGGCCGTCAATCCCACAACCCAAAGGATCCAGACGCTTCTCAAGGGTCACACCGACCGAAAAGAGGAGGCCGAGATCCTCTCGCTTCTTGAAGAGGCCGATTCCGTAACCCTCAACGAGTCGCTTTTGCAACTGGAGTTGCCGGAGCTGTTCTCCAGCGTGGATGACCGATGGGTTGGGCCCGACAACAAGACGCGCCTTCTAGAGATATTTTCGAAAGACCGGCTCTCCGAGCTACAAGTCCCGGCGCGTTCGGCCGTCGTGGGAGGTCTCCAGGTGGGCTGGACCCGAGTGGCCGACGGTGAAGAGCGACCGCTGGGGGGCGGAGTCGAAGAGAGAGCCATCACCGATATTTTCCTGGGAAGCCGGGGAGCGACTCTCACCGGTCTCAAGAACGGTGTCAATGCAGGCGCCGATAGCTACGATATGCACGAACTTCTCTTTCACGATATCGACGACCAGAGTTTTCGCGAGAGCATGTTTCAACACATCGCTGAAGAAGGGCAACGAACCCCACAGAGCCCCTTAAAGCCTTTGAGCGATATCGACGATACCTTCTACTCCAGCCTCAAGGACAAGAGGTACCCCTCGGACACCGTTTATCCCGGGGTGCTGGCTTTCTACGACGAACTGGACCGTGGGGCCCGGGAGGACTCCCCGGACAGGCTGGGGGACCTCACCTTTCTCACCGCGCGCCCGGATGAAGCCACCGGCACGGTGAAGAACCGAACTCACGCGACCTTGAGAGAAAACGGCGTGAAGGAAGCGGCCATTCTTCTGGGGTCTCTTGGGGGGCTCATTAGTCACGAGGCTATGGCCCGAAAGAAGATGGAGAATTTTGAGCAGTACACCCGCATCTACCCGGAGTACAATTTCAGTTGGGTCGGAGACAGTGGACAGGGCGACGCCATCCTCGGAGAGCGGATGCTGGAGCGGTTCGGTGACCGGGTAAAAGGTGTGTTTATCCACAACGTGACCGCCCTTTCCGAAGAGAAACAGACAGAGTTCAGGGAAAAGGGGATCGAGATCTTCGACACCTACCTGGGAGCCGCCGTTGCCGCCTTCCAAAAAGGTCTGCTCTCAAAACCCGGGCTGGATAGAGTTGCCGAGGCTACCCGAGAAGACCTTCGGGCGATAACCTGGGATTCGGAGCAGCAGAAAGAAACGGCTCACGTCGTCTTCGCTAGAGATTTTGAGGCCTATAAAGAGTTGTAAGCTCGGTATACTGAACTCGCACTGGGGGTAGTACTTCACCGTGGCCGACGCATCGAACCAGAGGGCTGATCGTTGGTTCTCCAGCGCTCGTCTTTCGGTCTGCGATACTTGGCGGTTGTTAATCTTTAGTAAAGCTGCTGGGGATTGTTCGCCTCAGCGACCGATTGAACCCAATCCAGGGCGTGATTGAGAAGTCGTCCCGCCTGTTCGGCTTCCGCTCTGGCTTCAGCGATCAACGAATCTTCGCAGGTGTCTATGAACTCTTCCAAATGGGTGAGCGCCCCATAGTAGAGAGTGACCGAATCGGACATGCAGGCCCTGGCCGCTTCCGCATCCGGTGGACAAGATTTTTGATAGTTTTCGTAAGTGGCCTTGAGCTGTGTCTTCATCTGTGCGATGGCGTCCAGAGCCGCGTCGATATCAAAGTCCTCATCATTTTCCAGGGCGTGGGCCATCCGGAAAATGAGGGCCCCCAGATGGTTCCTGGAAACGGTTATCTACTCTCCTCCCGAGGAGGCGATGGCTTGAGCGAAAAGATCGGAGCCGGTGGTCTTGCCGGCCGCTATCTTCTCTCGGGTCAGCGCTACCGCCCGATCGATGTCGAAACCACTCTGGGCCAGAGTGCCGCCACCGGGCGCCAACATGGCTGCCTGCAGGTCGGGACCGAAGAGGCTACCCATGGGCCCCGACCCCATGTTCATGATAGCGGAGCCGGTCTGTCCCATGCTCTGGGCAAAGTTCGTTACTCCGGGAGAGACCATGGAAGGTGCGGCCTGTCCTCCGCCGAGCGGCGCGACAGGGGATGGAGTCCCAAGGCCTGGGGCGAGTGATGCGCTGTTGAAATTCTGTACGATCATAATTCAAGCATGAGTCATCGGCCTTGTACGTAGCTTGAAAAAGTGTGTTCGGGAGGTAAAAAGATGTTAACATTCGAGACTCAGGAGTCGAGACAGGCTCTCACAGCTTTGAGCATATCGCGGGGACCAGCCGGTTTTTGGAGAAAATTTTGCCCCCCTTGCAAGGCCAGGTCTTGCCCGGCCACGTCGGTACTGTATCCACTGGTAAAAAGAACTTTTAATTCCCGCACCTCTTTTCGAAGCTCGGTGGCTAACTCCAACCCGTTCGCTCCCGGCATGACGATGTCCGTATAAAGCAGGCCTATTTCATCTTTTCTTTGTTGAAAAATCTCCACTGCTTCCTCGGCGGCGGAGGCTTCAAGAACGGTGTAACCGGCTCTATCCAACACCGTGCGAGTGAGTTTTCTCACCCCGGGCTCATCCTCGACTAAGAGTATGGTTTCCCTTCCTCCGGGCGGGCGCTCTTTTGTTGAGACTTTCGATTTGGGGGTGGAGCGCTCGGCGTCGAGGGCCGGAAAATAGATTTCGAAGGTGGTACCTCGACCGACACTGCTCTCCACCTCTACCGCACCTTGATGTTGCTTGACCAGCCCGAAGACGGTCGAGAGTCCCAGTCCGGAGCCTTCTGCAGCCGACTTGGTGGTGAAGAAGGGCTCAAAGATTCGGGGGAGTTCCTCGGGACCGATGCCTACGCCGGTGTCCGATACCCTTATGAAGACATAGGGTCCGGCTTGATACTCAATAAGGGTAGCGGCTTTATCCTCGGAGATGACTTTTTTGCCGGTCTCGATAGTCAGTTTGCCTCCTTTGGGCATGGCTTCTCGAGAATTGACCACCAGATTGAGAAGGATCTGGTCCAGCATTCCAGCGTCTCCCCGTAACCAGGGAGAATCGGGGTCGAGATTCAGTTCCAGGTCAACATCTTCTCCTAGAATCCTCAGGAGCATTTTGGTGAGTGCGGAGATCTGTTCATTGAGATTCAGGGGGACCGACTGCATGACCTGACGGCGACTGAAGGCCAGCAACTGTCGGGTGAGATTAGCAGCTCGGTCGGCGGACTGAACGATCTCCGCGACGGCTTCGCCAACCTCGCTGTCGGCGTGCTCTTGATCCACAAGAAAGGAGCCGTACCCCTGGATGACCGTTAGAATGTTGTTGAAGTCGTGGGCCACACCTCCGGCGAGTCGCCCGATGGCCTCTAATCTCTGAGATTGTTGGAGCTGTTGCTCTAACTCCCTTCTGGTCGTTATGTCGCGGAAGTTGGCCACGATGGCCTCCACGATCGGGTCGTCTAGAAGGTTGGTAAAGACCCCTTCAATCCAGATCCATTGTCCGTGGCGATGACGACGGCGCCACTGAACGAGGACCGGTTCGGTGGTTTTATCCTGGGACTGCTTTAAGGCATCGGCCAGAAGTTCTCTATCTTCGGGATGAACTCGATCCAGGAAAACCTGGCCTTCCAACTCCTCCGGAGCGTAGCCCTCCACATCGGCGACGGCCGGGCTGGCGTACTGTATATTCATCTCTTTGTCGATCAAAATGATCACATCGGTACCGTGCTCTACCAGGGCACGGAAGCGGTGCTCGGCTCGAAGAATAGCCTCTTCGGTCTTTTTGCGCTCGGTGATGTCCTGATTGACACCGTAAGTTTTTATAGTCCGGCCTTCCGCGTCTTTCTGGATGAAGATTTTGACGGCCATATGCCCCACCGTACCGTCGCCGAAGTACACCAGATGTTCAACCAATTTTGTATAATCCGGATCTGTGGTACGTATGGCCTTCTCGGTCTCTTCACGCACAATGGGGACAACTTCTTCGGGCAAAAAGCGCTCGGCGTACTGTTCCGGAGCCATGAGGTAACCGCCCTCCTGTTCCACGCTGGTACGGAGTGTTTCATAGAAGTGGTCGTTGAATAGGAAGGTATCGTTAACCACGTCGTACTCCCAAGGGCCGAGACGAGCCATTTTTAGGGACCTCGAAAGGGTTTGCTCACTCTTCTGCAGAGCGCGTTCAGCCTCTCTGCGCTGCTGCTGTTCCAGCACCAAGGCGATGAGATGACTAAGAGCTATCGCAAATGTCTTCTCGTCCGGCGTCCACGGGTGGGGAGAGCCCACATGCTCGTGACAAAGCAGCCCGCGGTGAGCTCCGCCGAGCCTGACCGGTACATCTAGAATTGCCCCGATATTGTGACGGCTGTAGTAGGCGGCTTCGTCCTCTCTGGTGTGAGGGTGGGTTCTCACATCTTCCGCGGCTATCACTTCCGTCTCTTCCAAAGCCTTGAAGTAGCTTGGTCGACTGGAAATGTCAAGGGACATTCCCGAACTGTGCCGGCCCGTTTCCGAGTCAAACAGATCGGCGCACTCTTTGTATTCGCTCTCCGGATCGCTCAACCAGATGCTTACGCGTCTAACTCCCAATGTTTCAGCGGCCACTTCGGTGAGCCGTTGAAAGAGCTCACCGCTGGACTCCGACTGAAAAGCGTGATGCCCGGTTAAGGCGACGAGGGCGTCACGCTGCTTTGCGTGACGTTGCTCTTCGGCACGACGCTCGTTCCGACGCCGATGAGCCTCCAGAGCGTAAGATAGATCGGCGGCGAGATAGCCGAGAAGGCGAAGGTCCTCGTCTTCGAACCGCTCTATCTGGTCTGTACAGAAACCGATCGCACCCAGGAGCTTGCCTTCCGACTTTAGGGGCAGAACAGCGGTGGCATGGTCTTCGGTGCCTAGTGTTTCGAGCCAGGGTGGTTGATCTGGATCTCCCGCGGAATAAGTGACGGAGGTCTCCGACTTCAACACCCTCTCAAGTTCTTCTTTCATGCCGGTCGGGCAAGGAGATGCCTGTAGGTCCTTACTCTCTTGGGAAACGATGAGGTTACCGTCTTCGAAGCAAAGCCAGACCAGATTGAAGAACTCTCTGACGGCGTTTTGGCAGACTGTCTGAAGAATAGAACGTCGATCCTCCAGACGGAGAAGGGTCTTGTCTATGCTTACCAAGACTTTGTGGAGGCGAGCGGTTAGCTCGGCTCTGCGCTCCCTCTTTTTTCGTTCGGTAATGTCTCTCCCTACGGACAAAATATGACCGTCGGACAGAATAGTCCCATTCACTTCCAGGATTAAGGTGGAACCGTCCTTGCGTCGACATTTCCATTCACTCTGAGTCAGCCGCCCACCGTCTAGACGCTCGTTCTCAAACTCCAGCCGGGAAACTTCGCTTTCAACCAGGAGATCGGGTTGCTCCAGGGTCAGAAATTCCTCTCGTTCGTAGCCGAACATTTCACACGCTGCCCTATTCACATCGAGGAACGACCCATCGGCGTCGATCACCCCTATGGCCTCCGTGGCGGACTCAAAAATGAGGCGATAATTTCTATTTTCCGTAATATCTTCCGAGAAGATGACAAGCCCGCCTACCTCGTCGTCGAACCGGTACCACGGCCTGACTGTCCAGCGCAGGCGGCGCAACGTTCCCTCGGCCGTGGGAATGGTTTCCTCTTCGCTTCTCTCTTCGTTTCCGGCTAGGCAGTGCCGGTGTACATCCTTCCAGCGGTCCGGAATATCGGGGTTAACATCATAATGGTTGAGACCTCGTGGATCGGGCTGGTGAGGATTGAATCGCTCGCTCCAAGTTCTACTTGCTTGCAAGTAGTTCATGTGGGTGTCGAACACCGCCACCGAAACCGGACTGTGGGCTGTTTGCAGTTCAAACAGCTCCTGTAGATTGCTCTTCTCTAGCGTTAGGGCTGCCTGAGAGGCCAGAACCTCCAGCGTCTTTCGTTGAGTTTTAGTGAGCTCTCGAGAGGTGTGGTCGGCAACGGAGAGGGTCCCTAGGATGGTCCCGCTGGAATTCGCTATGGGAACGCCGGCATAAAAGCCCCATGGGGGTGGGGTATCTTTCGCGGAAAAGAGGC
>Ga0310345_10004583_pt1 | contig 12509 bp, 4 predicted proteins | sample HC15DNA20500_MG_FD_204667 | JGI IMG/M metagenome (GOLD analysis project Ga0310345, IMG submission 204667) | Marine microbial communities from station ALOHA, North Pacific Subtropical Gyre - HC15-DNA-20-500_MG | ecosystem: Environmental > Aquatic > Marine > Oceanic | place: Pacific Ocean: North... | reverse complement strand
GGAGGGATTCAAATCGTCCCGACGTAGCAAGAGTCGTGGCGTCAGGGCAGAGATGCAAAACAAGATCACTGCCAGGCAAACGACTCGCAACACACACGGTGTTGGTGGTGAAACTGGCGACATCTTCGAACACGACGATGGTTTCGTCGAGGCCGCAGCAGCAGTAGAGAACCCAAGTCCAGGCCTGGAAACTCTACTCGACGGAACCAACTTCTGGGCTTGGCATCTAGACACCCGTGAGAACAAAAACCGGCGCGCACGGGAGTCCGCCAATATTTCGATTGCGCAATTGCGTGAAGGAATAGTTAAAGATCCGAAAAGTGTTGGTATATTCGAAGACAACCCGCTTGCCGATCAGGGGCTGAAAGACCGCACGCGCCAGGACATTCCCGTACCCAAAGCAGTTCGTGAGTTCCTTGAGGACCACACCGACGAGGAAGTCCTGGAGAAACTCAGAGAGGCCGCACAGGAGTATGCCAGTGGCCTTGATCCAAGAATCCGCATTGGCATCAGGCCACACAGACTGGACGCGCTGTTGGCTGATCCGCAGCGACGATACAAGTCGACCCACGAAGTGGACGTTGGTGCCGCTTCTCCTCCTGACGCACGACGGCTGATCGAGGCGCAGTGGGGCGTCCCCCTCGATGCCCCCGCTGAGGTTCGACCCATTAGCGGTTACGCGGAACATAAAGAATTCCATAAGGCCAGGGTTGAGATTCTTGCAGCCCGGCAGGCAGATCCCGATCGGCAGCGTGGACATCTTCAGTTCGGTCGCACTGATCCCGAACTGCTCCCTGACACCCCGGGCCACGTTACCCCCGCCGGACCAGCACTCCAAATCTACGGTGGAGAGGATGGTTCTATAATTGTTCTAAAGGCTGATCGGGCCAATGATTCTGCATTCCAGTTCGGTGATACTGGAAACGTCGGAGCGGGTAAGCAGCCGGCACGATTTACCGCAACCGATGGTGACGATCTGTTGGCATCGATAATACATTCAGCCGTGAGGGGAGAGCCGGCGGTACCGGCAGGCAGGCTTGCGGAGCGCTCGGAAGATAACCGGGGACGAGTAATGGCCCTTTTGAATGGCGTGCTCACCGGCGATTACATGACAGCACACGACCCACGCGAACTCGGCGACCTCGTCCGGGAGGGTAGAGACCCGGCGACATTGGGCCATACGACCAGCCAATACATCGAAGCGCTGGTGCCCGGCGGGTTTGATTTCGACGAGATCGATCACATCAGAGTGCCCCATGGAGCACTAACAAGGAATACGGGCAGACATCCGAAACTGGCCCCAGGAGATGTCGGTCGTCACGACCCAGAAATCCTGAGAGCATTGAAGCCTTCCAACTTGTCGGAAACGGAACTGGACAAACTATTTGACGATTACAACTCCATTTATGCACAACATATGCAAACCTATTTAGCCATGCTTGAAAAGCGACGGGAATATCGAAAGCACGGTATTGAAACCGTCTTCCCCAATGACGATGCCATCGACTACTTCAGTCCAGAAACATGGTTGTCTCTACCCGCGAACGTTTGGGGGAATACGCCTCCCGATCCGGATAGCAATGTTTACGAATTGTTACAACACCTGATTCGAGCAGACATCATTAGAAGCAAGGAAGCAAAAGTCCGGAATCTTCGCCGGCCTGTCCGATCCTTTGATCCGTCAATGTCGGTAGTCTGATGCGCGCAATCCATGTGGCCGATTACGGTACGGAGAGAATTTATTACCTCGTAGATAAAGAAAACGACCACGACGGCGCCATTTTACGACCAAAACAGGAACCTGTTTTTTTAGACCTGTGGTCTTACATCACCAGAGTGTCCGGAGACGTGGGTTGGAGAAAAATCACTGACACCAGATTCCACCATTTCTTCTGGTTTGGCCAAAATGGAGAACTCGCAAAGCGGTGGCGCAGGGTATTCCAAGAACACAGCATTGAGCCACGCAAGGAACTTCTGCTGAGTGTTCCAATCATTACAGACTTTCCTCAAAATGCAAAACGCAAACGAGCGACCGAGAAGCGCAGTAACCGGGCGATTGAATTTAAAACTCTTACTGACGCCGGCTTGCATGAGAAAGCGCTCGGCAGACGAATAGGGCGTGCTGGAAGGGGCGTGGCACAGCGGGTGATGCGTTCCGCCGACTTTGATCCCAATCCCGTCGATGCCGACTTGGACATGCTCGTCCAGGAGGGCACTCTTTGGGAGCGACCTTCAACGCCCGGTGTGCCCGGTGTGCCCGGTGCATCTGGTCGACGCATGCAACGACGATCCAGGGGTGGTGGGGGCCAGCCCCCTCGATTGCCCGGAGAAGGCTATGCCTCCGAGCGGGGGCCTGAGCGTGGATGGGACTGGAGGTCGGTAGTCGCGGGAGTAGATGCAGATCCAGACCGTCGTATAGACGGCACCCCCGAACAATTGCGGGCACGAAGGCTACAAAAATTCAAAGCCATAGAGGATCACTTCAGCAACGGAGAACCCATTACGGGCAAAGGGCATGCAAGGGAACTTGTTGCCAGCGCTCATGTGGGATTCAGAGAAGGAACATCTAAAGCAGATTTTCTTGGGGATATATTCAACCCCGACGCAACGAATCGCTCAGATGTACTAACTCCCATAGAAAAGGAAATGGTTTATGCCTTGCTGCACGAACTCCTCGTAAACCCCAATTTGCAGGATGTTGATTTTGAGATTGCCAGTCTTCGAACACGTCGGGAGAGTTTCCCCGCCATACTCCAGGGCGTCGGAACCCTGCCCCTCCATGGAGGATTCACCCATTACGAGCCGGGATCATCCATAACGATTGATGAAGATGGGCTGCCCGTTGTAGCGCCATCCCGACGCATGGCATTCGACTCTGAGGGTCAACGAGAACTTCGATCTACCACAAAGCCGTTGATAAAGATCGGTTACAGGGACATAGCCCCAGAGGGCGACGATGGCTGGCGAGATCACGACCCCGCGGTGGACACGGGATTTGACCCTAGGGCTAGGCCGATAAGGCCTCTGGGGCAGGGCACCCGGGTAAGCGCGCGTGAAGACTCGATGAGTAGCCGCGCCTACCACACGCTAATGGACGAATTGAATTCAGACGCAATGCTCGCAGCGGACGGATGGGAGGAAGACCCTGACGACAATTTCCGTACCCCGGACAGCAGGACAGGAGTAATGCGTCCAACCAAACGTAGTTACCGGCGGCGGAAGCAATACGAAGAGGCCTCTGTACATGCTACGGGAATAGACATGCACACCCAACTGTCCCAGGCAGCCCACTTCGCGGCCATGAGAAAACTATTGAAGAAAGCCCTAGAAGAACGGGTAGCAGAGTCCGGGGGTGAGCCAGTAGCACAACTTCACGAGTGGATTGCTACTGAATCGGTTGCGACAATGTCTCCACGGCAACAACGAACAGCCCTTGAGGATATCAGCCTAGCGGCCCTGACGGACAAATTTGAAGACCTCGACGCACTTCTTCTTGGGACACAAATGCAGATCGAAATACAGACGCTGCAAAGCATGGAACGAGGGCCTGATGGCGAACCCGAAGTCACAGACCAAACCTTATTAGCACGCGCTCGTTCCAATAGGGTGGGTCTTCAAAGGTGGTTAGACGAGGAAATCCTCGGCGACAACGGCGAGAAAATTGAAATTACTGAAGAACTTGCCGACTTTATTAACAGTAATCCTGGCTTCAGGATAGGCCTTGATGACGAACCCCCTGGTCCGGAAGTCGAAGTTGGCGACGGCTTAACACGGGGACATGTAATGGCCATCTTCGGAGCCCGGTCGTATTTGAACAACGAGGGAAACCCACTTGCCGGATATTACCAACACCCCCTCACGGGTCGAGCGAGGCCAGCACCGGTACCAGTGTGGGCACTCCCGACACTCGCTCATGCGGCCCGTCCAGCCAGATATGGCGGTGAAGGCGTCTCTCCCCTGTCTGGACGTGCACTTTTAACAGCAACCAGTCTCCATTTCATAGATCCCAGCCATCCCGCCCTGGCCCATATCCCGGAGGCCGAACGGCCCGACGAACCGCAGGCAGAGGGCATATCCACCTCCTTCAATCCTGATGCCCTTTCAATAATGCTTCGAGATGGGACTCCAGAAATACAAACGTTCGGAGTTGCCGATCCCCGGACTGGAGAACCCTTAGAATACGTCGTGGGAGACGGAGAGGGGGCTGTTCTAGACCGACCGGAAACAAGCGGGCCAATTCTCATTCCCGCATTGTCGAAAGGATCAGTCGCAACCCTTATCGACGGATTATCTCGCACGGTAGGACAAGTGCCACAGGACTTCACCGAGGGAAATATCGACATACTCAGGACGCAACTTGGAGAACGGATGGAGGAGATCGCACCCGATGCTGTCCCTCACATTGCAGGCGGCAACGGAGAAGATCTGCTCCCCTTCATCGGATCAGGCGCTTCAGAGGATGCAGTTACCACTCAACTCCAAAGCGAAATAAGCGGATCCCTGCAAAGCATGACTACCATACTGGCACCAGGCGAACCAGCGATGCCAGCCCAACTGCAAGAAGTTGCTGAACTCTATGCAGGACCACCGCCAGACCCCCTGGCATCGATATTAGAGTTAACGCTAGGCAACGGCATGTTCTTTCTCAACGAACTAGACGACGAGGAACGTGACGCCATAACTGACCTCATTGACCACCTAACCTTCAAGGGCGAACTGTTGCCCGTCGATCCCGATCTTGATGAAGACATGGAAAAATTCCGAAACGTTTTGATTGCTGCGGGTATAGATCCTGCCGGAGAAGGAGCGGGCCCCCCACGACGTAAGGTGTCTTGGACTTCCTGGATGGGTCAAAAAGAAACCGCGTTCCCAACTTGGATGAAAGCAATGGGTATTGAAAATCAGACGTTTCTTGCAGAACTAATGACTGCACACCTGATGGGTGGAGAGATTCGAGCGGAGATAACCGAATTCCAATTGGAAGTTTTGAGAAAACTCACCAAGTGGCTAAAAGAAAATCAGCGGTTCACCGCCAAGGTAAACTTGTGGGATCCCAATGAAGAGTTGTGGAATCAGTGATGACTGATAAAGAATGGCTTGCCAGAAAAAAGGCCGTATTCGGAGATACAATGATTCGTAAGACTGATGCCGATGGGGTCGATGAATTCATTGGCCATCTTCGAGAAGTCGAGGATGGCAAGGATCCCCATGCCGGCGAACGACGAACACCGGCACAAGAGGTGATTCGAACACTCTCCACGCGACCATCACCCGGAATGGAATTTAGGGATCAGCGGGATAGCGAGTTGTGGGCGAAGCGTCATTTCCTCTGGATGCCACCATCATTACGGAGAGTCTCCCCATGAGCCTTGACAACGATTACCGGGTAAAGGGTGTGCAGGACATCATTCTGGATCTCCCCCAGGAACGTCTTACTTCGATTACTCGTGGCTATGGTCCTCGTCGTGGAAACCTCGAACGACTACTTCGCTACTGGCGTCCGATCATGAGAAAAGGCGGCGGATTCACACGTTGCCGAGTCATCCTTGCCAACCATCCCGAGTTGTATCCGTTGGAAAGAATCTGCGCGTGGCTGCATCACGAGACCACCGGCAAGTGGCCCAATGAAGGCTGTCATCATCCAGGTATGAAGAACTGCAAGGGCAAACTCAGGAAGTTGGGATGGTCAGATAAAGAGTGGGCAAAACGAATGGCCAAACGGTTCAAGAAACGCGTCAAGAAGGGAAAGAAGGATGCCTTCGGTGATGAGGAAGAGTTCTTCTTTGGAGATTTCCTAGAGGTCAAGGATTCGCTTACCGACAGCAACTATAATCCAGTAGTAACCGATACTGATTCCAAACACGCCATGAGCGTGTTGCGCGACTTTGTAGACATGGAGCCCGACTTCTCTTCTTATCTCAGAGATTATGACAATTGGGAGATTGAGGGAGAAGACACGTCTGGCAACATAGTAAGCGTGGATTTCAACCCCAGCGATTGCGGGTGTGAGTAATGTCATTTAGTTACACCTACACAAAAGACGCATCTTGCTGTCCTGGTGAAGATGCAACTATTTCTATTAAGAGAGTTATTATTGCCGACCTATCTAAACCACCCCCTACTGGATTTATTTGCGGCCATCGCGCCAATAGCGAATCAATCATCAACTACAAAGCCCTATCAAAACGCAATGGGAACACTCGTCAATACAGCGTGAAGCGGGTCGGACTGATCGGTGCTCGTAGCCGGCTTGGACAATCCGTGCAGGCCGTTGGCTCCATGCTCACGCCCGGCAACCTCAGTCGGGTTCGCAGTCCGGTCAGATCCAGGCTGTATTCAGCCCTCACCCCAGGTGGTGGCCGGGGGCTCGGCCGTGGGATCCGCGGGCGGGAGCGGTCCTATCGCTGCCCAGAGGGTTACCAGTATGGGGGACGTTTTACCGACTCGGAATTTTCCACCTGTGGCGCACAGTTGTTCGATCTGCCGGGCCTTCTTGGTGAAACCATTGCTGCCATTCGACGCACGGCGACACGGGGGGCAACCCCGGCCAGAGCAGAACGGGGAGAAGCCTTAACCAGCGGTCGACCCGGACCCGAAATGACCCAGTCGCGCGATCCAAAGATTCGCGCGGCTTCCATTCCCAAGGTCGGCGAGGCTCAACCGAATCTCCAGAGACAAAAAGTTCAACAATTGATCCCCAAGATGGGCAAGCCGGGAATCAATGCCCATCGAATGATTCGTCGAGATGGTTTCGACCTGGAGCCAGTTGTCACACCAGCAGTTCTGAGAACCATTCCCGATAACCGGGATATGGAAGGAGCCACTTATCTGCTGACTCTACCGACAGAAGGTATGGGTGGAGAAGAACTTGGGCTTTTGTCGAATACCGGCGTCACCAATCTGACCTATGTGCGAGACAATGCCACAAGCGTGTCGATAGCCAAGGTACGAGAACTCACCGTTGGCGAGCGAAGGAAACTCGGACGCACAGTCAACGCCGCAATGAAGAAGGACGACAGCAGCGACCCCCTGGCTCGTCTCAACTTCGTTTCCGAGGAAACTGGCGATGGAATCCAGGTCACTGAACAAACCGCTTCGGCCCGAACGGCACCACGCCCAACTCCCGCAACAGAAGCACCGGAAGCACCGGAAGCACCGGAGACGCCAGGAACTGAGAAAATCACCAGCGTGGACGAAGCCTTGGCCCATATTTCTCAAGGCGGGGATTTGTCAGATATTTCACCCTCGATCCTTGAAGAAGTCTTGCGTGAAAAGAACGCAGTGGAAATGGCTAAGAAATTGGTGACCACTCCCGACAAACGGCAGTATTCGGTACGGGATTCTAAGAACAACTTTGAACACCTGCACGCAGCCTTTGCTTCCGATGTGCAAACACACCTTGGTCTTCAAACGCCAGATGTTGCTTTTGTCGGAAAGGGAAGTCGAAGGCGTTATTTGGTAGAAGATGCCGCCTCAGTAATCGACGGAGGAAAAGTAGACCGGCGGAGAGCAATAGATCAAGCGTCCCCTCGAGAAATGTCATCCATGCTTATAGCCGATGTGCTAACCGGAATTGACAATCGACTGGCAACATCCCTAACACCAGTTACTAGTGATGATAAATCTCGTCTGATCGCAACAGACAACCCCTCAGAATTGACTCCCTTAGATAAACTTGAGATCAGAGAAGCCGCACAGCAACGCATCGAGTCAATGCGTTCAATGCGCAAAGATGGCATCTATGGCAAATACTTTGCTGCGCTCCAAGACGAGCAACAAAAACTTATGCGACAACAGTTGGGTCGGCTTATCGAACGTGCCGGAACATTCAGCGCTCGAGACTTTCGCCAGACACTTACCAGGGATGGAGAGTTGAGTGCCTCCGAAAGAACGCACCTTGCAATCATTGAGACTATTTATGAAACCAGGCTTGGTTTGTTGAGGGCCAGCCTTCAGGGTCTTCTCAGAGTTCTGGGAGGGACAGTGTGAAGTATTACGCAGTAGCCACTGACACCATTCGAAACGAGCCATTTGGCATTGTTGTCAAGGACGGCCGACACAGCGTTTGCCACGGACTCCATGCTGCTGGCCACGCATGGGCCGACCTGTACAACACTGGGGAAACCAAAACCCCATTCGAAGGACTACCGGCAGATATCGAACTGAGCCCCTATGGGCCTCTGGGTTTTGACGTTGGCGATGTGCTGGACCAAGAGTCCGCAACAATCCCCATGCCACAATCTCCCACCCTGGTTGACTCTGTCTGGGAGCCCAACCGCTCTACTGGGATCGGTCTAAAAAACATTAGTTTGAACCAGGTTCCCGGACAATCGCGCCAGTTGGCAATCGATTACAAGGCGCACGCATTCCTCAACGACACCACTCGCTCTAGCCTGCTACTCGCTGTCCGTCTGGCCAATGGAACCATGACGCCAGAATATACGGGCTTCCAGAGTAAGAGTATGAGTAGGCATGAATACTCCCATTTGGCACTTGGTGATGTCAACATGCGACGAGCAGCCAAAGATGTTTTCCAAACCAAGATACAGATTTTGCTCAACAGGCCACGCACATATTCTTTCCTAAACGAAGTTCCCGAAGAGGACATTAAAACCAAGGGACTTGGCCGCACCATTGGCCAAGGAGGTCGTCGTGCCCGACGAATAGCCCGAGGCGCCGCTCGTAGTGCGGCTGGATTCGATCCAAACGCACGAGATGCTGACCTCGACATGCTCGTCCAGGAAGGTACTGCCTGGGAGCGCCCGAAACTACCGGGGAAACCTGACCTACCCGAGACTCCTAGTCCCGGAAAGCGACGCACTCCCCAAGACCGCAACCGGGCCGCCAGGGGGGCTCGAGCCAGGGTAGAGGCAGATGACGCTGCTGTTGACAGAGGCCACGCCTCAGAACGCTTGCAGCCTTATGACGGTTCTGGTGCGAACCTATTCGGCGGTGGCCTTAACCCAGATTGGGACATCCGCGATCCGGAATTCCGAAGGGAATGGCACGAATCAGAGATGGGTCCAGGCAGAGATGCTGTCGGGAAACTACACACCGACAACGTCCGCATGGAGATTATCCCCGCAAGCGACGTTATGGAAGGCGATAAGGGCTGGACGGTTTCGGGTGAATACCGCGACCTGGATTCCTGGGATGGCAAGCACGCCGAATGGCTATACGACGCCCCCGTTTTCGACACTCCCGAAGAAGCAGCCGCCTGGGTTGACTCTCTCGACAATGCCATCGACAACGACATCTCATACGAAGAATGGGATCCGCCTGAATACCCGGAACGGGACGAGCAGGGCTTCGTAATACCAGAACCGGATCCAGACCGACCAGAAGAATTCCGCGGCTACGCTTCAGCCCGACAAACTCCAGACACTCAAAATACTCACCCGGGCGTTACTAAGCCAATACCGGGTAGCGTGTTTTCCACAGCCATGGGGAGAACTGCGAATAGAGGCGATAAGGCTTTCTGGCAAAAATTCGCTGACAGTGGCTGGCAGTTTGAGAGAACGAGCGGCGGCGGGTACAGGATGTACCCACCGGACAGCATTGCCAATTTCATCAAAGAGTCACATCTCAACGCAGCCCACCCGGATGGACTTCCGGACGACCTGAAAGCCGACTTTGCTCGACGGCTGAACATCCGCCCCGATGACCTAGACCACCGCAACCCAGCCCACTGGCAGGTTATGCGAGAGGCCGTTGACCAAACCGCATACAACAAACTTTCAACAATCACCGTTGCACCAAAACAAGACACTCAAAACGTCACACGCCAACTGACGAAGATGCTCAAACGGCCCGGAGATACGGAAACCTCGGGCGCCAAACTAATGCACGATATGACTGCGCTTATCGACAATGGCGGCTGGGGTGATATCGGACCTGTCGAGTCTCTTCGCGGGGAACGTCCTGAAATCGATACTACTGACGTTGATGCAAAGATCGCTCAGGCCACACAAGACATTAAAGAAGGGATGAGCATAAGGGACACCGAGGCACCAACACCCCGTCCATCATTCGAAAAGAGGGGGGTAACGAGTGTTTCCACAAACGACAAAGTCACTTTGGTTACTGACCCGACAACGCTAGCGGTACTAAAAGTCGCGCTCGACAATCTTGATAAAGCCCACGGTAAAACCGGGCTTCGAGAGGACCCGGACGCGCAAAAGCGTATCAGGGAAGGAATCGGAAAAATCCTAGATGGTATCGATGGGGACGAGATTGCAGTTCCTCGAACCAACGGTGGCTTTACCATAATAAGAGACCCTAAAGGGAGGGCATGGAAAAAAACCTATGACGAGTGGGATGGTGAAGTAAGGGAAGCCCAGGCACGCCTCGACGGCTTTGAGGCTCAGAAGCGACAAATAATAGACGACGCAACACGGGGAACGGATTGGGAAGGCGGGTATACGTCCCGCAGGGACAGAGCGCCAGACCAGGATTTCAATGCCTTCTGGAATCAGTTGCGGACAGAAACCGAAAATGAAATTGCGCAAACTCTGGACGAACTCGATGGAGAACTAGGTAAGTCCGATCCCAATCCAGAAACAATACGACGGTTGGGGCATCAGGCTCTTGACGCCATCGAAACATCTCGTGATCGCGGATTCGCTTCCGCACGGCGCCGGGAAACACCCGTATCGCGGGAAGAACGTGACGCAGATCTGAACGAAGAAATCTTCGATGCCCGTATGCGCGGCATGTCTACGGAGGCCATGGAAGAAGAATACGGAATGGACCGGGCTGAAATCCGATCCCGCGACGCTGAACACGTTGCAGCAATCGCCGGCGCAGAACGATACGAAGCCCAACCTAATCTCAACAAAGACGTTTTTGAGGATCGGATGGGCGGCATGTCTCTTGATGAGGCTGCTGAAAAACATGGGATTGAGCGAACTGAGGTTCGAGCGCGTGAGGCTACTCACTCAAGAGCGCTGGCGGGCCAAGAGTCGTATCATCACCAGCCCAATTTGAACCGGCGAATATTCGAAACCCGTCTGCGTGACGGAATGTCTATGGAGCAGGCGTCAGAACACTTCCGCATGGATCGGGCCGAAGTTAGGGCTCGCGAAGTCGCCCATCTTGACGAACTGAAGAAACATCCACCCCGCAAATTCATGGGGCTGGCCCCCGAAATCGTGGATCGTGGCGAAGGCGCAGACCGAACACTGGGCTGGGAAATGAATCCAGGAAACTTCCAGCGGAAAGTAAAAGGCCAGTGGGGCCATCTCGTACCAATAGTGGGCAGTGACGGTAAGCAGAAACACACAAAGCCCAAGAAGGGTGGTGGTGGAGGACGACCCGCAGGACTATTCCGGGCCTATGTGCACGGCGAGACATTGTCTGATGACGAAAAACGAGTCATGGGTGAACTCGGTATGTGGGATCCAGATAGTCCACCCACACCCGAATACGAGAGGGGGCGTCGCGCAGCAGATCAGGGGGTGGATCTCAGTGGCTACGCCTCCCAGCGTGGAGAGGATGACGCCCTAGCCAAGAAGCGCATCGCTCGCGAAAAGCGGCTCAAGAAAGAGTTTGAAGGGGTGTCTGACGACGACCTCGAAGAAGAGATGAGCCAACTTGAGATAGCCCAGATGCAAGCAGACGGCGGCGATTCCAACGTATTGGAAGACATAAAATACCACTTCGGCTCGCTGAAGAAACTGGAAGCCCGCCTTAACAAGTTGTGGGAAGAAATTGATCGTCGAGAGGGAGAGCGGGAACCACCAGAGGCTCCCGACATCGATCCGATTGAGCAAATGTGGCTGAATCGGACAGCGGTTGGCTTACCAGCCGAGGGCCTCATCCCTCGTCGTCGTGAGGGCTACACCTCCCAGCGTGAACAAATCGTCTCCAGCACCGGGAACAACGGGCCGAAACTTGCGCCGAGGGCAGGACGAGATTGGAGCGTGGATCACGAACTGAGACACGACCGCGACAGGTTCAATCGAGAGGGCCACTGGGTAGAAGACGGCGCGCATGGCATTCTGTTCAAGCCATACGACAAAGAAACCAAGAAAGAAGCCCAAAGTCTCCTGGATAGACGACTTTGGCTCCGCAGGCATAAGGGTGAAGCGGACGTTGACCGTGAACTTGAGGAAATCGAAAACCGCCTCAACGACATCGGCAGCACCAAACTGATGCGACGTGGTGGCGGTGACGGCTATGCCTCAGAGCGCTCAGAAGGTACTGGCGCGCAGTTGGGTGATACCCCAGCAGTTGACGAAGCCCGGGTTGCTGCACTCAACAAGCAAATCGATTCCCTGCGCAGGTCCCGAATGCAGCAGAAGATAGATGAAATCGAAGCGGCTAAGGAAGCAGGTGACAACAAAGCCATTTATCGCCTCACGAAACAACTACGGGAGATTCAGGAAGAGGAATCAGAACTTCGCGAACAACTCGGTGAGGCAATGGGCGTTGGTCGAGTTTCCTTCGGCTACAAGTCTTCCAGGGTTACAGATGATTGGAATGCGGAATGGGCTACTGCGCGTGCGGAC